>Ga0326512_10000587_pt1 | contig 31748 bp, 38 predicted proteins | sample 1_2617_0518_D_FD_203652 | JGI IMG/M metagenome (GOLD analysis project Ga0326512, IMG submission 203652) | Bovine rumen microbial communities from UC Davis, California, United States - 1_2617_0518 | ecosystem: Host-associated > Mammals > Digestive system > Stomach > Rumen | place: USA...
TCGTCATAATCCATGCTCCCGTATATGTCGACCGTTCCAGGAACCTGTCTTTTGATCTCTTCCCGTTCAGCTTCCCGATCATGCCATATCACGAAATGATCTTCCGGCGATTCTCTGATGATCTCTGCCGCTTTTCTGACTCTATCTCCGATCGTGTCCTTTTTAACATGCGCGGCTTCTTTTAAGCCTGCTGCCGCCTGTTCGAACAACATAATCTGTCCATTCTTGTCCATGGCTTTTCCGTATTCGATCGGCAGCTCATGCCAGTTCACCTGTAAAGGCGGCAATATATATCCTTCGTCGGAATATTCCGGGTTGAGATCAGACGGCTTTGTGATGAACAGGGCCCATGATGAAATCCATAACCAGAATTCATCTTCCATGTTGGGGTACAGTGTCAGGTTATTAGCTTTTGTTGAATCTCTCTGAAAGAACCTCGTGAGCGCCTGCCCCGTGTCCATTACCTCCAGATATCCGGCATAATGGATCAACTCTTTGTACCTGTTCGGCGATGGTGTCGCCGTGGCAACGAGTTTGTATTTCACACCTTTGAATTTGTCCAAAAACGTCTGATAAGTCTTAGAACCGAATGACCTGAGCACCGACGCTTCATCAAGCGACGCGGCTGTAAAATATGTCGGGTTTATGTCTCCGTCCCGCACTCTCTCGTAATTTGAAAGTACGATCTGTGTTTTAGAAGTTCTCACCTCATCCATGGTGCGGACGTATTCAGGAGCCTCGTATCCGAGAATCTCAACCGCGTCCCTGGTGAATTCTTGCTTTACTCCCAGTGGCAAGACGATCAGTGCCTTCCCCCCATCGTGTTTTATGCACTGATGGCAAAACTCAAGTTCCTGTATCGTCTTTCCTAATCCGAAAGATTCAAACAGTGCCCGGCGTCCACCACGCAGCGCCCACTGCACTGCATCCCTCTGGTGAGGTTTCAATGCCGGATTGATCTCTGATTTATCCACCTCAAAACCGCTGTCTTTTGCGATTTCCATTTTTGTCATTAGAAATTTTTTGTAGTCCACTTTTAAATCCAGGAGCCGCTATAGCCATTACCCGGCCGGGGCGCCGTTCCTTTCTGTTATGCTAATTGTTTAGGATCGCGTTCATGGTTACGGCTGAAAGTCGCAGCGCCACCAGATATTAGTCTGGTTCCCTGTGTCGTGCCACTTACCGCGGCGCTTTTCCTGGTATCGTTTGCGCGCGGGGTTGTAGCGTTCCCTGCGGCCGGTGCCGGCTGTGTAGATGTATTTCACAGAATTATCACTGTTAAGTTTGATGTACCTTGTATTTCTTGTGATCATGCGGCCGTCATTGCCGAAGTAATAGAGTTTGTCGCCCCGCCAGCGGAATGTGTTCCTGCATGCTTCATGTCGGTCATACATCTGGCTTTTTGTGGCGTGTACGTAATAGATCGCGCCGTTTACCGCTGTCCATCCTGTTTGTGTGATGTATATGTCGCCGTTTCCATTCTGGGAGTACATCCCCGTCGTTTCTGCGCATTGCGCGCTTACAGTCAAAAAAAGCGTCATAATAATCGCTACTGCGGTGCATCCTATTTTCATCTTTTGCCCTCTACTTTCTTCTAAGCTTGTCGCGGATCAGTACGTCTGTCTCTTCCAGGCACGCGGCCGCGACCTTCTGCGGGTCCTGGTTAAATTCCTGCTGTATCTCGCAGATCTGCGCATATACGCGGGCACATCGTTCATAGCCGAAGCCGCATTTCCTGTGTAGCGCCAGCAGGATCCCGGCGACGACCTGCGGCGCCATCCATTTCATTTGTTGCCGGCGCATGTATATCCATTTCGCCGGTGTCATTCTCCCAGGGTCTACTTTATGATTGAGATAATGCAGGTCCTTCCAGTTTTTGCCATCTCCGCACTGTATTTCAATGCCGGTTTCCGTCTCGCACATCTCGATCATGCTGTGATCGATGTCCTTCGCGCATTCGTTCCAGACTTCTTCCACTTTGTCCAGCATGTCCATGATCCTGTTTTTTCTCCATCCCCAGTGACGGAACATTGCGATCGCGGCCGCGCCATGGATCAGCAGGGCCTGCTTCTCGCCTTCCTTCTGCAGTGCTTTGTCTGCTTCTAATACCGGGTTCTTCCTTCTGGCCATCTTCAGCCTTCCTTTTCCGGCATGGTCAGCGCTGTGCGGATCTCTCCGACCTGCTTCATGATCCTGCGCAGGACGATGCCCGTGCCTTCTGCAGACTGTCCTGCGCGTTCCGCGAACATTTCACAGCCTTCTACAAGTGCTTTCACTGTCGAATAGTTCTGATCTATCACGTTTTCTGTGATCAGCTGTGTGAATTCCCCGATCGCGTCAGTTTTCCTGCAAATGTCGTCAATCTCTTCGATCGGCTCCGCTGTGTCGATCAGGTTGTCGATCCTGCGGACGGCTTCGGTTATGCGATCCCGCGCCGTGCTTTTTCCTCGTCCAGCAGTTTTCGATATACAAAATACGCCGTCCGGCTGCAGCCCTTCCGCCGTGCGCAGTCTCCGATCCGGAGCTGTCCCGACGCCATTAAAAGGCGGACGGTCTGCGGCGACATTTTCAGCTCCCTGGCTGCTTCCGTTATGCTCACTCTTGACTTGTCCATCCTTTTCCCCTTCTTTTTCCCATTTGTCTTTGATCAGGCTGATTGTCGCCGATATCATTCCCGGCCGGTTTGCCGCCAGCGTGTTCAGGTACTCGATCGGGATCGCGTCGACCGGCGGCTCTGTCGTCAGTGCAAATTTTACTTTTCTGCAGAATTCCCTGTCTGCGTCTGTTATCGCGTAGTCTTGCAGTTTCTGCAGAAATTCGTCCGCATTAATCAGCTTCATGTGTCCCCCTTTCTAAATTGCTTCGATGATCGCGATCACGGCCCTGCGGCTTACTGCGTCGCCGTCCCGGAAGCCGTCCATGTCCATCATCTTCCGGATCTCTTTCACGGCCTGCTGCTGGCTGATCATCTTCTTGCCGTTCTTCGCGTCCCCGCAGTTCGCACAGAAATCCGTCGCTGTCTCCGTTACATGTCCGCACACGCCGCATTTAAACACTGCGCGGAACTTCCGGCCTGTGTGTTCTGCTTTTACCCACTTTGTTATCCATTCCCCTCTGTCCATTTGTTCCCTTTCCCGGTCATGCCGGTTTTACGTCTTTGTCTTCCTTTTCTTCTGATCCGGCAGCTATGCCCGCATCATAGCCGGAAGAGTATCCGCTGGCGAAGATCGCCGCGGCTTCCGCTACCTTCGGATTTTTTGCCTTTTCAATCACTCTTTCCATGTCTTCCTTCTCTATCAATTTTCTGCTCACCTTCTTTCTATGCTTTCGTGCTGTTTATGCATCTAAGCGGGGGCTGCGGGATTCGAACCCTGCGACCTGTAAAACCCGTTTAAAAACCAGTGTGTTACCCATTACACCAAGCCCCCGGAATGCGCGCAGGGTGTTTGCGCGCATACAGTCGGTTATGCACTTTAGCCGTGCCGCTGTTGCGGTTCATTTGTCGGTAGGTGATGATTGGCGGCGTTGCTACCGCAACAAAACGCCGGCCGCTTGAAAAAACACCCGGGCATAGGTCCCGGAAATTGTGCGGGCGGGAGTCGAACCCGCGCTCAGGTCTTATGGACCCCGCTCTTTCCTCTGAGCTACCGCACAACCTTTTAAATCAACAATCTGCAGCTTTATCTTTTCGTCTTTTTCCGCCGTCACCGGGATCGCCAGCTGTATCCATTGTTCTGTGTTTTCTCGTTTTTCTCTTTCTGGGTCTTCCGGATCCGGCTGCAGCTACTCGGGATGTAAAGACGCTTTTATCTGATATGTGTAGTCTGGTTTATACATATCATCGGCGTCTTCGGTTTCTCCCGTGAATATCGTAATGTAGCCCCAATGGAAAAGACTTATCACTCGACATACAGGATCGCCGTTCAATGTCCTTTTCTCCTTTCTTTTGATTTGACAGCCTGCAGGTTTTCCTGTCCGCCCTGCGGGTGTCATAGTCGTGGATCTGGGAGTCGAACCCAGGACACGCGGCTTATAAGGCCGCCGCTCTGACCTACTGAGCTAATCCACGGTTTTAAATCATCCCCATCCCTTTTTCGTCGGAAGCTCCGGAGAATGTACGTATTTCGCCGGATTTTCGTCTTTTTTCGTTTCTTCGTCTATCACAGAAAGAAGCTCATATATTGCCATGTTTTTCACGTCTTCGTCCCCGCCGCTCATATGGTCAAATACGTCTATTACACATTTTGCGACTGCCCTGGCCAGATCCTGCATGTTGGTTTCTCCCAACATACAAGCCTTTGCATAATTTACTTCTTCTGATGCTTCCGGCGCGCCGGCTGGTCCTATCAGGCATGCAAAAGCACACTCGCATTCGTTTATGATCGTTTTGTTTTCGTCTTCTAGTGTTATCTTTGTCATTTAAATGATTCCTTTCTCGATCTTCTTCAGGTATTCCATGGCCTGCGACTTGCTGGCTCTGTAGTTGCCGAAATGCGGCTTTTCATCACCACATGCATACTGCGCGATCCGCTGATCGGTGATATACCACTGCTGCGGCGTCCATTCGTCATGACGCTGCGGGTATGCAAAATATAAGTTGTCTTCTTCGACGATGAACGAAATGCCTTCGGTCATGTCATTACGCCACCAGCGTCTTTCCAGCGCATTTTCATAGGTCCATAAATACCAGCCATTTTTTGTATTCCTGTAATCGTCCAGGAAGGCCTTGCGCTCTTTGTCATTTTTGAATGTCTTGAATACCATTGTTTTCCCCTTACATACAGATGTTTGTGATGCTGATCAGGCACACATTGTTTTCTTTGCACCATCCCAGTGCGGCGGCTGTTCCCATCATCCAAGTGTCAGGCGTCGACATTTCAGGGCCTGTGTACTTAATTTCATGTTCGTGTTCCTTGCCGTCCTTTACGTCGAAGTATGTGATCTTAAAAATCGCGTCCATCTCCACCCCTTTCCGATCAGTGAAACGGGCAGCCGTCAAACAGATCTTCGAATTTAATTTCTTCAACACATACGCCCGTATTTTCTTCGATCACGGCGATCAGGCCGGCCCCCTGCTTCTTCAGCATTTCGACCGCTTCCGCATAGTCATGACTTCCGTAGTCCCAGCCGTAGTCCCAGGCGTCCGTTGTTTCTTTCTGTACTGCGTACCACCTTGCCATTTTTAAATCCCCTTTCTGTTTTTGCTTGTGCCTGTTTATTTCAACGTGATTCTAAAATATCACGACGGCTCTAATATGTCAATATTAAAATATCACATTGAAATATTTTACTGTTTGTTGTATATTTGTTATGAAAGGTGGACAAAGCAATGAATGAAAGAATTAGAGAATTACGTTTGGCTTTAGGTCTTAATCAGTCTGAATTTGGTGCGCGTATTGGCCTGCGTCAGACTTCTATAGCAAACTATGAGAAAGGGCTGCGTCAGCCGCTCGACGCAGTAATCACTTCAATTTGCCGCGAATTCGGCGTTAATGAGGAATGGCTGCGCACTGGTGAAGGTCCGCAGTTCGTTGAAATCACGCGCGCCGAACAAATACAGCAAATGGTCGACGATATTATGCGCGATCATCCGGAAGCCTTCCGGCGTCGGTTCGTCACTGCGCTGGCTGGCCTGGACGATCACGGTTGGATTGCGTTAGAAAACTTCATAGATTCAATTACAGATCAGGAAGATATAGACCAAAGAAAAAAGCTGCACGATGATCTTGATCGGCAGCTTTCTGAAGAAGAAGCACATGCGGACGAATCCGGAGCTTCACAGGCTATGTAATCAGGCACAGAAAGGGGAAATGATGACAATCGAAGAAGCAAAGCAACTATTCAGCCAGCGTTATGGCATTAAAATAAAGGACTGCTATATAGATGACATTGAAGCCTACTTTATCGAAACTGAAGAAGGCGAGACATTGATCTTCATGCCCAAAGAAGAATATGGAGACATTGCACAATGAACATGAATATTGATACAAGTAAAATCAAATTAAAAAAATGCCCATTCTGCGGAAGCAAATGGACACAGGTGCGATACATTAACAATCCATTCGACAAAAATCATGTTTATGGCGGATACCGTGCAGAATGTACTGATTGTTGCGTCATGACAAAGGCATGCAAGACGCCGGAAGAAGCCGCGGCATTGTGGAACATGCGCGCAGATACTAAATAAAAAATCCCACCATGTTGCCGCATGGTGGGATATGGCCCTTATTGGTCTCCCTGAAAGGAAAGGCCTCTTGCATGTAAAGCTATTATATCCTTTCAGGGCTTTGTTTTCTATACCCTGAAAGGATTTTTATTATGGCGCTCCGACTCCCGAACGGATATGGCTCTGTTATTAAATTATCCGGCAAGCGCCGGAAGCCCTACGCGGTCCGGATCACGATCGGCTTTAAGCTGGCCGGGCCTGAAGACCAGCCGCACGCCGTCCAGCAATATAAATACCTGGAATATTTCGAAAAGCGTGCCGACGCTGTCCGGTATCTGGCAGATTACAATTCTGGGAAAAAGGTCCGGGAACACGTCGCGCTTTCCGACATTCCTACTTTTTCCGATGTCTTTTATATGTGGGTCTCGGAGAGGGAAAACGGCCGGAAAGGCCTGAAGGGCAGCCTTCGCGGGTCCTACATGGCAGCCTTCAAGAAATTCAGCGAAGTCCACCAGATGAAGATCTGCAATGTCGGGCATTCGGATCTGCAGGAAATCATTAATTCACACAGCGATCTGTCCATGTCTTCGGTTTACAACATGCTGACCGTCTGCCGCGAAGTGTCCGCTTATGCCATAAAAAACGATTACATAACCGCAGATTTTGCCAAGTATCTGACCGGCAATTACCGCGACAGTGAACAAATACATCACCCTTTTACACACGACGAAATCGCCAGGCTATGGAGAGATCGCGGCGTCGACGGCGCACAGTTCGCCCTGATCACGATCTATACAGGCATGCGGCCGTCGGAGCTGCTGCAGGCTGAATTCTCCGACGAAGATCTGACACGCAAGTATGTGATCGCCGGCCTGAAGACGTCAGCCGGAAAGCACAGGGCGATCCCCCTGCATGATGATATCATTCCGATCATCCGCGCACGCCTGCAGCAGTCCCGTGACGGGCACCTGTTCCGTCCGCTTTCCCTGGGAGCCTTCCGCACGCGGATCTGGACGCCTTACATGCATGCGATAGGTATGGATCATCTGCCGGACGACGGCCGGCATACATGCGCGACATTGATGGAAGACGCCAAGATCCCGCTGAACCGTCGCAAGCTCATTTTAGGGCACAAACAGCGCGACGTCACCGACGGCGTCTATACACATGTCGCCCCTGAAGCGCTGGTTTCGGAGATCCTGAAGATAAAGCCGTAGTATATTACGTGTAGATTACTCGTATATTACGATTTAAATTTATCTCGTTCTAACTCGCATTAATTCCGCACAGAATAAGGCTGTCAAGCTTTTGATTTTAAGAACTTTATAAGGCAAATTTTCGGTATTTATGCTGTTTTTTATTTGTTTTGTATATTACGTGTCTTTTACGATTTATTTTCTAACAAAATTAAAAATAACCCCGCGGCAGCCTTCGCTTGTCGCGGGGTTTATCTGCATAGACCAGACGCGTCCGTGTCTCTATGCTCTGATCAGTGTCTTGCATCCGAACTTTTTAAAATATGCTTCTTCGGCCTGCGTTCGTTCATGTTGGGAATTCCACAGTCTTTGTACTTCGGCCTGGACTGCGTCGAACCTTCCGCCCAGGGCCTTCCGGCGATCGTCGCCGGATCCATGGACGTCAAAGATCACTTCGACAGCCAGATCTGTGTCTGTTTTTTCAGGTTTCACTATTTCCACTTCTTTGTCACCCCCTGCCGTAAATCCATCATCTGAAGACGATTCTGTGATCGTCCCGTCGGCTTCGATAATAAAGGCGATCTCTTCGTTGATACACTGCAGGATCCCGTCCCAGGGATAATCGTAATACAGTCTTAAATGGCTTTCGCCGCGGCCATAGGCCTGATCATATTCGCCTTTCTGGAGCTGGTCGCCGGGCTTTCCGCCGGTGGCCGTCCCCTTCTCGTTTATCGAAAACTGCATTAAAACGTCCGGATCAGCTGACAGGCACATGGCCGTGTGATGGTCTTCGTTCAGATATGTGTCGCCCATCTGCGCGATAAATTTCATGGATCGCCATGCAAAATTCTTGCTTCTGACCATGCGTTCGCGCATGTTGCCGGTGTATGTCGCGCCGCCGCAGGATATTCCGGCCGCTTCATACGATTCGATTATCGCGGCAGAGCAATCGAAGTCGCCGGCGTGGATCGTGTACTTTTTGCCGTAAATGTCAATCGTTTCGGTGTCTTTGCCGCCGGTGCGGTCGTCCATGTTCTGGGTGTACCCGTGTCTGTTGTGGACACAGTAGTGTTTCATGATCAGCGCGGCGACTTCCTTCTTCGTGACGATCCGGCGGGTCTGTTTGATCTCGATCGGCTCTACATCCGCAAACGGGAACCCGTACCACTCGGACATGTCGACGTTTCCGTTTATGCCCTGGAGATGGTAGCGACTTGTGAACTGCCAGCCGACTTTTTCAATTTCAGGTTCAAATTCTTTTTGACGTTTGCCGTTGTTTGTGCCGTATGCCGGCACCCAGCGAAGGCACTGCAGCCCCTTCATGGGACCGTTCCAGTATGCCCGGCCTGCGTAGATTATGCCGTTGTCCGGGAATGCTTCCAGCCACAGCTTACAGGCACGTTTTACATATTTCAGATTTTTCCACTCTTCAATGTCCAGGATATGCGCGACGACATTGTAGCCTTTTGTTACGCGCTTTTCGTGTGCGATCTCGCTATACATGTGCGCGTCAGAATCCGCATAGCTGTACAGGTAGGCCGCTACGGGAATACCCAGGCGATTGCATTCTTTCAGGTTATACGTTGCATAAATGTCGTCCTGGCTTTTAATGTCGTCGCCGTAGCCGGTGCGCGCGATTGCGCCGGGGATCTTGCCCTTCAGCTTTTCCCAGTCTACTTTACCCTGATAATATGATACATCCGGAAGCCATAACTGCATACTTTAGTCCTCTTCTGCTTTCGCTATTTTCACTTTTTCATGCCACCAATCATTATTATCCATTACGGCCGCTTCGATCAGCATGTTTATCTCGTTATCTGTCAGTTTGATATTCGCTTTTTCGGCGGCCTGATCGATCAGTAAGCGCGCCCAGGCTTTCCTCTTTTCTCCGTCAGGATCCTGCAAGTCCATGGCGTTTTTGAGCTGTTCGGCAGCCTTTACGGCGATATCCGCCCACTGTGTCATAGTCTTAACGGCTTTTTCGTCGGCGTGCGCCTTCAGCCAGGACCGCAGGGCCGGCGCTACAAATATGGTGACGATCATCATAGCCGCTTTAATTAGTGTGCTTATAAGCTCCAGTTTTTCAGGTGTCATGTTTTGCCCTTTCTATTTGATTTTGTGCGCTCTCGACATTTCCTGATACAGACCTCTAATAAATTTCGTGTCTTCTTTTATCCGGCCGTTCTTGATGTTGTATTTTGTACAGTATGCTTCATATTCTTCCGCGACCTGCAGGACATGATTCCATTCTTCTGCGCTGTGCTCGACTTCGTGCCGGCATTCCCTGGCAAATGTCAGGATCGTCTGCCTGCGGACGTCGGTGATCAGGCTGTTAAGATCTTCGCGCAGGTCCCCGGTCAGCGCCTTGCCTATCAGCCGAAGGATCGTTGACCATGGGTTTATTTTGATCGGTGCGATCTGTATCAGCGAAAAGCCGAAAAAAAGGACCCACCAGCCTATAAATGTTAAGTCTTTCAGGTTGTTCAGCTGCGGAAAAATATCGATCACATTCATTTCTTTTGTCCCTTCGTTTTATACAAATTCAGCGCCGGCCGGTATCATCGACTTCACTTTGTGGAATGCTGCCTTTTGGCATGTTGTTACTGTCTTGTTATGCGAAAAGCCGTCTTTTTTGTACTTTACTGTGGTCTTTCTGGCGTTTTTTTCCAGGATCACGTCGACAATTCCGTCGGCGATCCGGAACTCTGTGCGGCCGCAGATGTCGCCGGGGATCAGATTCCCGTATTTCTGATAGGCGATCTGCGCCGCCCTGGTCTTCGGGTCCTGTTTGGACTTGTCGCCCTCTGCCGTCGCGATCGATCCCAGCGGCCAGGACTTCCAGCCGCTGTGTATGATCCACTGCGGCCTGATCGCTTTGATAAAGCTTTCTTTGTCGCCGGTATACAGTCCATGGTGTGAGCTGTCGTATATCGTCACTGGTCCGATCTCTTCCGGATCCAGCTGGCTTTCCTTTGTCCCGGTGTGGTGGTCTCCACAGTCCAGGAAGGTCGCGCCTGCGATATCAAACAGCAGGCACAGGCTGCGCATGTTTAGCGGGTCTGTGGTCGTGCTGATCTGCTGAAATACCACCTTCGCGGTGATGCCGCCGAAATGGAAGCTGTCCCCCTGCCGCAGCTGTGTAAACGGGATCTTTGCCCTGCCGCAGGCTTTTGTCAGTGCGTCGTATCTTTCCAAATAGTTCGCCGGGACTGTCGTCCTTGCCTGCAGGTATACGCGGGACACTTTCCCGTCGCTTACAAGGTCGTTCGCGGTCTGGCCCATGTGGTCGCTGTGCGGGTGTGTGATCACCAGAACGGCGTCGTCGACGTCTTCCAGTTCTCTGTAGATCTTTGCTTTTGCTCCGTAGCGCGCCGTGTCCAGAATGATTGCTTTCTTTTTCCCGTTCTGCTGGTCCGCTTTAATAATAAAGCTGTCCCCCTGCAGTCCGTCGACCGATTTCTTCGGCCTGTCGCCGTCCCGGAAGATCGAGATCAGGCTGGCGCTGTTGGCCTTCCAGCCGTCCACGGTCTTTTTTGGTGCCTGTGCTGCGGGCTGTCCGGTTTCCTTCGCTTTCTGTATCCGGTTTACATCGTCCTGGACTATCTGCGGATCGTATCCGGCAAACTTCAGCAATAGTTTTCTGGTCTCGTTCTTGCGGTACCTGCCGGCGATCACGTCGGCCGCGGCCTGTTCGGTCGTCTTTCCCCGCAGGTCATAGATCGCGTTTATTTTCTTTCTGGTCTTCTCGTAGAAGCTCCCAAGGCGTTTTTTCCTGTATTCGTCTTTTCCGGCATGCCCGGCGATCGCATAGACGGCCATTGAAAAAATCTTTTCGTTTTCGTCGTCCACCAGCCTGTCGACTTCCTGCTGGATCCGCGAAGCGTTTTCTCGTCCGAAGGCCCATAGCATACTAATGCGTGTGTCGCCGGTACCGTAGACGTCCAGAAGCACGTCGACCGCTGCGATCGTGATCTGCAGGTCGTCCATGTCCGGCATTGGTGCGTATTTCGGTCGGATGTATCCGGCAATCCTTCTGCTGCCGGCGCGGATCCGGCGGCCTGTGCCGCCGTGATAATCCCCGCTTATGTTCAGTTTTGCCCCGATCGCGAATTCTGCGCGGGTCAGTGTTCTGCTTTTGTCGGCATAGATTACAATGTCGCCCGGAAGGATTCCCTTGCTTCCGTCATGCCAGATTTTCAGCTTCTGTGCGGCCGCTTTAAGGTCCTTTGCCCGCTGGTTGAACCCGCCGATCAGGCCCAGGGCGTTGTTTTCCGCGAAGACGGCCATGATCTGCAGGACGCCCCAGGCCGTCGAAGAGTCGTATTTATAGCCGCGGGATTTCAGGGTTTTCAGTGCGTCGGCGTGTGCTATGGGTGAGCCGTCGTATTTTGTATATGTTGAAAGGATTGGCCAGATTGATGACATTTGTGTCCCCTTTCTTTGGCTAATGTTTGTTTCGGAGATTTTGTAGGTCGGACATAGAGGCGGTATGAAACGTGTATGTGATAGTGGGAGTAGTCCCGATTATAATCTGTGTCATAAGGTTTCTTTTATCAGCCGTAGTATGTCCTGAAATAGTCTGTATTTTTCATAATGCACTTGCATAGTAACCGTTTTACGGCTTCTGCTATTCCTGCATATCCGTATGCGACAGGGTGATTGCCATATATACTTTGTGCGTAGAACTCGGATACAAAAAAGTCATCATCTGTAAGTTTGATAAACGGCAGCCCGAAATGTTCCGCAATCGTTTCTATATCTCCGTCAAGCTGTCGCTCACTGCGGCGCATTACAGATAAAATTACAATTTTTGCATCGGGAGCGTGGTCTATAATATTTCCAATTATTTTCCCATAGCTGCCATAAAAACTTAGCATAAAAACTTAGGTTTCTCCATAGTATGTGGAGTAATAATCCGGGTTCACTGTCATATCCCAGATAATCAATCGCTTGATTGCCTCAGCCATACCACCGTATGTATACGACAGAGGATGATTGCTGAACATGCCGTCGTAGTAGTACCTTGATACGAAAAATGGATCATCAGGCAGATAGATAAACGGAAGATTGAAGTGTTCTGCAATCTCTCGGATCGGCTCATCCATCCGTGCGCGACCGCTGAATCGTGCCACACTCAGTAGTACGACCTTGGCCTTCGGAGCGTGTGCCGCAATACTTCCCAAAATACGACCATAATTACCATAGAACGTATCAGGATTCTGGGCGTAGTCGGCCAGACAGTCAGCGATTGTACCCATCTGCATGGTACCATTCTCAATTGCCGTATTATCATTAATGCCCAGCGCGATGATATAAAGATTTTTAGGGGCCGCTGCTTGCAGCGCAGGAAGTCCATAGTTCTGATCCGTCAGCCATGTGCGCGTAGATAACCCGCCTTTACTAAAGTTTGTGACCTCCGACCCAATTGACCTACCCATAATCTGAGGCCACGAGAGTGCGTAGTTCCCCGTCCATTCACTATCATCAGGATGGTGCAAAGACCCACTCGCAAAAGAGTCACCAAGCACACCAATTTTGGGAAAAATCCCAAGCGTGCTCCAATTGAGTGCTTGATTAACCGCCTTCGGCAGCGGTTTCTTAATAGTAAGAATATTATCAAGGTCAGCGAATATCTGAATGGAAAACTCTGCCGAACTATCAAGGAGTAGAAAATACCATGTCCAGTAAGAGTTAGCGGGTATTGTGTATCTGGACTTCGTGTAGATTTTATCGATATAGGTACCATCTGCTTCATAAAATGAGATGTGCAGTTCATACCCAGATGCAATTTCCACACTTACGGGATACTCATAATGCAGGATCATACTATTGCAGATCCGTTTCTTTGTTTCTGAGTAAACGCCGTTTACATATGCCCCATATCGAGCATAATCCTTGTCTGTGTCCTTACCGCTGATGATGCCGCCGGACGTTGTGATCGTAATAGATTCGGCTATCTGCGGGATATTTTCGATTGCCATACGCCCTGTAGAAGTCAGTCTACAGATAATATAGGCGTCACCTTCCGTTGGTACTATGTAGCTTTGTACCCAGTTGCTGGAAAAATATGTGCCGTTTCGAAGCGTTACCCTGACAAAAAGTTCATAATCAGTATCGGAGATAGAAATTGTATCACCCTTATACACATGGTAAGTCATACCATGATATGTGCGACAACGCCCTGTATGCCGATTCAGTGTTCCGTCTGTTTCAATTGTTCCCGACTCCATGACTGGATGGAACGAGCCGCCGAACACCGTTGACATGTTGGCCTGCGTGTTGTTTTCGGTAAAATCAAAGGATGCCGATCTGTCTTCGCTATAAAGCGTGACCTTGCGCATTAGACTGCCGATTTCCGTTGCGCTGATGTCAGTATGGTCGGCCTTGCCAAATGATACCTTGAACCTCTGATTTGCCGGGATGACCATAAGGTTCTGATTGGTGGTACTACTGGTGATTACAGCTTGGTCATCAAAGTAAATAACTGTCATGCGCATATCTGACGGGCACGACAACACGCTGTTGTATGGCAATTGGTACATTTTATCAACTGTGATCCATTGCGAAGTCTCAACAATCTGCCCTGTTGACGGGCTGGTGTATCCATATCCGAAACCGACCACCCTGGAATTCACTTTGAGAGCATCAGATACTTCCGTAAAATCATTCTTTAAGTCAGCAATACCATCATACGCTCCCCCACTGCTTACGGCTTTTCCGCTCCCCGCTGTTGGCGTCGGATCGATCAGGCTTGTGACCGGCAGCTTTTTAGTTCCCGTTGTCTCGTTGTCTACGACGAATACATCCCCGGCGGCGGGTGCGGATTCTGCCGGAAGGTTTATGATCCGTTTTGTTGTAAGTTCGTCAGCCATTTTTTACCCTCTTTTGATTAGATCTCTATTGCATTGCCTTCGCTGGTCTCCAGGACATAGCCGTCTGAAGTGCTGGCGACATAGTAGCCGATCCGCGACCGCAGTATGATGATCGTCACGGCCGTGCCGGCAGCGTCTGCCATCGGTGTGACGGTTGCGACCTGTGCCGACGTGTTCAGCGCGTAGTCTGTTCCTGGTACGGCCATCAGTCCGTTGATGTAAACATGGATTATGTCGCTCTGATCATAGGCGTAGTTTCCCATGTCCAGGGTAATGACATTTGAGCCGCCGGACAGTGTCACGTCTTTGCGGTATTGCTGAATATATGTATTGATACTTAACTTTGACGTGAGATCATCGAACCATGCGTCAAAGCCGGCCGTCATGTCGTCATAGAATTGCTGGCATGCGTCCGCATACTGCGCAAAAAGCTGCGACGTGTCGACCTGTTTGATCAGGCCTGTCACCCAGCTGCACAGTGCCGTGCCGCGCTGGTCCTGGATGTATCGCTGCGGGATCGCTGTGGAGCCGGGTGCGATGTACAGATATGCAAGCACAAGATCCTTAACTGTCGATGTGTTTGTTGGTGCTGGTTTCTCCGGTGATGTCGCCGGGGTGCCGTCTACCGCTATAAATGAGATATTACGCGCAGAGTAATCCAGGCGGACCATTATGGCCGTGTAGCGTGCCAGCGTTACGTGCGACGCGGTGATCGGCATAGTAATGACGGCGTCGTTTTTGATCCATCTGCAGTCGATGATCGCGCGGCCGGTCTGTATGTTGACGTTCATGCCGGTCGCCGCCTGGACCTGCAGAGCTTCGCCGATAGATTCATACACGCCGTCGGAAACGAGTCCGTCGAAGTATTCCGAAATCTGTCCCGCGTCATATCTGCGGTCGTGGTTCAGGCTGTTAAAAAATCCGTAGGTTATAGCCATATTCCTGTTTCTTCCTCTTTGCGCTGCGGTCCCGGCGCCCTCTGCCGCCTGCGTTTCCGCTGTGCGCTATGGTTTTGTTTTTGGTGCCGTTCCGGATCCGGTTCAGCGGATCCGGATTTTTGTGTTTATTCGTCTTCCTGCCAGGCTCCGAAGGTCGGAAGCGTCACGCTTCCGTTCTCGTCTTCTGAATAAATCAACTCAATGATCCGCGTCTTCGCGTCGTAGTATTGGCTGCGGATCTGGACGATATCGCCCAGAAAATAATCCTCATTCAGCTTATACAGGCCGTTGTGGTTTATTTCGCCTGACAACTGCTGTCTGTCCTGTTTCTTTACCATCTCCGAAGCACCGTATGCCTGGAGCATTTGCTTATATGTTTCCAGCGTGATGATCTCGCCGTTCGACGATACACTTGACGCGTCTATGTAGCCTTCGCTTCTGTCTATTCCGGTCGCCGTGCCGATGGTTTCAGTGATCTGGTCTGTGCCGTCGCCTTCGCCGCCGATCAGTGCCGCGTTAAAGGTCTCTTCTGCGATTTCCTGATAGCCCGCGGCGATCATGTTGTCGTATTCCATGGAAAAAACGACGGGTGTAACTACGCTCTGGTCATATGTCCGATCAGTGCCTTTTGCGATCTCAAAGACATATTTCTCTGCGCTTATATACACGTCCCAGCCGTAGCCGTACAGCTCGCAGGTGTTTACTAACCAGTCCGCGATATTTTCAGAAAATAGCTGTGCTTCGATCTGATCTGTGTAGCCTTTGGCCGGTGCCAGGGTGAAGTCAGGGATCACGCGGGCCGGATCTGAAGGCGAAATGATGTTTTCTGTTATCACCTGCCTGATCGCGTTTTCTACTGTCCCGGACAGGTTCGTCTGCTGCCATACTATGCGCTGGCCGACGATCTTCTTCAGGCCCGGGCCTGTCAGCGTCAGGATCCAGCCGTCTTCGATGTCAAAGGTCAGATTCCTGTCCTGTATCCGCATTACATTTTTGTAGGTCGCTTTCGTCGGGTCTTCGGGGTCGACAGATATGTCTGTACTGCGGACCAGCAGCGTGCCCTTTGTCAGCAGTGCGAAGTTGTCCGCAGTTCCTGGGACTACCAGCTCAAAGTCTGACACGTCGAAAAATTGCATATTCCAGATCACGGACTGGAATGTGTCTATTATGTTTACTTCGCCGTTCAGGCCTTTCATAGCATAGATTTCCATCTGCGCCCCCTGCCGCTTTTGATTTCGCAATGTGCAAAATCAAAACGGTCAAATGTTAGTCAACGATTAGTCAAGTTTTAGTCAACAGTTAGTCAACAGTTAGTTGATGCTTAATTGATGCTTAATTGAGTTTGATTGATTCTTAATTGAGTTTGTTTGATGCCAAGTTGCTACAAAGTTGCAATAAAGTTGCAATAGGGTTTCTATAAATTGTTTACACGCCCTGGTACTGGTCGACGACGGTGAATGTTACCATCATATTTTCGACGCCGTCGTCTGCGGCTGTGGTAAATATGTTGTCGCCGGGGACAAGGGAAAACCATGCTGAATTCCGCTGCATGCTGCCGATCAGGTTGGTCTCGACGCCTGCGCGGCGCATGGTGATGGACTTCTCGCCCTGGCGGGTGTTTATCGTGATCGTGTCGCCGGCGACCATGCTGACGTTCATGATCATGAATGTGCTGTTGTCGACGTTGTAGATCTTCGGGTTTGTGACTTCGCCGATCGCGTCGATCGTGATCAGGACGCCGGTGTCGACGTCGCCGGCGTTGATGATGGACTTCTCCAGGCCGGTGACGATCTCGCTGAATGCTATCGGCTCTTCGATTTCGAAAGGGAATTCGAAAAGTGGCTGTGCAGTGAAAAAATCCTGTGCGGTGGATACAGTCCCGGAAAAATTAGAATGCGGGCAGAAAATCGTGATCTGTATCACCTGTTTGCGCTGGAAGAATCCGATCTGCATTGCCTGCACGAATCCGTCAATGAAAACGTCCCGCGTGCCGTTTTTGTAGAAGACGCGGACCGGGAACTTTGTTTTAAGGTACCTGTACAGGGCTATGCGGTTGGTTTCCGCAGGGCTTTCGATGGTCATTGTTATGACGATCGTGCGCTCTTTTTCATAAGCTGAATTAAAGACGCTGCCGTCATATCCCGCGTTATGCGTTGTATTGATCTGCGCGTCCGGCGGGTCCAGGCCTTCGATGTTGTATACCGTATATGCCGGGTTGTGCGTCAGCTCTAGCTGCTGGCCGTATTTGTTTTGTACGATTAAGGTGTACATTCGCCTTCCTTTTCCGGTGCTCAACGCACACAAAAGCATTTAATGCGTTAAGCGTGCGTTGATTTATGCGTTATGTGCGTTAATCAATGCGTTTAAACGAGTTTTTTTCGAGTTTACGCGCATTTTTTACGAGTTAATGGTCATTTTTGTTAGTTAATGGTCACTTTTTCCGGTTTTAGTGCATCTTTTGCAGAAAGATGCACTTTACGGATCTGCGTTATACCGAAGTCAGGGCTTTGACCATGTTGACCTGTCGGCGGCGTGCCTGGTAGGTCTCCAGCGCGGTCAGCGGTTTCGGTGACGTGTTGTTCTGGGTCAGATTGTAGTTGTTGGTGACGTTTTGAATTGGTGCTGTGGCTCCCGTGGCGCCCTGTGTGCCGTTCTGCGGGATCCTTTGGTTAATTGCATCACGTAACGCGTCAATCGGTGATTTAGCGGCTTCTGCAAGCTTGCCCGCTGTCTTTTCGGCTTCCGGGATCCAGTCCGCGAAGCCGTCGACGAAGCCCTCGCCGGTGTAGCTTCCGATCTGGCCAGTGACTTTCGACGGGCTTTTGATCTTCAATTCTTTCTTGAATGCTGCGACCATGGTGGCCACATATTCCTTTATGCTGGCAGACATGTATGCGGTGTCAGTCGTCAGCGAATTGACGAATGACTTCATGGCGTTCTGGCCCAGCTTTTCCAGTTCCTTCGGAAGGTCCTTAAAAGCCTTGTCGATCTCTGCCTTGTAATCCTTCGCGACCTGGTCAAAATCAGTTTTGTAGATCTTCGTCGCGGATTTATTGACGGTCTCCATCTTTTCGGTGTAGGCCTTTGTGTATGCCGCCAGGTCTGACTCTGACATGGCCAGAAGCCGGTCCATGAAGGCGCTGCCTTCTTTCATGTCGTATGTCGTGATCTCATTAAAAAGGTCTGCACTGACTTTTTCTTTGATCTTCTGCAGCTTACTTGTGTAGGCTTTAATGTCTGCGGTCTGCTGCTTTATGTCGTTGACGGTCATAATACCGGCCGACGATACGTCGAAAAGGTTGCCGGCTGATTTCAGTTTGCTGATCAGGCTGTCCTGTTTGGATATCAGCGCGTTATACTGCTCTGTGTACTTTGTTGTTATGCCGTTGATCGTGTCGTCGATCAGGGCCTGTGCCTGCTGCTGGTATGCGTTCATTGCGTTCTGCAGCTCTGTCAGCATTTCAGCGCTGGCTTTCTGGTAGGCTTCTTTCTGTTTGTTCTGTGCGGCGATCAGCTCTTTATAGCTTGCTTCGCTGGCGCTGATCCGCTGCTTTGCCGCGGCCTTTTCGGCTTCGATGGCTTTCTTCTGTGCGGCCTTTTCGGCGTCGATCTGCTTCTTCAGCTTTTTCTTTTCAGAATCTGATTTTGTCTTTTCGTATTTTGTCTGCAGTTCCTCGATCTTTTTATTGCTGTCCGCTGTCAGCTTCGCGATCGTTTTGTTGCTGGTGGCCTGCAGTTTGCTGGTGGCCTGCGTGCTGTTCCACTGCAGGCTCGCGATCTTGTTGTCAAATTTCGCAATTTCTGAATTATTCAGATAATTCGCGCGGTTCATAATATAGTTTATCCGCGTCTGCAGGGTGTTTGCGAACTGGTTGGCCGCTTCCTGTCCGGCCTTTGAGAATTCCCCGTTAGATGCCTTTTTCAGCGTGCTGATCGCTGTCTTTACGGAATTCTTGACGACAGTTACAAGATTCTTTTCCTGGGATGCTATTCCCAGAATGTAGCCTTCCGCGAAGAATTTACCGGATCTTTTCGTCAGCTTTGACGGTGATCCTTCCTGTTGTCCTTTCTTCACGCCTTCGACGGCTTTCCGGGCCAGTTCTTTTGCCTTTTCAAATGCCGCTGACAATTTGGACCCGATTCCGTCAATAAAGCCCTGGCCGAAGTTCTTACCTGAATTCTTTGCGCTTACGGATTCCGCGCCGCTCTTAGCGTTTTCTGCTTCGTGTTTACCGGCGCTTCTGGCGTCGTCCTGTTTGGAGTTGACGCCTTCAACATATTGCAGGCCGGTGTACTGGCCGGCGGCGTTCATCCCTTTGCCGGTGGTCTTTGCCTTGTCGATGGACGCTTTTGCGACTTTATCGCCTGCGGTCTGTGCGGCGCCCTTCTTCGACTCCATTCCCTTAGAATAGCTTTCTGTCGCAGTCTGGCCGGGCTTGTTGGCTTTCAGTGCGCCGGTCCTGTATCCCTTGTTACCGGATTCCGCGGCTTTCTGTGCACTCTTCTGCGCTTTGCTTCCGCCGGCTCCCAGCTCGTTAGAATAGCTGTTTGACGCCTTCTTTGCGTCCTCTTTTGCTTTGCCCTGGAGCTTCTGCAGTTCTTTGTCCGCGGCTTTAACCAGGCTTTCGGCTTCCTTAACCTGCGCTTCGGTGACGCCCGGCATGCCCTGTTCTACAGCCGTTCGCATGTTTTCATAGTTCTGCTGCATGGCTGTCAGCTGATTCTGCAGGGATGTCTCTGTTCCGGTTTCCGCGGTTATAAAGTTGTTCTGTATGTTGGTCAGGGCCTGCGCGATCGCGCTGTCAGATCCGGACGCGGCAGCCTGGGAAAGATTTTCCCAGTTTTTTATAGTCGTGCCGTATCCAACATAGGCGGCTTCTGCATTCTCGACGCCCTGCTTTGCTTCGTCCAGGGCGCTTTTTGATTCCTGTATTGCTTGATTTAATAGTGATTGTTGATAGTAATACTGCGACGGGTCGCCGGCAGAATTGGCGATCAGCTGATTATAGTATTCAAACTTTTCGCTGGCGTCTGCGACTGTGTCGTTGTAATTCTGCTGTGCCTGATCATAGACCTGCTGCGCCTGTGCGTAGTTGTTCAGGGCTTCCTGGCGCTTTTTGATGGCTTCTGTGTATTCGTCCTTTGTAGCGTCCAGAATCGCCTCGGCCTGCTTCTTCTGCATCAGTTCGTCGATGGACTTGCCTAGCTGGCCATTCTTGTCTATGTTCTTCTCGATCTCTTCGCGCTCGACTCCCATGGCTTCGGCCAGCCTGGTGATGATAAAGTCGGCGCGGTCTTCATAGCCTTCTTTTACTTTGCCGTTTGAGTCGATCAGGTTGTTATATTCGTCTTTGAGCTGGCGCAGATAATCAAATTCTGTGCTTGTGCTGCTGACGCCTTCGTCGCGGCTTTTTGATAGCTGATCATATTCTTTTTTCAGTTCCGCGGAAGTGTCGACGACTTCTTTCTGCGCGTCGGTCAGCCGGTACTGCTGTGCAATGGCTTCCTTCTGATCGCTCACATAGTCGCCCAGCGCTATGCCCGCGGCGACGATGCCGGCGGCGATCAGTGCGTAAGGGTTCAGTCCCAGGGCCGTATTCAATGCGGTGACGATGCCGGTGCCCGACTCCATAAGTGTGAAAAGCTTCTGGAATGCCCCGAAGACTGTGGCCACAGTGCTGACGGCGTTGTAAGTCACAAATGCCGTAGCGATCGCCTTAATGACTGACAGGATAGTGTCTTTGTTCCGTAATACAAAATTGACGCCGTCCTTGAATGCTTGGACGCCCTTTTCTATCGCGTCTTCGATCTGCGGCTGGTATTTCTTCACCAGTTCGCCGGTGAAGTTCCCCAGCTCTGAGCGGGCGTTCTGGATCGCCAGCTGTACCTTGTCGTAGCCGTCCAGGGTTTCCTCATAGGTTTCTTCGACGGTCCCCTGTGAGTCTTCCAGCAATGCCAGAAAATCCTCGTAGGCGAAGCGGCCGCCTTTGATCGCGTCGGCCAGATCGGGGCCGGCCTTCGCGCCGAAGATCTCGATCGCCTTTGTGGTAGCTTCCGCTATGTCCGGGGTCTCTTCGATCTGCTTCAGGCTTTTCGCGAATTCCTGCCGTGCGTCTTTTCCTTCTTTCGACCAGTTTGAAATTGCTTTTTTCATTCCAGAAAAAGCGATTTCAGTGTTGACGCCGGTCTTTTCCCACTGTGCAAACAGTGCTATGGATTCCTTTGTATCGAATCCCAGCGCACGCATGGGCGCGCCGTATTTCGCGACGTTTTCAGCCAGCGAATCGACTTCAACGCCGCTTGCCTGTGCCGCTTTGGCCAGAAGGTCCAAAAGATTGCCGTATTCTTCCGTCTCCATGCCGCCGTCTTCCATGGCACGGCTGACCAGGCGGACGGATTCGGTGATATCTTTTTTGTTGATCTTTGCGAACTTCTGAAATTGGACTGTCGCGTCTTCCAGTTTTTCCCCGGTAAAGCCGAATCTGGTGTTTACCTCTCCGAGACCTGAGCCCAGATCTGAAAAAGATCCTAATACCTGTTTCGTGACGTTTTGATAGTTCTTTTCCAGCTCTTCGGCGGCTTTGCCGGTCGCGCCGGTAGCTTCTACGACGTTGTCCCGGCCTTCGTCGAATTCCTTATAGGCTTCTACGGCTTCCTTTGCCAGGTCCTTCAGCCCTGAAATGGCTTTTTTGATGCCTTCGGCGACCAGATTGGCAAGGACGCCCTTCATGACGGTGAAGCCGTCCGATGCCTTCTCGGTCGAATCTTCGACGTCGACCATGGTCTTGTCCAGGCTGTCGGCCGCTTTGTCCGCTTCGGAAAGCTTGCGCTTGTTTTCCTGCAGCTCTCCAGAAAGGTCTTCGATAGCTTTCGCGTATTGCTGCGCGTCTTCCTCGTTCCCTTCCAGCTTCGCGTTCTTGTATGCTTCCTTCAGCTTTTCAAGCTGTCGTTCCTGGTCTTCAATGGTGTCTGTCAGCTGTTCGGTGGCGGACTTGTATTTTTCTGTGCCCTCTGCCGCTTCGTCGTTTGCAGTGTTCGCGGCGTTCAGCTGATCGGTGTATTGCCTAATTTCTTTTTCGGTCCTGGCAATCTGTGCCTGCTGGTTATACAGTGCCGTCCGTACACGATCCGCCGCGGCGCTGTTCTCGCCCTCTGCCGCTATGGTCCTTTCAAGTTCCTGTTCCCGCAGTGCAAGCTGTTTCTTCTGTGCTTCCAGAATCTTGTCCAGGCTTTCCAGCTTCGCCTGCAGGCCGTCCGCAGATGCACCCCAGTCGTCCATTCCTGCGGTCGCTGCCTTGAATTCTGCGCTGGCCAGTCTTACGGCCCTGCCGGCCGCGGCCATTTCTTTTCGGAGCTGTGATATATCCGCCCGAAATTGTGTGGTGCTCTGTGTATCTGCCATTTCTTAGTCCTTAAAACCAGTTGTCACCTGCGGGTCTGCGGATCACCACGTCCCCGCCGGCTTTGCCTGTGTGCCTGATCTGCTTTTCTGTCTGCCTGTTCTGCCGGATCTGCATGTCGCGCAGCCTGGCGTACAGGTCTATAATCTCGTGGAATGTCCGCTTTTCGACTTCGAACGGCGACAATGCAGGGAATTCTTTACAAAGCTGGTATTCCACGGAAAACAGTAATTTATATAGCGGGGTGTCTTCTTCCCCGCTGTTTAATTTTTTCCTTCGCTGGGAATGCCTGCGATCTCCATGATGGAGAATTTCAGGATATCCCGGATTGTGGGATACAGTTCTTTGACGCGTACATGTTCCCAGTCTTCCGGCTGCATATCCGGGAATGCTTCGCCCAGGACTGCCTTGATCTCTTCCCAGGCTCCATATATCGCTTTGAGAAGATCCGGAAGGCTGTCAATGTTCTCGATATTGACCAGCTCCATCAGCTTCGCGATGGTCCCGAATTCCAGGTCAATCGTTTCAGCGTCGCACTGCTTTTTGATCACCTTTTTGCCAGATTCGTCTTTTTCATAAACATTTATAAAAAGTCTCATTTTCCCTTTATCCCTTTCTTTGAAAAATCGTAAGGGACTGTGTGGCCCCTTACGATCTTAATGGTTGCTTAATCCACGCTGCTGTCGGTGAGTGATCAGCCGCCGGTCTCCTTACTGGACGTGTCGGGTGTCTGGACTTCGGCGAACCATGTTGCATCTGTCATGCCCGCGTTTACATCGGTGTCAACGTTGACAGCCTTCGCGCCCTTGCCTGTCTTGGTGAATTTATATGTGGTGTTGATTCCGGTGAAAACGATCTCCTGGCCGTTGGCGTCGGTGCCTTCGTTCTTTGTCGAAGATGTTGTCGCCGGGATAGAAAATTTACCCTTGAGACGCCATACATAGACGGTCGTTCCGTCGGTCTTTTCGGTTTTATAACCGAACGCGACATAAGGCGCTTTGCCTTCCTGCTCGACCATCATGCCAGTCGCCTGGTCGTAATACTGGCCGGTCAGCTCTGCCAGGACATCCAGCGGGATGCCGGAAGCGGAGACGGTGACTTCGTCAGCTCCAACGGAGTCAATGACGATTGCGGGGATGTTGTCATAATAGTGCGCTTCGTTGCTGCTCTCTGTGGTGCGGCCGATCTCTGCGACGCCGGTGAAGTCTTTCACCGCTCCGAATGTGATAGCTTCGGAAGAATCCGCTGTGACCATCGCATATACTGCATTCGATACGCCTCTGTATTCAAAATATTTCTTAGACATTTGCTTATCTCCTATTGTTTGTTAGGTTTCCAGTTTAAAAATCTGCAGCCCCCTGCCGGTGTGTGTGCTTACGTCTGACGCCACGTCGAAGCCTTTCGACGGGACGACCCAGCCGTCAGCCTTCAGGGCCTGCCGGACGGCTTCGATGGCCGTGTATACTTCCGTCGGGTCCGTACTGTAAAAATAGATCGAGTAATTCCAGGCTGTGCCATAGTCCGCATTATCATAATGCGCGTGATCCGGGCTGTCGTTATTCCAGAATGTAAAAAAGCTATCCGGATATCCTTCGTCCGGGTTCAGCGTCCCCTGCCGGAATACATTGCTGTTTATCTCCGTCAGGACCGCGATCAGTGCGTCGACCATGGTCATTTCATCCTTTCGTCTATGGCTTTCTGCAAGCTCTGTTCGATCTGATTTTTTATCTGGCGTTCGTAGCTTTTCGATCCATATATTTTTTCAAGTGCGTAATCCGGACGCATGAACGGCGTGCCGGTAATCAGCCAGCCGCCTGCGCCGGGCTTCGTCTTGTCGAATCCTAACGGCAGCGTTCCCAGATCGCCCGACCAGGTGACACGCGGGTCGTTAATTATGGATTCGGCCGTTGTCCCGTGTGAATATTCGCCGGTCGCCGGAAGGTTTGCCGCCTGTACAGCTGCGTTAGTGTCTTCTGCGACTTTTTTCCCGGCCGTTTCCATGGCTTCCGTAAAGGCGGGGACCAGATCAGCGCCCAGGTCTTCCAGCTTTTCCGCATAGCGTTCAAAGGCTGAAAAATCTATGTTTATGGAATTCTTCCGGCGCTTCGTTCCGCCCTGGCTGTAACGGCGGCCGCCGGCCCCGCCGCCTGTGTGTCCCCTGTGCGCTCCCATTACGGTTTACCCCCGATCAGTCTGACGCGGATCTTCATGTATTGATTCTGCATGTTGATGTTTTCGGGTTTCCCCAGGACTTCGTATGTTTCGCCAGTCTGGACGATGTAGATACGGCTGTCAGATTTAATGTCTGATCTGTACCATGTATCAATGTATCCGGTGGCCGTGACGGTCAGCACATTATTGATCATGGTTTCAGTCCCCCCGAAGGTCCGGAAGGTCCCGAAGATCTTCGGGCTGACTTCCGGATCCGGATAGACCTGTGTATTTACGCCTTTGATCTTGACCTGCTGCGGATTCAGCAGGCGCATGGCCGTCCGGAAGGGTGCCGCGGCCTTATAGCCTGCCATGTGATCAGAATCCCTTCTTTGCGATTGTCACGGCGCCGGATGACAGTGTTGCCGTGTACAGTGTGCAGCCGTCCGCGTCTACGGCCGCGCCGGACGGTGTGACTGCGGCGCCTGCGACGGTAAAGCCGGCGAAATCATAGGCGGGGACGAAATACAGGACTGCCGAAGTCACGCCGCTGCCAAAGTCCAGGGTCTTGACGGGTTCGGCCGCCAGCAGGTTGCCGGATCCGGAAGTCAGTGCGAAAACGCCGGGATTGTCAGCCTGTACAGCTGTCACGCTGGTGCCTGCCAGTTTCATGATTGTCCCGTAAAGTGTAATCAGGTCTGTAGCCATTACGGGAACGATTCTGTTTGCATTGATCATTGTGTTTTCTCCTTTTTGGACGGTTGTCGTGCTCTTTTTGGAGTTGTGTCTTACTTAGAAAAGTTGTGTCACTTGTATGAAAGTTGTGCCACTCTCCAACAGAAATATTCTGACAGCCGTCCGTCGCCCGCTCCGTAGTTCCACAAGTCGGCGACGCCGCGGGCCACAAGTCCGTTCGTAATATTTCCGGGAGCCACTCCGGCGTCCTTAACAAAGTCCACGACTTCATTGATCCACTGTGTAAGTGCCGCGTCCTGGTCTTCGCCTGTGATATTCAGGGCTTCTTTTACGGCTGTCAGATATTCATTCATTGCTTAACCCTCTGCATTTGCTGCGGCATTCGCTGCGGCATTCGCTGCGGCATTCGCTGCGACCTGTTCGGTGATCTTATCGATCATGTCCACTGTCAGGCTGATCTCCGTCACGTCGTCAGTGCCGCCCAGTGCTGCATATAAATCTTTAAGTGCTTCAGCTATGGTCTTCATAGGTCTGGCCCCCTTTCTTTACCTGATCATCCTTTGATGATCTTGTAATAGCCGGTAGGGTTCAGGATCTTGCCGTCGGTGACGACCAGGGCTTTATTCGCCCACTCGTTCGTCTCTTCATCGAAGTAGCGGCGCATGGTCCACGCGAAGTTCTCGTTGATCGCGTAGCCCTGCGGCTGCCAGTAGATTCCGATCACGTCGCCTGTCTGTGCTGTGTCAAAGTCGGGGATGATATCCGGCTCGACCAGGCTGATCTCACGGCCGAAAAATCTTCCGTTCGGGTTCATGGCGTCGCCGTCATTGACTTCCAGGCCGGTCGCCTGCCTGAAGATGGGGTTGTTGTTGCTGTCGGCCATGGTCTCCAGGTATGCGTCAACGGTGCCGACAGGGAACACGAATTCTCCTGAGCGGTAGCCAAGCGGCAGCTTTGCGAAAAAGTTCTTTCTCCACTTTGTCCAGTTGTTGATGTCTGCCGCGGTCATGGTGATGGTGTTGGTGACTTTGGGATCGTTGACAATTCCCAGCATGGAGCCGTCACCGGATCCGGAGATGATTCCCGTGTCCATGGCCTGCAGGTATGCGATCGCAATACATTTTGCAATTTCTGCTTCGAACGCTTCCATGGTCAGCAGCTGGGACAGGAATGTCTGCGACACTTTGATCTCGCCGACATGGTACTGAAATACTACCTTGCCCAGTGTGCCGATCTTCTGGCGGGGCGATACGGTGGACTCGTTGATCCACTTGAATGATGCCTGCAGGGCGCCGACGGGATACTCTACGCCGCCGCGGACGGAAGTCTTGCGGACCTTGTTGTAAAGGTTGCCGTAGCGCTTTCTGACGGTGTTGATCACCTCGTTCATGATGGTCCACGGAATAGCTGCGCCTGTGTCCTGGGTGGTGATGGCCTCGCCGTTGCGGAACTGCGCGGGGATGGGTGTCCCTTCGGTCACATATGCCCTGAATGCAGATCTGTATTCAGGGCTTGCCAGTGTGGGAACTTCCGGCTGTGCGGCCTGCGGTGCCTGGAATGATCCGACGGTCGTGCCGCCGCGGACCTGTGCGGCCTGCGGGATCTGGGTGCCTGCCTGTACGGGTTCGGCAGATCTCTGCTGTTCCTCGCCGTCGATCGCTGCGATCTCTTCGTCGATTTCCTGGATCTCTGCATTCAGGTCTGCGATCTGGTCATTGAGTCCGCGGACTTCTGCCGCGTCTTTGGATGCAAGCGCCCTCTGCTGCAGACCGGTTCTTTTGTCTACAAATCTCTGTCTTCTTTTCTGCAGAATGTTCTTTCTGTGCATGTTGTGGTTCCTTTCTGTGTTGCTGTGCGGCTTACATTCCGCACAGGATCATTGTCTTCGCTTTCAACAGTTCCAGCTCGCTGTCCAGCGGCTTATCTCCACGCATGCGTGCGCTCTCCAGCGACGCGCGGGCACTCTCCAGTGCCTGCTTATTGCGTTGATTTACTTCGATCGATGTGGCCTCGTAGGCCGGGAATGTGACGGCGCTGACCTCGATCACCGAACTGATCCGTTTGATCACGCGGGTCGGGTGGTCTGTTTCCAGGTTCTGCCATTCATAGCCGTCTTCGTCCAGGATAAACATAAATGACATGCCGGTAATGTCGCCGCGTTTCACGGCACTGGCCAGTGCACGGCTCTGTTCGTTGTTCTTCACGTCCAGCTTTACCCAGTCGATTTTCATGCCTTCCTGGTCGACGGTAAACTGCATTGTGCTGTTTCCGTTGTTCCTTCTGGATCTGGCCGACGGGATCCGGCTTGTGTCGTGATTGATCAGAAAGCGGACGTCTGTCAGGTCTGTGTTGTCCAGCGCCCCCTGCTCTATGATCTCGTCAAAAATTCCCAGGTCTGTGCGGCTGTTGTATACGATCGGACGACCGGAAAGGATGACTATGCCGTCTTCCTCGTTTTCCTGCGCCCTGATCTCAAAATCGTATGATCTGCGTTCGTAATTCTTCGCTTCAATTCCCATTTCTCGCCCTCTTTCCAGATATCAGCATATTGCCGGCGTTATCTTCTAAAGTGTCGCCCTCTGCCGTCTGAAGCAATGCCGGGCCGACGGGTACCTGCAGCCATTCGATCAGCAGGCTTTCTATCCTGCTCTGCGGCTGTTTGGTGTAAGTCGTGCCGTACAGCTTTGCCAGTAATATCTCTTCGGTCGTGCTTTGCGGCGGGTCCGTATATTCGTCGCCGTTCAGGATCGCCAGCAGGATCGACTCGTTACGGCTCTGTGCTTCCATGGTCACAGATTCGTCATACAGGATTGCCTGCAGGATTTCCTCTATTCGGCTCTGCGGAAACGGCAGAACATTGTCGGCTCCCAGAATGTTCTGTAATATGGCTTCGTTCCGGCTCTGCGGTGTGTCCATTTATATGTCCTCTTTTGTTTCGTCTACGATTTCCACGCTGGCGCTGCTGATCTTGTTGGCCTGGTATTCACTGGCCAGATTCGCGTCGATCCAGTTAAGCGACATGTAGCGCTTGCCGGCCAGTTCCGGAAGTGGCCGCATGCCCAGGGCTGTGCGCTTCTCGTTTTCGAAAAGCGCGCCCGTAGGTGCCAGCTTTTCAATCATCTCCAGCGTCTGCTCTACAGACATGAAGATCAGGTCTTTCGGGTACAATTTGACCATGTTACCGAAAGCCTTTTCGCGCCTTGTAAACAGCTTTTTGGTGATGGCCTGCGACATGGAGATGATGATCGGCTCCAGGGTCTTCTGGTAGAAGGCGTTATACTGCGCCTGCGTATAGTCGCCGGTCAGGATCGGAAGCGGCACGCCCCAGTTCCGCAGGATCTTCTCGTCGATGAATTTCAGCGTGTCCGCGTCTACCAGCTCCGTCCGTCGTTCCAGCGGCGTGAATTCCTGTTTAAGGTCCAGCGGAAGAAATCCAGATTCTGAATTCTGCAGCTTGCGCTCCATTTCCTTCAGGGCTTTCTCCGTCTTGCCGTCGTCCATGATCGTGTTGTATTTGACGATTCCGTTGACTGCATAGGATGCATTCATTGCCCTGGCCACCCCCTGCAGCAATGTCTCATTCAGCTGCAGGGTCTTCAGCAGTGCCGCGTTGTCCGGCTGGCCGACTTCATTGCCGCCCATGTACTGGCCGACGCTATAGTTGTATTTGATGTGGATCACATCATCATAGGCCAGTGTGGTCTGTCCTCCGTTGGCAAAAAAGAATTGGACGAACAAGCGGCCTGCAGCGTCTTCGATGAAATTGACCTGTGACGGCTTGATTGGATAAAGCGCTTCATAATAGCGGCGTTCCTGGCCGGTGTTTTCGTCCGTCCAGGTGTAATATGTCGGGATGATAAAGGCGTTATAGTTCAGCAACAGCAGCCATGTCGTTTTTTCAAGGAATTCCGCTGTAGTCATAAGCGGATTCGGATCAGCCAGGACTGCGGATATTGTCGACGACGGTACCGGCACCGGCTCACTGTCGACCATCCTGATATGCGTCGGGTTCAGCTTCTTCACTTCGTCGACGATGCACTTCAGGGCCTGCTGGACCGCGTCAGACATGTATATGTTGCTGCCGAATTGCGGATATGTCGGAGAGTATCCGCTTAATGTCGGCGCATAGCGCCACCGCGTCGGCAGCCTGCGAAAAATCTTCTCAAAAATTCCCATTTCTTACCCTTCGCTTTCCGGATCCGTGAAAGCGTTCTTCGTGATTTCCCTGAATTCTGTCCTGTATCGCCTGTACATCTCGTAGATGATCACCAGGCAAACAGCTCCGTCTATCTTCTTCGCGGCCTTCTGCTTCACGATCAGACACTTGCCTTTGTCGTCTGCCTTCAGGCACGCGTTCCGCAGGTTCCACTGTTCCATTTCACGGCCTTTATAGGCTGTGCAGTCGTACCATATCAGGCGGCTTTTAAAGTCCGCTTCAGCCAGTTTGATGGCATTTGAAAGTGTTTCAGCGTTCTGCAGGATCATGATCAGATCCGGATCGCTTCCGGCCTTCGTCCATCCCAGCGCTTCCATGCGGTTGATCCAGTCCTTTGCGAACTTCTGGTCATAGCCGCATTTCCACAGCTTAATCCCGTAATCTTTGTATAAATGCAGGTACCAGTCTGCGACGATCGACAGGTCTATGTCATTGCCTTCGGTGATGGTCAGGATCCCCGCGGCGGCCCATTCGGAATATTTTGCGCCCTCTGCCGCGTCATCACTGTCTTTCAGTTTGCTCTCCGGGATGAAGTAGTGCGCAATGATGAACTTGCGGCCGTCGGCCGGGCGCATCATCAAAGCGCGCGCACATACCAGGTCAGTCGTTTCTGCAAGGTCGACAGCGCCCAGACAATAGGCTCCGTCGAACTGGCTTATGTCAAATTCACAGTCATAGTCATAATCTTCTTCGTTCAGCCATGACTGTACCGCGGTCTGTTTGATGTTAAAGTCCTTCGACAGGACGAAAATGCGGTCAGATTTCGATTCTCTGGCGGCCGCAACCTGCGCTTCAAGGTATTCCCATTTCTTGATCGTCCCAAGCGTCGGGTTCGACTTCATCCACAGCCTATTTTCTCTGTTCCCGTTCCAGATCTCGCTTTCGCTGTCCTGGGTGTACAGCCATGGGAGCATGTGGATCAGTGCCGGATTGTCCGGGTCTTCCTGATAGATCACTTTTCGGGCCTTCTTCAGCTCTTCGTCCAGGTATCCGTCAAAAACGAAGCCTTCTGTGGTCAGGTTGATAAAAAGCGGCTCCTGCTTCAGCGACTGGCTCTGCTCGATCGACTTCGCGATAATGTTGTCCTTCATCTCGTGTGATTCATCCACGAATGCGACGTCAATGTTACGGCCTTCTTTGTTCCTGGTACGATCGGACAGTTTGAAAATTTTCGTGTCGTTGGACAGGTTGCGTATAAAGCGCTGGTTCCTGCGGCTATCCCGATCGCGCGGGTCGATCAGCTTCCGCATAGTGTCGATCGCGTCGTAGACTATGGACGCCTGTGCGTCGTCATTGGATGCCGGGACGATGTCCGCGCCGGCCGGTCCCAGGAAGAACTCTGTACATCCCAGCGCGGCGCATGTCTCTGACTTTGTATTCTTTCGCGCGATCAGCAGCAGGGCGGACCAGAATCGCCGCAGGCCGCTGTCCGGCATTTTAAAGCTGTAAATGGCTTCGATCAGCGCCCTCTGCCATTGCATCAATACCATGGGCTTGTTGTAATACGGCGATTTTGTCAGCCTGATGCAATGCTCCATGAAGTCCATGCGCAGGACTGCGTCGGTCACGTCGTACCCGAAGCGTCTGGTCCCTATGTCTTCAGCCAGATTGTCCAGCTCTATCTGCAGGTCCTGTCCAATAACGACGTCGCCGCATTTGGCCATTTCCCGGTATCTAAGCAAGTCGGAGTTGTCCGGCGTCCAGATTGTTCTATCAGTGATCAGCATGTGCTTTAAACCATGCCCGGAGCGGGCTGTCTTCGTCGGCTTCGTCTGTCCCTGCGCGACGCATCAGGATCTTAATCGCATTCAGGTACTGCTGCATGTACTCTTTGTAGAGCTTTGCGGCCGGTGTGGCCTTCTGCTTCGTCGGGTCCTTCGGATGGATCCGCAGCTTCGGCATAAGCTCCAGGGCTTCCAGCTCCGACTCCAAATAAACGACGTGATGCACCAGCGGCCGCAGGGTGGTGTCTTCGCCGACCTCTGCATAGATTTCTTTTTCGCGTTCAATGCGGTTTTCTTCGGTCATATAGAATTAAATTCCGGCAAAACCAATTTTTTGCCAATTTTTAAAATCAAAAAATCTGAATTTTTGGTTTTCTGCGGGAAATGAG
>Ga0326512_10000588_pt1 | contig 31715 bp, 23 predicted proteins | sample 1_2617_0518_D_FD_203652 | JGI IMG/M metagenome (GOLD analysis project Ga0326512, IMG submission 203652) | Bovine rumen microbial communities from UC Davis, California, United States - 1_2617_0518 | ecosystem: Host-associated > Mammals > Digestive system > Stomach > Rumen | place: USA...
GGTACTTTCAGGTTGCGTTTCTTCGAATCATCAAAGATGAGATACCAGACAAAGATTAATGGCAAGCCACTTAAGAAAAAGAGAAAGATTGGAAGCTTAGCTAAGTTCAATGGTTTCTTCGCACGTGGTGTTGCTAATAGTCAATCACAATTACAACCAACAATGCAGGCGGCATTAGAGAAATATATAAAGAAAGCATGGAATGGATAACTCTATATTAGTAGGAAAATACCTTTATTCTATACTCAGCCAAAACACAGAGGTGACTAATCTTGTTGATGATGACAAGATACTTCCTTTGTTAGCGATGGGACAAGAAGACAATGGTGAATTTGTTGATATAAAGTTCCCATTCATCGTCTACACAAGAGAGGACATTACACCTGTTTATACAAAGGACATTTTGACGGAGAATTTAGTCAAGTTCACTATACTTTGCGTAGACAAGGACTATATAAATTGTTTAGATGTTGCCAATGCTGTAAGGCATGCATTAGAAGGTAAAAGGTATTCAGATGAGAATATAAGGATTTTCACAATTAAATTAGATTCTATACAAGAAGACTTAATTGAGAATGCATATGTTCAAACATTACACTTCTCATTTTCAGTAAGTTAAAAATATTTACAAATACATAATATTATAATACTATGGCAAATATCATAAAAGGTGATGAGCTTATGCTTTTCAAGGATGGTGCAGCTTTAGCTTATGCTACTTCTCACACTTTGACAATCACAGGTAATACAATCGATATTTCAAGTAAGGACCACGGTTTCTGGGGTGCTAGTGAAATTGGTAATATTACATGGGAGATTCAATCTGAGAATTTATACACAGACGATGACTATAACTCATTATTCAACGCAATGTTGAACAAAACTGAGGTTACTTGTGTATTCGGTAAAGCTACAAACTATGATGCTAATGGTCTTAAGCCAGCAGATGCAGAACAAGGTGATACACGTCCAGCAGCATGGACAGCTCCAACAACTTCTGGTTACAAAGGCAAGGCTATTATCACTTCATTAACAACAAACGCTAATACAGGTGAGAACGCTACATTCTCTGTTACTTTAACAGGTAAGGGCGCAATCATGAATTTGGCTAGTGCGTAAATTTCATATTAAGTATGCAAATACTTTAAGGAGATGGGGATTTTTTCTTCATCTCCTTTTTCTATGTTCAGAGAATTCAAATAATTTTATTATTTTTAATCAAACAAAAATATATATTAATACTTGATATGAAATTTACTTATAAAGAGAAAGAGTATGAGCTTAAGTACTCATTTAGAGCCTTGATAATCTATGAGAATATCACAAAAAAGAATTTTAACCCAACGTCAATATCTGACATTTTAGTTTTCTTCTACTCTATATTATGTTCAAGTGGAAAGGGAGATGTTTTCGACTTCAATGAATTCATGGACATAATCGATGAAAACCCAAGCCTTGTTACAGAGTTTTCAGAATGGTTGACACAAACACTTACAATGAATGCGTCATTATCTCCAATCGACAAGGAAGAAGCAAAGAAAGCAGAGAAAGAGGTAAAGGAAGAAAAAAACTAATCTTCCATGAGGTGTTGAAGGTCCTTGTTGTACAATATAAACTTGTTACAATTCAATACTTCATGGATGAGATGCAGGAATATGAGGTACATGAGCTATATAATGCATTGGCTTATGCAAACTCAAATGAATGGGAGATGACAAGGTGGTTGTTATATGCAATCATACAAACAAACTCAAGGAAGAAGATAAAGATAGAAGATGTCATCAAGTTCCCATGGGACAAAGGATATGAATACAATAAACTGGAGAAAGAAATTTCAACGGATGATATTAATAGGTTGAGGGCAAAATCAAAAGAAATACTGAAAAACATAAATTTAGACTAATATGGCAGTTAATTTATCAGGTAAACTAAATCTTGATGGAACAGGCTATAATGACAGCATAAAATCAGCCGTACAGGAGACTTCAAAGTTAAAGAGAGAGGTTGATTCTGCTAACCGCACCATGAATAGTTTCCAAAAGGGATTATCTGGAGCAAGTTCATCAATATCTTCAATGATGAATAGTTTCAAGATGGGAGACATTGGAGGCTTTATCACAGGAGCAAAAGGAGCAGCAACCGCTATAACTTCAATGATACCTGCAGCAGGTGGAGCAACAGCAGCAGTGAGCACTCTTGGAGCAGCAATATACACCGCATTAGGACCAATTGGACTTATTGTTGGTGGTATAGCTGGTATAGGAGCAGTTGTTGGTTCATCTATATCATCAGTTGAGAATTTCAATAAATCACTTAATGGACTATCAGCTATCACAGGTGTTGAAGGAGACGAATTGAAAGATGTTGGTGATGCTGCATTAGATATGTCTAAGAAATTTGGCACATCAGCAACAGACATAGTTAATTCAATGTCAAATATTGGTAGTCAAGCACCTGTACTATTGAAAGACATGGATGCATTAGGTCAAGTTACTGAGGCAGCAATCGTCTTATCTAAAGCCGCAGACAATATGACGGTTGAAGATTCAGCTAAAGCCATCACCACTGTTATGAATCAATTTGGTGTTGAAGGAGAAAAAGCAACAGAAATAATTAATTCATTAGCAGCAGGTTCTAAATTAGGAAGTAAAGCAGTAGATTACTTGGCAACCGCAATGGAAAAGGCTGGTACTCAAACATCAATGGCTGGTATGTCATATCAACAAACAATAGCGGCAATTGAGACATTAGGTCTTAAAATTTCATCAGCAGAAGTTGCTGGTACTGGTCTTTCTTCTATGCTTATCAGATTGACTACGCAATCAAATAGTAATTTCAATCCAGCTATTGTTGGATTAGACAAAGCATTAGAGAATTTGGATAAAGCAAACTTGTCAGCAGCAGAGAAATTAAAGTTGTTTGGTGCAGGATCATTGACAGTAGCAAATCAATTGATTGACCAAAGAGAAGTATTGAAGGACTTGACAGATAAAGTAACAGGTACAAACACTGCTTATGAGCAGATGAATATAAAGTCACAATCATTAGAGGTTACATGGAATAAGCTTACAGCAGCATGGGAGGCCTTTATGATTAAGATGGGTCAAAGCAAAGCAATACAAGCAATCATTGGCTTGCTTGGACTTCTTCTTACTGCAACAACAAAATTAATAAATGGATTAAGTTACTTATCAGAAGCTGTCGATACTACTATAACTGTAATCATCGCACTTTTCAAGAAACTATATGACGCAGTCAAGCCTTATTGGGATGCAATTGTCAATATGGTTACTAACTCAGCAATATACAAAGCAGTTACAAAGATATGGCAATCAATATATGACTTTATCGCTAAAGTAATTAGGAAGATAAGGAAGATATGGTCTAACTTCATGAAAGAGCTTGGTATAGAGAAAGAGAAAGTAAAAGAAGAGATTCCAAATGATACTAAGCCAGTTGAGACAGATGTTAATGTCAATACAAACAACACAACAAAGACAAAGATAGACTATGAGAAAGGCAGTTTAGAATATTACAAGAAAGAGCTGCAAAAACTACAAGACAAACTCACAAAGAAGAAATTATCACTTATCGATATTGAGAAGACAAAGGCTGATATTGAAAAGGTCAAAGGTATAATCAAAGAGAAAGAGATACAAATTGGACTTGGACCAAAAGAAGGTACTAAGGCTGCAATAGAGAAAGAATTATCTGAGATAGAAGAAGAACTAAGCAAACTAAACCCAGTCATAGACAGAGTCGATATAGAGAAACTTCAAATAAAGAAAGAAGAATTGATTAAACTAAAGAAGGATGTTGAGGCTGAATTAAATGGAGCAGTTATAACACCTAAAGTTAAAATTGAATCAGATGCAAATAAAGGTTCAGGTAAATATGCTAATGACATGGTATCTGTATATAAACAGAAAATGCAATATGCCGTTGATGATGCTGATTATGAACATTGGAAAAAAAGATATGAAGAATGGAAAGAGAAAGCAGAAAAATTCAATTTAAAATTTGAAGAAGACACTTCTGGTTTAAAAGAAGGCATGATTGGATTTAACGATAAAAAAATTTCTGAATTAAAAACAAAACTTAAATTCACTGTAGAAGGTTCACCTGAATATTATGACACAGTCAATCAAATAAGAGAATTAACCAAACAACAGGATGCAATATCATTGAAGGTTGAAATGGACTTAAGAGGCATTGGTGTTGGTTCATTGGCTGAATTAGAAGAGAAGATTAGCGCACTTGAAGCAAAACTAATGATTACTCCATATGGTACAGATGAGTTCTATAAAATACAAAAGGATCTTAAGGACCTGACAAAGGAAGACCAAAAGATTAGGATGAAAATCGAATGGGAAAACATGGATACGTTTGAAAAGGCACAAACAATATTCGATGGATTCCATGCAATAGACAATGTTGTTGGTTCTATATCATCATTAAGCCAAGCAATAGAAGAAGATGCAGATGCTTGGACGATACTTATGTCTACTATATCTACAATAGAAAGCGTCTTTGCTGCAGTTAATACAGTCATGGAAATAGCCAACTTCCTTACTAATCTTGGAACAGCAGGAAAATTAGCTAATGCAACAGCTAGTACAGCAGCAGGTGGTGCAGCAACAGCAGAAGCAGCAGAAGAGACAGCAACAGTTCCTGCAAAGACAGCAGAAGCAGCAGCAAACAAAGCATTAGAGTCTTCAGTGTTAGACCTTGCTGCAGCACAAATATTCTTGGCACATGCATCTATACCATTTGCTGGACCTGGAATTGCGTCAGGACTTATTACAACTATGATGGCAGCAATGGCGGCACAACATGCAGCGTCATTATCATTACAAGCCTTTGCTGAAGGTGGTATAGTAAAAGGAAGTACTACGGTTGGTGATAATATTTTAGTTAGAGCTAATAAGGGCGAGATGATACTCAACCAACGCCAGCAAAACAATTTGTTCAGGGAAATAGACCAAAACAGGATGGCTACAAACATTGAGCCAGGACAAGTTGAATTTGTAATAAAAGGTGACAGACTTGTTGGTGTAATAAAGAATTACGAGAAAATACATAAGAAATAAGCATGGCTACAATTATACGTGGAGGTTTTAAGGATAACAAAGAAAGATTGGTGACTATAGAGATATGGTCACCAATTGGAATGGCAGAATATGACTTGAATGATGAGGACTCACCTATAAAGATAAGCTTTGATTCTGTTGAGATAGAATATGGCATTGATGACATGTTCACTTCAATTATCAAGAAGACGATGAGCATTAATCTGGTTACAACACAATATTTTGGTGATGTTTTGTTCTCAGACCAAGTAAAGCAAACAAAGGTCACTGTGAAGATGGATGACAATGTACTCTTTGCTGGCTATATTGAGCCATATACTTACTCACAAGAATATGCACATAACATGGATGAGTTCACATTAAACTGCACTGATGAGCTTGGATGCCTTGAATACCAATATATCGTCCAGCACTCAGAATGGAGAAATACTATATCACAGGAGCAATCACCTTCGTTCAAAGAATATCTTGCTATGATGTTACCTACAAACACATACTATGATATGTCAAAAACATATAATGGAGTAAGCGTCTTTGATAGTCTAGGTGTTTCAATGGATGTCTTCCTTGGGGACAGTGAAGATGACTTAGTCGACAACGAAGAATCACTTGAAAAGATACTAAAATACTTAAACCTACATATAATACAGGAAGGTGAGGACTTATATATATTTGATTGGAACACAATAAAAGCAGGCGGTAATAAGACATTTGTAAATATTTTTGACAACACAACAAAGACAGTTGACTTATCACAAACAACAATAACAGCAGATGACTATACTGATGATAGTACAAACTTATCAATATCAGACACCTTCAACCAAATAAAATTGAAGGTGAATTTAGATACTAATGACACTGTGATTAGCGACCCATTAGAATCTGAGGACATAGAATATTTCTCAAACTACAAGCAGCTTTGGATGAGTGAATATCGTTCATATGGTACAGGTAGTTCAGCATTAAATGCATTCGTAAACATAGTCAACCAAGGTTATGAGAATGGAAATACTATTGTTGAAAGCTATGACGGATGGGAAAGAAAAGACTGGTACTTCAAACTTGCACATAACCCAAAATGGAAATTGATGTGGAATGGTATAGACGTCAATGAGTGGATAGAGGTGGACAACAATGACAACCCTGTAAACTTACAACGTATATTTCAAGCAATGAAGAATTTTAGGTTCTTCCCATTTATCATATCTTGTGGCACATGTGAAGAGCCATTGAACAGAGGCAACCAATCAAGACTTACTAATGACAATGGAGTGAAAGGAAGCATTAAGACAAATGACTATATCGTCATATCTGTGAATGGTAACAATGATGATAGTGAGGCAGAGCTACAAAGAATTCAAACAGACATAGACCGTTCAAGTGGTTATAGTGATAGTACTCAAACAGCAGCAGGACTAATGGTTTACCAAGGTAACACAAGCGCACAATATTCTCCTGTTGATGATACCACAACAAACTACTTAGTCTTCAAAGGAACAATAAAGCTGATGCCTAATATTGAGCTTTCACCTGTTAGTTATGGCGGGTGGTACTTTGGCTCAACGGTACTAAACAACCCTACGTTCAAGCAAATGTATGACTATTTAAAACAGGATGATTATTGGCCTAGACCTGTTTATGATATGTACTATGCACACCAATTTTGGAAGACATATACTCCAGGCACATTAGAGCAACAAGAGCCAACAGCAAATTGGCTTTACCCTAATGTTGATGTGGAGGCTGCACAACAATTAGAATACAACTATTCTGGTCACTGGAATGACACTGACATATATAACAAGCTTGGTGTTGTTGAATGCGAATTGAAGATAGGAGACAAATATCTGGTTGAGACATATGCCAATGAAGACAAGCAAAAGCCATTATATGGCTGGTACACAGAAGAAAACTTACCAACAGTGGAAGGAATAAGAAAAAGAACGTTCTCACTTGGTTTTGACCCAAACATTGGTGAATGCATAGTTGGAAAAGAATACCCTATTACAAACACTGTGAACGGAAAGATTAGTGATGAGAAAGGTATGGCTGTCGCAATAAAGAAGAGCGATGGATTATCAGGAAAGGTAAGTTTCAAGATAGTGGGTGTAATCAACCAACAATGGAATGAGATAACAAGAAGACACCCTACTTTGTTCAGGAGCACAAAATACTATGACAACTGGAAGAATGTATGGAGTCATGTTTCTTCTATATGGATAAAGGACTTTGAAATTGGCATTATATCAGACAATAATGGCAGTGATGTTTCAAACAAGAAGAAAGACATAGTATATATATCAGACCAATCACATGGAACATTACACACAAAAGATGAAGAGTTCGACATATGCACAATGCCTACAACACAAGAATTAGTTGAAAGAGGCATAGAGACAAACGTAGCAAAGAATACTTGTATTAATCTTGTTACAAAAACTCCAGCAACTTCTATAACAGACGCAACTCAATCTGTGACTGACAGACCTGAAAAACTTTGGATAGACCAATATTGGAACATATACAACACACCAAGGACTATTATAGAGACAACATTAGATGATTCATGCATTAAGGGAATGGCACCTTATTTTGTAAATAATTTTGGCAAGGTGATACCTTTGAGCATAAAGCAAAACTTACGTAATTGTGAGGCAACTATATCATTACAACAAATAAATGCATAATTAATATGATAGACATTAAAATGTACGGAGCCCCAAAAGATGGTGGCACAAACATAATAACTTCATCACAATTCTCATTTCAGGAAAACAATGGTAGCTTTACACCACGTTTCATATGGGGACAATATTTTGATGGAAGCAAGAACATAGATGGTGATATGAAGGTGAATGGCACTGCATACATAGACCATATAACAACAATGGATGTGAATGCAGATAATATAAACACTTCATACGTCAACACTTCATATGTCAATGCAAAATATGGTGACTTCTCATATGTCAATTCAGACAAAATGAATGCAAACTGGATGAACACTGTGAAGGCATATATTGAGCAACTTGCTGCAAAAGAGATAAACACTGAGAACTTGACTGTAACAGGACTAGCACACTTCTTTGAGGTTGTGATAGACAAAGTTAGAGCAAGTGGTGGAGCAGTCATCTTCACACCAGCAAATGGCTTCAAGATTAGGAAATTTGAAGAGATGAATAGTTTCTACAGGCTTTATTTCTTGGCTAATGACAACGGCACAAGGATAGACAATATGTGGAAGAAAGACGACCAAGCATTCTGTCAAAACTTCAATATGGGTGGAGATAAGAAATATATGTACACTGAATATGCAGGACAGAGACGTCAACCAAGGATAGAACATTCATCAAACAAATATTATTGGGCATTAGTCATCAACACAAACAATGAGGACAATAATGGTGAGCCTATAAATATTAATGTTGGTAATAATGAGAATGTGGACATGCAGGAATGTCACTATATCGACATATCAAAGAATGAATTTGTTGGTTACCTTGACGTAGCAGAAGGTGATGAGATAGCAATGCTTGGTTATAGAGGTGCAGAGACAGAGAGACAAAGCGCAATATATATATCTGCTTATAAGTCTATTGATGGTGAATTGTTGGCACCTTTGTTCGTACAATATAAGGGTATTAATGACTTCAATTTAGATAGTCATAAATATACATGGTTCTCAGGCGGAGTGACTCCATTGGGAAAGATGAACAAAGTACAAGCAAACCAAATGACAGGAAGCGTTTTGTTAAGTGATGGCACAACTGTTGAAGATAGCTTAAGTTATATCACAACTTATGTTTCATCTGCTTTGTTTAGCGCAAATGAGAACTTCTTAACGGTAGCACAATTCAACTCATATATTGACGGGATGGCTGGAAGATTAGATGAGGCTGTTTCTTGGTCATATATAAAGCAACATGCTGATGAGATTAACATGCAAGTTGTTGAAGGATTGAAGCAAACAGGCATAGACATAAAGTCCGGACAGATAGTCATGGATGCGGACAACACAACATTTCTTGGTAATATTAGTTTACAAAACCCTGATAATGGAATAACTATTTTCGACAATAACTCAACACCAAGAGTTGTGATTAACAGAGACAGGATAACAGGTACAGGTTCAGATTATGCACCAAACAATATGGGCAAAGTATCAAAGCAAACATTTGATATGACTCCATATGCAAAGTTGGGTGACTATTGGACTGAGACAAAAGGAAATTATAAGTCAAGATATACAAACAATATAAATGGACTTTATCTTGGAACATTTAGTACTAGTGAGACTTTCGACTTACATCTTGGATTAACTATACGTTTCACAAACAAAGACTATAACAAGGGAGTATATGACATACCAAGCTGGAGAAGCGAAGACCATGGAACGTATAAGTTCACATATAAAGTTTATTGTGGCAACACTATATTAGCACAAAACACAGTAAATTTGTACAATTTAACTGGCATAGACGTCAATGTTTCATGTAATGTAGCAGGTGACTATTACTTGGATTGGAGCATAGACTATAGATATGATAGTGATATGATAGCACAGGACTATACTTACTATACTATTGGTGAATATATAGACTGCAATATTACAAGAGGCACACAAGGCCTTACATTTATTGGAACAAATGGATTATATTCATCAAACAACCTTGATAGATATATGGTCTATAGTGATGATGGTTTTAATGTTACAGAGAAGGGATTAAGTGAGATAACTATAGGAGATGATAACCATGTAATAACAGCACCAAAATATAGATTTGGAGTAGACCCTGAACATGGTGTTTATTGGTCATATAATACATTTGGAAGTAGCTGGTGCGTACCTGTTGGTTGTCCTAAAAATCTTGAATTATATAGTTCATCATTTAAAGACGTGATAATTAAAGACCAAAATGGCAATAATATTACAGTGAAAGGCTATAATGTAAACACAAAAATATATTCAAAGATTACTATATGGAGTGCACCAAACAGTGACTATTATATTATACTTCCTTATGATGAGCCTGCAATGGTGATGATAAACAACTATTCAAACAGGAATGTGTTCATATACGCAAGAGGCAACTCAAACGGAAATATGTACATTAACAAAACATTTAATGCAACAGGTGATTGGAGATATGAATTTGATGGTAATAATTATAACACACTTTGGTTATATGGAACAAGAAATGGATGGCATAATGTTAAATTAGTATAAAAATATTTTACAGATATATGAGGAAAATAAATGAGGTAATATTACATTGTTCAGCAACACCAGAAGGAAAGGACTTCAAGGCAAAAGACATAAGGAAATGGCATAAGGAAAAAGGATGGCAAGATATTGGCTATCATTATGTTATAGACTTAGATGGAACGATAGAACCAGGTCGTGACGTTGATATTATCGGGGCACATTGCTTAGGACATAACGCAAACTCAATTGGGGTATGTTATATTGGTGGTTGTGACAAGAACATGCAAGCAAAAGATACAAGAACACAGGCACAAAAAGACGCATTGCTTGACCTTGTTTTCTTATTGTTACAGCAATATCATTTAACTATAAACAAAGTACATTGTCATAACGAATATGAGATGAAAAAGGCATGTCCTTCATTTACTATATCACAATTTAGAGAAGAATATAAAAGAGCATTTGAACATGAGACAAAAGTGTAAAGACATATGTTTACGTTACAATAAAAGAATAGGAATCAATAAATGCAGCAAATTTGATACATCAATAAAAGATGATGATACTATATGTTGTTACGTAAAAATAAATGAGAAAAATTGAACTTATTATGAGAAAAGTACTATTTTTAATATATAACCAAAACATAAATATTTAACGTTCATATTTTCATATATTATTTCATTATATTTAGATAATTCTTTGTGTCATTTATATTAGCATTATATTAAACTATATATATTTTATTTATTCTTTTTGGTTTTGGTTATATAGGTAATCATTTATTACGTTATATTTATTTATTTATTATTTTTTCTCGGGGTTGTAAGAGCAATTACAACCCCATTTTTATTTGGTCTAATCAAATTAATCATCTTAAAATTTTATTTTAATATATAAGATAAACACAAATTTATGATTATATACATATGAAGCAAAAACGAATTAACGACTACCTTTATGTTTATTCATTAGAACCTTATATAATCACAAATGATACCGATGCGGAGCTTATCTTTGTGCAAGAAGAATTATTTGATGACTATAAGAAACTTAACCCATCATTAACTCAACTCGCAAAGAAGAACTACGACATCTTGACTGTTGTTACTCCTGAATGGAACCTATACAGAGAAGAACATGATGAGATAGAGATTCCATTGAATGACCAAATGGAGAACATACCTGACGTCAATGTCGACGGTGGTACTATAACTACAAACACCAATGTTACAGGATTCTCTCTATTGAAACGTACCGCTTATGCAACAACTTGTAACTCTACTGATACAAATGTGGCAACAGTGGACAACAGTGGTATGGTTGGAGTGAAAGGAGCAGGTACAACGGACATCAACGTGAATGTACAAGAGACAGATGAACATGATGAATATAACAAGTCATGGGTTATCGTTGTTGAGGAAGCGGAGAATAGCAAAATAGATCCTAATATATCTATTGGAAGCAGCTACTCTTTTTTCTACAATGAGGACGTACAACTACAACCAACAAACCCTTATGGACTTGACTTAATCTATTCATCTGATAGTGAATATATATCAATCAATGAATATGGCTTTGTGACAGCAACAAGTGAAGCAACAATTGGCAACACATACCCTGTTTATGTGACTTTTGCTGGAAACAATGACTTCAAGGCACAACAAATAATGACTATTGTTGAGGTGAAGGCTGCAAGACAAGAAGCAAACATTAGTTGGAAGAAAGACGGTGAGGTTGTTTACACATTTGAAGCAGCATTAGGTGAAGAAAGCACATTACCTGTACTTGACAACCCTAACAGCTTAGCGGTGACTTATGCCAGTGATAGTGCAGACGTTAATATAGACCAAAATGGAAATGTAACATTTGTTAACACTACAAACCAAGCAACAATAAGTGCAAGCTATGCAGGAAATGACAACTACAAACCAGCAATGGTTGCTTATAACTTGAAAGTAATCGCAACATCAAAGGGATATGTCTTCATGACAGAGACCCCAACTGCAGAGAACATAGTATTAAGCCTTAAGTTGAATGCTGCAAAACCAACAACAGCAGAATTAGTTGATATGACTGACTTAAGCATGCCAACTGATATGTATTTAGTATGTCCTAAATCATGGGAGGTATATGACAGCGTCAATGACATCATCATAAAGCCTGTAATTACTGATACAAGAAATGGTGGTGAGATGGGAATATGGTATGAGACAGCAGACCCATATATCACTGTTGAGGGAACAGACTATAGGATTTTCTCTATACAACTTGGAAAGGGAACATTTAACATAGAATTCTAATGTAAATAAAATTTACATACTCTTTTGAAAAAGACAAAAATATATACGTATATAAAAATTTATGGCAGAGATAACAATCAACGGTGTTAAGTATACTAATGTGCCTAACAAGAAAGCAGGTACAAAGTTCGCCGCAAGCTTAACACAATCAAACATTGGTGCCTCACAAGCTGTACAGGACTATGTCAACAGTGCTTACTTCTACCCATTAGTGAACGCTATAGACATTAACTGGAATGGTGTTGAAGTTGATGAGAACTCATATATCAACACAACTTCTGACCTTATAAGTTATATCGCAAGCAAAGAAAGCAACGTAGACTTATCTAGCTATGCAACAATGACTTATGTAAACGATAAAATATCAGAAATCATTGGTGGAGCACCTGAGACTTTAGATACATTGAAAGAATTAGCAGACGCATTAGAAGATGATGCAAGTCTAGCTTATGTAACAGAAGCATTAGCAGGAAAAGCTGATGTAAATAATGTATATACAAAACAGGAAGTAGATAACATGATTCCTGCTCCTGTTGACCTAAGTGGCTATGTCAGCTATACACAAGCTAACTCTTACTATGTAGCTAAAGAAGACATACCTGATATGAATGACTATGCTACTGTAAGCTATGTAACATCAGAATTAGACAAGAAAGCAGACTTAAGTGATATTCCATCTGCACCAGATTTGACACCTTATGTTACTTATGTAGATGCTAATTCATATTATGCAGGTAAGAATGAGATACCTGATATGAAAGGCTATGCTTTAAAAGCAGAAACATTCAGTACTAAAAACTATACAAATGGAGAACTTATTACATCATATTGGAATCCTGATAGCCTTGTTCAAAAATATTATAAAGTTGGTTTTACAAAATCAAGACAATTGGTATTTCCATTATATGCTGAGAAGAACTGGTCAGGTGGTGGTAGTAGTGGTAGTGATAGTATTTTTGCATTAACAACATCACAATCAAAATATTTATCTCTAATAGAAAGTTTTGTATTTGGTGATAATAATGAAGCACATCATAATTCAGGCAATACTTATCCATTATATTCAAATATCTTAATTGGAGACCATTTGAAATCTAATACACATCATACGACTGTTTTGGGTATATATAATAATGTCGGAAATTATGATGAATCTACTACAAGTTCATCATTTAACCCAAATGATTCTAATCATAGTTTGTTTGTTATTGGTAATGGTAAAAATGAATCCACTCGTCATAATGCATTTGAAATAAAACGTGATGGAAAAATCTATATCTCAGACACATATAATGGTACTCCATATTCATTACAGTATAGACTAAACTCAAAAGCTAATGCAAATGATGTATATACAAAGACGGAAGTGGACAACATGATTCCTGAGTCTACTGACCTACGTAATTATGTTAGTTATACACAAGCAAATAGTTATTATGTTAGTTATACAAATGCAAATAGTTATTACGTGACTGTAGAAGGTTCTAAACAGTTAATTTATGGTTCTAAGACATTTATAGGAGATAAAAGAATTAATTTCAGACAAGGTACATCAACTAATAAACTTGGATTTACATTATATGATGTCAATGAAAAAGAAGTTGGTGGACTAGAGTGGAGACCTGATACTATTGGTGGAAAATCTTTATTGTCTTTACAACAATATATAGGTACAGGTAATAAGTTTGAAGGTGTTAATATGGGTTATCTTGGCTTCAGACTAACAGAATCAAGTTATAAATATCATTTAGTAACACCTCTTCCATCTTATGTAAATACTATTGAAACTATAAATGTTGGTAATGATTATAGAAATTTCTTCTTACCATTAGTATTCCAGAATGGAAGCAATAAAGTCTACACTGACTGCACAGGCTTAGTTAACATGGCTTCACTTATGCCTGACTTAAATGACTATGCAACAACAAGTTATGTAACAAATGAATTAGACAAGAAAGCCGATAAAAACTCTCTAACTGATTACGCCACAAACAGTTATGTAACTATTGAATTGGATAAGAAAGCAAATAAAACTGATATTCCTGTTGTACCAGACATGACAAACTATGTGACTATGACTTCTTATAACGCATTATATGAAGAGGTACAACATCTTGCTTATTTGATTAGTTATTATCACCCAACTCCTGACCCAACACCAACTCCAACTCCAACATTTGAAGGTTATTGGACATATAACGGCATGAGAACGGATAGCATAACAATATCAACAAGTGACCCAAATATGACATTATCATTTGTTAGCAACCCAACAATAGCAAGTGGAATTGGTACATGGAATTTCTATGATATGCCATCATCAGGTGTGACAATCAATACTATGACTGGTGAGATGACTATTGATCCATCTAAGTTAGATGGCGGAAGCGTTTATTCAGGTGTTGGATATCAGTATCAAAATGATGGTGAGTCAACAGAATTCTATATTACAATCACTGTAACAACTCCAGAACCAGAGCCAACATATGACTTCCATTTTGATAACGAATATATAGGTATGAACATTGGTGACACAGTTACTCCATCAATAACAAACACATCTGAATTTACTATTATTTCATACACATCAAGTGATAGTTCAGTAGTTTCTGTCGACGGAAATGGTACATGTACAGCATTAACATTAGGACAAGCAACTATATCAGCAACATTATATGATAATGACAATAATGAGCAAGCATCCACATCAATACAACTTAATGTAAACAAAATGATGCCAGTTGCTTATTGGTCATTTAATGGAACAGCATTACCTAATGAGGAAATGGTTGTATTACCATATGATACTTTAACTCAATCAACTTACACATTTTATTCAGACCCTGCAATTGCAGCTGCAACAGGATGGTCCGTTAGTGACACATTATATGAGACACCTGGTATAACAATTGATAATTCAACATATGTTATTACAGTAGACCCAACATCATTTGAACATGCAGGTAAGGGAAGAGCGCAAGTTGAATATAATGAAGACGCAACATATCAACATGGTGGCTGTGCTATAGAATTCAAGATATTAGCACAAGGAGCAGACCCACAATTCTTCTTTGCTGATGATGACGTCACTATGAGTCAAAACTCTACACAAGCAGAAGTACAATTATATGACAAATCAGGCTTGACAGAGCAAGGCTATACTCCAACATTCACTATAGGCAACTCAAGTTACGTTTCAGTGGCACCAAGACAAGACGCCACTAATATAATACAATTCACATGGTTAGCAGAAGGTGAGACGACTGTAACAGCAACTATAACAGATGGAAATGAGACACACTCTGCAACAATTACTGTATACTGCCAATGGGATAGAGACTGGGTAGATGGTCATGTTTATACATCACAAAACAATGAGATAGGCTATAATTATGGAATTGTTCAAAGTGGAAGCAACCCATCGTTGACGTTCACAGCATCAAATGGTAACACACAAGACCCTATGAATGGAGACTTATTTGAAGTTTCAATATCTAATGATACCTATAATATAATTAGCTATACTTCAACATCAAGCGGCTTGACTATATCATTTGATACATCTGCAGCAGCAAATGCATCTGTTGGTGATGAAATCAACATGACTATAATTAAGCAACAAGACACAACATATGGCTATTATACAAAAGACTTACACTTCAAAGTTGTTAATGCTGGTAATGACCCAATGTTATGGTGGAACGATGATACATTCACTGTGACTGAGAATGACGTCTTCTCACAAGACCCAATCACAAACTGGTTAGGTAACCAAATCATAGACTTCTCAACAGGGCAACCATTAACACCAACATTATCAATTAGTCCAAGTGGTGTAGCACATTTAGACCAAGACAATGTATTACATGGTGATAGTGTAGGTTCTTGTGATATAACAGCAACAGTAACAGACCTTAACAATAACATTCATACTGCAACAGCAACAGTTCATGTTGAAGCGGCAAGCTAAACATAAACTGTATTAAATAAATTACAAAGGGGGAACAAAATTCTCCCTTTGTTTTGATTTATTATTATAAAAGAACATAAGTTTAAAATGGACAATTTTTCAGCTAAAGAAAAAGTACAATATATAACAGCTATAGGATTTTTATGTACAGGAATTATACTCTGTTTTCTTTCATTTTTTCTAAATGAATATGATATTGAAAATGGTGTGTTGTTTTATTTAGGTACTGCAACAACATTTACAGGAGCAGTTTTTGGTATTAACTTAATGATTCGTAATCAAATAATTCAAGCTGAAACACGCATAAATGACAAAGTAGACAAAAAAATGAGAAAAGTCGATGAATTAATTAAAGATGAAGAATAACTATATTTATTCATATAAATATATGATAAATGATTAATGTTTTACTATACGTATTGTATTACATTTCTTTCAGGTAACTTAAAAGACAAGAAATATTTTGGTAGAAGAAAATCTAAGGTTGAACCTATTCTTGATATAAAATATAAAGGTAGTGGTGTTATACCTAAATCTTATTTTAAACAAAATAAAAATAGAACAGACTATTCAAAAGAAATATTAGGTGTATATAACTCTTTAGATGAATTAATTGAAGCAGAACAAAAACTTTTAAATGAACATGTTGGTAAAGAATACTGTGTAAACTTCAATAACAATTCTATTGGTGGTGGTTGTAACAAAAATAGAATAGCAATACACAAAGATAAAATTGCTTATTATGTGTACGAAAGTGAATTACAACATTATTTAAATTTAGGATTTGAAATTGGAAGAGGAAAAACAGAAATATCACCACCCAATAAAGGAAAGAAAATGGACAATGAATTCAATAAAAAAGTAACCGAAGGCCTTAAACAAAAATGGAAAGATAATGATTATAGAGAAAAAATAACTAATTCACTTAAGAATAACAAACGAGCACAAGGACATACAATGCCTGATGAATCTAAACAAATAATATCTAAAAAGAATAAAGAATATTATAAAAACAATAAACACCCATTTCAAGGTAAACATCATACGGAAGAAACAAGAAAAAGGATAAGTGAAAACAGGAAAGGTAAACCAAACTGGTTGTTAGGTAAAAATTTACCTGATTGGTGTAAGAAAAATTTAAGTGAAAGATTAACTGGTACAAAACTAATGACTAATGGAGTAATTAATAAGTATATAAAATATGAAGAAATTGATAAATATAAAGAAAATGGTTGGGTAATTGGAAAATATCAAAAAATACAATATAATCAAGGATGAGGAATAACAACCTCATCTTTTTTTTTTGTTTAAATAGTGTTAAAGAGTGCAAACAAAGATATTTTGTGATGAACAGGCATGCATAGAGTGACGCAGGATGACGTTTTATATAGGAAATAAGTAACTAATAGTAAGGGAAGAAAAAAGCCTCTTAGAAGGCATAAAAAGAGCCTGAACTATTCTCACGAACCGTTCAGGCGAATTATGAAAAAAAAATTATCTACTAACAAATGTTATTTCTAATATAGTATTGTTGTGTTAAGAAATTCAATTTCAAATGTTAATCGTTGTTAATTATTTCTTCTTCTTAATTTTTTAAGCTCTTCTTTAGTATAAGGGCACCATTCATCAAAATTCCATTCAAAGAAATCTGAACATACTAAATTCTTAAGCATTATATCCATTGCTACATCTTCATCATAGTCTATATCTAATGCATCAAATAGCTTAATTATTCTTCCATGTGTCTCATAAACATTATCCTGCATTAGTTCGACACCCTTTAAGGTCTCTAAAGCAGTCTTCCAATCTATACCATGTTGAAGACGATTCCAAATAATGTAAATAACAAATTGCCCATTACCAAAACACGGTTCACAGAATGTCTTATTTGGATCTGACCAATCTTCTTCTGAAATCTTGTCTGCCATTTTCTTGACTATTTCATAAGGGGTGAAGAATTCCGCCGTTCCTGATATTTTAGAAATTTTTCTACGATTAAATCGTTTTTCGTTTATATAATTATTTAATTCTAAAACTTGGCAAATATTAATATTTTTATTCATCTTTATTTGGTTTAAAATTTTCTATAATTTTAATTTCATCTTTTGTTAATTTAAATAATTTATAATATCTTTCATCTGTCCATGGTTTAGTATAATCTTTCATTCTATACATATAAGTTAATATTTTACAATCTCCAGGAACAACATAATTATAATAAAACCAATTAGCAAATTTAGTTTTTAATGATAATCTAAAATTATTTGCTTCATTTTTATCTTTAAATATTAATATTAAAGCTCCTTTTTTGTTCCACAATTCTTCAGGTACAATAACTGCATCATAACATGTATTTCCGTGATGCCATTGATATACAGGTACTTCATTATCTTTAACTTCATATTCTTTTGGATTAACATATTTTGCTCCACCTTGACGTAATAATCCTATTTCATTATTTGAATCTATATTAGTTTTTTCAAATAATGATTGCTCTAATTCATTACTATATCCAAATTTATTTAAATCTAAATCTCCTTTAATATCCCAAACAAATATTCCACCATCTTGCAATGAATTACCAGTACCAAAATAATTATTCATTTCACGGTGATTTATAATATTAATTTCTTTTATACGTCCTGTACACTTTTCAATAATCTTTTTAAATGATTTTCTATTTTTATTAGCTTTATTAACCCATACTGCCGGTTGAATTGATACTCCTTTATTAGAAATATCTAAACATTTCATCAAAAATTTTTCATGTAATTTATTAGCATATGGAGGATTCATCAAAACAATATCAAATTTCTTTCCACCATTCTTCTTTAATATTTCATCATTACTCATATCTAAAAAATCCTTTATATCATATTTTCCATCACCATTAACGTCACCAATGTCAATGATAAAAATTGGTGTGTCACCAATTTTGGCTGTACCAGCATTATTAATATAGTTATTTAATAAAAATAAAAAAATGTGAATAACTTTATCTTTTTATCTATTTTAATATTATTATTAATTAAATATATAAAATAAAAAATTATGAAGTTATTCAAGATTAACAACGAAAAAGAGAAGTGGTATTTCACAAACAGAAGCAAAGTTGCGAAATACATTGGAACATCACAAGCTTATGTAGACTATTGTATGTTATTGGAAAAACCATGCAAAGGCTGGACAGTTGAAGATGTTAGTGATACTATTGACATGCTTGAGACAAAGTATGTAGACCCAGTTAGGAAATTTATTTAAGATGGAGAACTGTGTGGAAAACTAAAGAAGAATTTGATGAAAGAGACTGGACCTATTATAGATTAGGCTGGTTGTTAGAGAGCAAAGTTATTAAAGGGAAAACATACTATAAAGTAGATTGATATGGAAAAGTTGAACGAAATAATCGAATTAATAAAAGAGATAGATGAATGCTTAGATGCTTATTCATTTAAAGGCTACACATTTGAAAAATATCAGGTTGCTATAAGTAAAGGCGAAAAAGGCACAGGTGGCCTTCGTAATATAGTAAAATATAATTCAAATGGACAACATATATGGAAAACGTGGATGCAAACCGCTTTAGATGATAGTAAGAAATATATTAATAAGATATATCTATATAAAAATGGAAAGTATAATATAAATAATGATGACAAGGAAAAAATGACATTATTATCTAAAAGGTTAAGAGAAGCGAAAGACGTGTTCAAAAAGGATACTGATAATTATAGTATATACCCTATAAAAAGTGAGACAATTGGACATAACTTAACTGTCATTGCAAATTATCTAGAAAACTATGAGTAATTTGATTAGTAAACGAATAGGTATCAATGACCATTTCCCTATTGACAAATTCTCAAAAAGCATGTTTCCAGAAAATCAGGTATATAAAGACATTGTCAAGAACAAAACAGATACAGAGCCAGAACAATATGGTGATTGTATGAAGAATGTATATCGCTCTGATGACTGGATAAAGGCATGGATTAAATGTGAAGTCAATAGAGAAATTGGAAAAGACAATGCTTATTATGTGTATTGTATTGATTATTCAGGAATAGGAAAGCCGTCAAAGAAATATGTTGAAGACAAGAACATCAATATATTATATGAGAGGGCAAATGGTGTTATGTATTATGATTTTGACAATATTGGTAAAGACAAAGTCGACATCATAAAAAGATGCTTTCAAGTATTAGGGAGCCAACATCATGCATTTCGATGGTTTGAGACATCTTGGAGTGGTAATGGCTGTCATATAAGAATACAAACACAATTGAAATTCTATAATAAAGCAGAATGGCAATTCATATATATGTATTACTTAGACATATTGATGAAGGAGCTAGAACATCATATAGAAGACATACATACATGGTATAAAGACAACACTATTGACTGGAGTTGTGCTACAATTACACGTGGGTTTGCTATTCCTTATAATGAGAATGGTGTGATTGAGAATGATTATTTTGAATTAAAGTCATTACCATATAAGACATTGAAGGACTTAGAGATACTTATAAATGCATATTGTTTCGGGTGGTGGCATGATGAGATAAAAGAAAAGTTCTTGAAAAACATAAACTACCACAATAATGAAAATAATGAGAACAAGAAATTTGTAACAAAATTCAATGTTGATTCTATAGATGTTAGCAAAATCAAAGAACAAGATGGTGAACGTTTCAACTATAACTGGAGATTAAAATGTGTAACTACATTAATGAATATTTATGAAGGAGATAAGGAGAAAGTACGCAATGCTTGTAAATTCATATATTCATTCATTAAGCCATACAAACAACACACATATGAAGAAATGATAGGTGATGAGTTGGAGAACAAGATATTTGCAAACGGTGACATGACTTATTGTGCATCATATGACATTATCGATGACCTTAATAAATATTTTGGTTTTAATATATCAAAAGGAATAAAGACAAATGAAGTATATGTTAGTCATCTACTTCAAACAATTTATAAAAATATTTAACAAAAACAAATGACAGAACAAGAAATTAGCAAAACTTTGACTGAACTTAAAGATAAGGGAGTCAACTTAGAAAGTTTAATGCAAAAACTAAACGGTTCATGGGAATCACAATTAGAAAAACAAAAAAATGGTGGAGTCAAACCAACATTCAAGAATCATGTATTGACTTGGGAAAATCACCCATTATTCAAAGATTGGACATTAAAATATAATGACTTCTTAAGACAAATAGAAATTAATGGAGTGCCAATAAATGATGTTTGGAGAGCAAAACTAAGAAATAATCTAGAAGAAGCAGTTGGTATTAATAGTAAACAAAAAACTGATGATTTTATAGATGATTTTAGTGACCAATTCAAATATAACCCAATAATTGAGTATCTTAATACTATAAGGGATAAGAAAGACCCTAATATCAAATGTAAAGATGTATTCTTAAAATGGTTTGATGTACAATATGAAAATGAGAATGAAAAGAAAATAATTGAAAGACTTAGTGAAAAATGGTTTGTAAGTGCAGTAAAAAGAATCTTTGAGCCAGGTTGTTTTATTGAAGGTATGATAGTATTGGTTGGTAAGACAGGTGTAGGTAAATCTACATTTATTCAAAGACTTGCAAAAGGCTATGCAATTGAAGCAAGTTTCGACATCGAAAATGAAAATAAAGCAACTGAAGCACTTAATAGGTGTTGGATATGCAACTTTGATGAATTTAAGTCATTACAAAAGAAAGAACCTGAAACTGTTAAAGAGTTCTTGACAAAGACATCAGGAACAACAAGATTAGCATATAGACATGATGCTGAAGATTTTCCAAGACATAATGTATTTATTAGCTCAACTAATTATGGTTATATTCTTAAAGATTATACAGGACAACAAGAAAGACGTTTCTGGGTATTTCAATGTAATATAAAAGACAAGAAGAATATATATGATAATTTCACAGATGAAATAGTTGATGCACTTTGGGCTGATGCATTATCGTTATATGAAGCGAACAAGAATTACAATATATCTATTAGTGATTTTAATGATTATGAGACAAGCATATTCATCAAACTGCAAAGGACATTCAAATCATATATGAATGATGACACAATGGATATGATAAGGGAATTACTTAATAGACATTATAAATTGAATACAACAGGAGAGTTTAATTCATTAGAAGAATTTAAGAGACAAATTAATGAACCTTTAACTGGTGCAAAAGATCAATTGCAGCGTGTACCTATCAGTTGGGTTAATATCATAATGCAAACATTATATCATACTACACGTAAAAATGATAAGATTGCTGCAGCATTATCAGATGAATGGGAGTACAAAAAAGGAATTTGTACAGCAGGAAACTGTATGATATTCATTAGAAAAGGCTCAGAAACATTATTTGATACATAAATTTTCCAAAGTTACCAATTGAATTCCAATTCAGTTGGTAATTTTTTTTATTGGTATAATAATTGTTTGAAGCTATATTTCCAATTTTCCAATAAAAATAATAATAATAATAATAATAATAATTATATATATATATATACGAGCTCATATTTTTGGAAAGCGGATAATACTCATTTAATTCAAACTAAAATTATATTATTAAACAAAAGATAATATAATCTGTATGTTGATAAAAGTAACTAATTTAGAGACAGGACAAGAGATAAAGACAATAGACTATGATGGACTGGTCGAAATATGTGCAGGAGACAAGGACATGGCTAATGACTTTGTTCGTTGGATGATTAAACACCCAGATAACCAGAAAGTAAAGGAAAGATGGGAAATAATCGAATACTAATAAACCATATTTAACTATGATATTAAAATAAGAAGCTTATTTTTATATATAGATAAATATATTTGTAAAACATAAATGGAAGATAATCGTATAAGAGAATTCGCAATTAAAGACAAACAAATGATGTTGAATTGGTTGCTTATAGACATGCTACTTAAAAACAACAGGTACGAATATGCCATTAATAAATAGAAAGGTCAATAATACAAAGCCAGTACAATGGAAGAAGGATGAAGATGGAGCAAAGTACTATAACTCCAAATATTGGAAGAATTTACGCAATGCATTTATAAGAGAACACCCTTTATGTTATGACTGTGCATTAGAAGGTAAGAGTACACCAGCAGAAGAAGTGCATCATAAAATCGCATGGTCCACAGGAAAGACAGAGGATGAGAAATGGAACTTATTATTAGACCCTGACAACCTTGTAAGCCTATGTATAAAACATCATCATGAAAGGCACAAGATAATGAATAGAGGACGCAGGTGAGGATTTAACATGTGAATATAGTAATTATATATCTCAATCAAAACAATCATCACCATGAGCCTTAGAGAGAAAATAAAAATAATTTACAAATAATTGAGAAAAATGCTCTAAGTTTTTGACACTCAATAAGTTAAAGGCCCCTATCAGATATTTAAGAGAAATTGAGAGAGAATGCCGCGCTCAATGTCTCTCTCACTCCAGCAGTATTTCTCGATTTTGTAAACTTGTTTTACTATTTCTAAGTTATTGATAATCAAACAGTTATAAAAACACAACATATACCGAAAAAATATACACAATTATATATGAGTAACCCAGTAAAAGGAAATTCAATAAACTTGTTCATCAAAGAGGGCGAGCATTATTATAGGATAGCTCATTCAACAGTCTTCACGTTGAATACTAACACAAAGACTTCGAAGACAATTTCCAAAGATTACGACAATGTCTTCTATGGCTTGCGTATCGCCAATGTTGGATGGTCAATAGAGGGTGAGAGCCTTGTGATAGATGCAGACACAGACCTTTTCGACAAGATGGTGAGACAAGAGAAGCTAAAGGTTTGCTATGGAATAGTCGCAGAAGGGCAGCCAACACCACCACAAGAAGGCTACATAGGTTATTGCTACATTACAGACCTTGAGTTAGAAGCAAATACAGGTGACAAAGCAATGTATAAATATTCACTAACAGGTTGTTCGCCACTTGAATATAGAGACATTGATGACCCAGATGCACAGGACCCAATAGACTTCATCAACAAGACCACACCACAACTTGCTTTCTCAGCGGCAGGTGGAGTATGCAATGAGGGCGATGACCCTGATTTAGGAACATTGATAAACCCAAATAACCTTACGGTAAGGTTCACAATAACAAAAATAGATTAACCATAAAATGAAACTAAGTGACATTTCAACATTAGCGTTAACACCAGGTACGTACACAATAGTCGCAGCATTTGATGGTGACAATAGATTTAACGCAGTACAAGCACAATATATCTTGACGGTCAATGCAGTTAGTTCAACTTCACGAAGAGGCCGTTCAGTTACAGATGACAATGAGGATGGCCAGAAGCCTGTGATAGTCAAAAGAGACCCTGATTTCTACTTCTCTCCAAGCACCGTTTATTTCAATGAGTCGGAGACAGGCTCTTATGTTTTCAATTTCAGCCAATACATAGTCAATAATGATGAAGTTGCATATAACATATCATTATCAGAAGGCCTATATTTAGAGACAAATGGTAATGTTAGCTGGTATGATTCAGGCACATATACCATTACTTTGACGTCAAGCTCTACAGATGTGTTCAATTCAAAAGTTATTACAATGACACTCAACGTAGTATCAAAAGTTAACCCACAAATTGAATACAGGAATGATGGTACATATATATTACAAGATGGTGTATTAGTAAAAAAGTATTACAATATAGAGAAGAGAGATGGTGTCTACAAGTTCGACCTTATGCAGCCAAGCAACCCTTATTCATTACCTTTAGAGTACAAGATAGAGGGAAATGCAAACTGTTATATTGATGTAGAAAATAACAAGGTCTATGTTTCAAGAGAAGGAAGATATAAGATTACCGCCACATTTGCTGGTGACAACACATATCGTCCAAGTATCACGTCATATGTATTGAGCTATTATGAGAATACAGAGAATGAGGACAAAGACAACCAAGGCACATATATCATCAAGCAAAGTCCAAACCTTTCATTCTCTTCAAACACAATTAGTCTTCCATTATCAGGCAATGGTACATATACAGGCCAACAGGTCAACAACCCTTATGGAGTTGCTGGAATATGGACCACTTCAAACAACGCAAACATTACAGCAGATGGAACAATAATCACCTTGAAAGGTACAGGCAATGTCATCGTCTATTATACTTTCTATGGTGATGAATACTATAATTCGCAATCTGTATCATATGTGTTACACGTCTATGTACAAGAGAATCCAGACAATAAGCCAATCCCTAATATCTATTTCCCAAACAATATGGTCACGGTGGTAGAGAATGAAGCCCATGACTATTACATACAACAGGTTATCAATCCTGATGCAGTCAATGTAAACTATTATTGTAATGGACAGAAAATTGAGAATGGAATATTACACACAGAATATATCGGCAACTTGACAATAATCGCACAGACAGAGGAAGATGACACTTTCTATAAGACATCAACAACATATACGCTCACAATTAATGCTTATGAGCAATCAAGGCCACAAATATGGTTCCTTACAGACAATGAGACAGTCAATGAGACAGCAGACCACACATACTTAATACAGCTAGCAAACTGTAATGTTGATGTTCCAATCATATATACGGTTAGTTCAGGTATGTTAGAAGACCAAATCTTAACATATAATGGAATTGGTACAGTAGTCATAACAGCAACAACACAGGAGACTTTCTATTATGAATCTGTTAGAGCAAGCTATGTTTTGAATATATTAGAGGTCAATAAGCTTTCGCCTGGTATATATTTCAAATATCCTTATTATGGTAAGGCAACAGTCGACAATAAAAACCAATCACAATCAAACACGTATGACATTTTAGAGTTAGTTAATCCACATAATGTAGAGGTTAGGTTCTATACAGACAGGGGTACGGTTGATAATGAGACGAATGCGACAAAGCTATATATGGACGAAGAAGAGAACAAAACAGGTATCGTCAATATATATGCACAAAGCATAGAGAATGACACGTACAAATCAGAGATAGCCACATATAAATTGAAGATTTCAGATACTATTTCATTAGATTTAGATTATAATGGAGACATTAGTTCATATGGTTATAGTACAACATTAAAGATTAATGCGAGTGGTAAGTTGAACACACCAACATTGATAGAGATAGTTCGCTTCCCAAAGGATCCCAACTTCATTTTCTCACCTGATGAATGGTATATGACAAAGGCTAGTTCTACCTATGAAGTTAATAATTTAATATATTCAGAAGATGGTGATGAATCTGTAATATCAGCAAATATTACATTTGCACGATTTAGTACGCATTATTTTAAGTTCTATTTCAAGGGTAATGAGAAATTTAATGAGACACCTGAGATAAATGTAAACATAAATTATACAAACTCACAACAATCACCTGAGATTTCATTTCCTTCAAACATAGAGGTGATTACACAAACAGGTGACTATAATTACGTATTACAAAATGTAGAGAATCCACATAACGTAGAGATAGTATATTCATCATCAAAGGGTACAGTTTCAGGCAATATATTACATTATGAGGACGTATATAACTTGATTATATATGCAACAAGCGTAGAGACAGATGAGTACTATTCACAAACTATAAGATATACTTTGAAGATTAATAAGGCAGAAAAGCCTTCAAGAGGTTGGCATTTCGCAGCAGGTGATGACACTCCAATTCCTGTTCATCAAAACAACAAATATGTTGTTAGAGACATAGTCGATGAGAATGGTGACTTAGTACCAATTGAAGACTTGACAGGACAATTCTCATGTTCAGTGAAAGCAACATTTGAGTATGATGATGAGCAAGGCAAATATATAGTCACACTTACTAATCCATATTATATGTTCGACTATAATAATGGACTTGATTGGTTCACTATAAACTATAAGTTACCAGAGACAGGACAATACAAAGCGGAGACAATATCATATCGCCAATATATATCTGACAAGCCAAAAGCAAACATATCTTTTAATGAAGATGTAGTAAATTTAAAAGAAGTTGAGGAACAAAGATATAGAATCCAAACACTTAACAATCCTGACAACCACCCTATAGTATGGACTTGTGAGGGTGATGGACATTTTGATGACCCTAATGACCCTAAATATATACTTCTTAATCGTAGAGGTAATTCATGGACAAAAATATATGCAAAAGTTGCAGAGACAGATTCAGTTAAAGCAACAACAGCAACATATACTTTATATACTCTTGCGGTTACACAACACCGTCCTGGTTGGGAATGGAGCTTGAAATGGAAAGATGAATATTTATCTGACCCATCAAACGAGAATTCAGAAACAGGTTATGTAGACCCTAATAATGAGGGAGTCTATGATTTATGGAATATGTTAGATTTGATAGGTGGTTGGACATGGGACAATGTTGATAGAATAGTAGTTACTTCAGGAAGCTATAAAGTTTCAGATAAAAGATACCTTATTTTAAATACAGAAGTAGAAAATCCATATAATCCTGGTACCGGTACAAGATTTATTGATTTCGAAATATGGTCAAAAGAAGATTTTGAACATACTAGCGGTGTATGGAGATTAAGTTTAGTAGTAAAATACCCATATATGCGCTATTTATTTGAAAACAATAATACACGTATATGGTATGAAACAGAATTTATAGGAGAAGTGAATGAAGAATATGAGTTAGAGTTCGGAAGATGGCCTTATGACCCAGACTTTGTATTTAATGCAGATGAGTGGAGTTATACAGACCAAGGTTGGGGTACGATAAAGAATCTTTATACAAAAGAAGTGAATGGTTATACAGTTCTATGTGGTACTTTCTCAACTTCACAACTTAACAAATATAACATGGGACGCATTAATTTTAGTGGTAATAACATTTTCTATCCATGTTATATAGCTTATGATATATATGTAAGTAAGAAACAAGAGCCACAAGATACAAGATTAATACCAAAATTAAGTTTTAATAAATATATGGTCTATGAAAAACAAACATTAAACGACCAATATTTGTTACAGACATTGAACAAGCCAGATGATTGTGAGATAGACAGATGGGAGGCTGAAGGTGAATATGGAATAATACCTACTATAATCGATGATACTTATGTTTATTACCCTATTGGTGATATAAGTGAAGGTGCACATAGAAGCGTTCATCTTACTGTCTATACAAAAGAAAGTGACATATATAAAGCTTATTCAATTGGTTATACATTATATGTTACCAGAGCACAAAAACAAGGTTCAGGTATAAAATTCAAATATTCAACAAAGACAGCAAACAAAAATGACCAACACCAATACATATTACCTGAATTGTTGAACCCAAATAACTTACCAGTTACATGGAGCACTACATTGGGTACTATTGAGAATGGTTATTTAGTCTATGATGGAGTTGGTACTGCAACTATTACAGTTACATTTGATGGTGATGATACATATGAAGCAACAACAACGTCATGTACATATAAAATCAACAACCAATATAACAAACAATATCTCACTTATACAAAAGGTCATGGTGTACAAATGCAGGTTGTATTTGGAGAAGAATATAGTTTTGAGATATTGAGATGGCCTGTTTCTATCGGCTTAGAGTTCAATGTAGATGATTGGAGATGTAGTTGGGTGACTTTAACTTCTTCTTTTACTGGTCTATATTCAGTTGATGAGGGAGAATATAGAGTCTTGATGGGAAAATATATACCAAATAAGGCTGGATGGGGTGATATCTCAACAGAATTCAAAGGAAATGACCATTTCTATCATCAATATCATGTTGCAGACTTTGAAATTTCTTGGACAAGAGCAGCAGAATTGGTTAACCCAAACATTAGTTTCTCAGAATCAACGGTTACAATGCCTTATAGTAATACAGAGAAATACCTTATTCAGACACCAACAGGAGCAGCAGGAGTTACATTTAATGAGCCTACAACTTCACTTGGTTATATAGAGAAGGTAAACAATGACTATTATGTGGTCTATGATGGTACAGAAGGAGCAAACATTACGATTTCTATATCAAGCGTTCAAGATAGTACTTATTACTCACAGACAATTTCATATACTTTGAATGTTGAGGCTAAGCCTATTGTAGTTCAGGACACACAAATCAGTTTCGCTAATTCAGAGGTTACTTTAGACTATGTATGGGAGCAAAACAAGACAAAGAGATATAAAGTCCAAGACTTATATAACCCATGGGGCTTGAATGTTATATATACTATAACAGCAGGTAACTTAAGACAAGAATCTGATGGTTATTATATCTATTATGACAGTGTTGGAGACATTACAATTAATGCAGTTGGCCAGTCAAATCAATATTACAATGGTTCTTCTGCTTCATATACAATGCACATAGTAAGCATTGGTGAGGACTTCGTAATGCAATTCGCACAAAGTACAGTGACAGTTACACAAACAAGCGAAGGAAGATATTTATTACAACAAGTTACACTTAATCCAGAGGTTTCAGACATTAGGAATAATATCATCTATAGCGCAGCAGGAGCAACAATAGAGGCCGCAGGAGATGATTTCTATATAGTCTATAATGGAATAGGTAACTTAAGAGTAAAAGCCTTATTCGAGAGTGATAATCATTATAAGTCAAAAGAGGCTTATTATACATTAGTTATTGAAGAAATGATACAGAAGACAGACCCAATTATATCTATATCATCAAATAGAGTTGAGATTGAAGAGATAGATGAAGTTACCACATTTACAGCACCACAAGTTACAAACACATCAGGTGTTGAATATAAGTGGTACATTGATGGAAATGAGGTAACAGTTACAAATGGTTCGTTCACATATAATGCAACAGGTAACTTTACATTAGTGCTGAAAACAACAGAGACAAAATATCTTAATTCAATCAACCTATATTGTGACTATATCAATAAGGACATAGAGAAGACAGATCCAATTATATCTATATCATCAAATAGAGTTGAGGTTGAAGAGATAGATGAAGTTACCACATTTACAGCACCACAAGTTACCAACACAACAGGAGTTGAATATAAGTGGTACATTGATGGAAATGAGGTTACTGTTACTAATGGTTCGTTTACATATAATGCAACAGGTAACTTTACATTAGTGTTGAAAACAACAGAGACAAAATATCTCAATTCAATCAACTTGTATTGTGACTATGTTGATAAACCAATTATAATAACAGACCCTGACATTAGTATATCAACAAATAATATTAAGATATTTAATATCTCTGAGCAAACAAGGTTCAAAGTTCCTAATGTGACAAACAACTCAGGTGTTGATTATTCATGGTATATTGGAAACACACAACTTATGGTAGATGCAAATGGTTATTTCAACTATAATGCAACGGATGATTTTGTAATATATTTAGAAACAGTTGGAACACGTTATTATAATTCTGTAAAACTTTATTGTAACTATATAAATGTTGGTTATGAAGACCAATATTTAACAATTGAATCACTTGATGATAATAACAAAATAATATGGATGTATATTATTGGTGATCCATGGTTCACCAATGCTGAACCAAAAACAATAGAATATTCAACTGATTTAGTTAATTGGAATTCTATAACATCGACGTCGATGTTATCTCCTGAAACAGCTTGTATATTAAATGAAGGAGAAAAAATTTATATTCGAGGTAATAATTCGGCATATTATGGTAATGCCTTTCATTCAACATCAAGAATCAATGTTAGTGGTAATATAATGAGTCTTATATATGGTGATGATTTTGAAAGAATTAATACTTTGGAACAAGATTATACATTTAGTAGTTTATTCTTTGGTGCAGTTAAATTGATTAATGCAAATCATTTGGTATTGCCAGCAACAACATTAGCAAAAGGTTGTTATACTCATATGTTCTATAATTGTGTTTCATTAGTTAATGCACCAGAATTACCAGCTACAACATTAGCCAATGATTGTTATGATTGTATGTTCATAGGTTGTAAATCATTAGTTACAGCACCAGAATTACCAGCTACAATATTGAAAGCTTTCTGTTACTTAGACATGTTCGCAGAGTGTACTTCATTAGTTACAGCACCAGAATTACC
>Ga0326512_10000589_pt1 | contig 31667 bp, 43 predicted proteins | sample 1_2617_0518_D_FD_203652 | JGI IMG/M metagenome (GOLD analysis project Ga0326512, IMG submission 203652) | Bovine rumen microbial communities from UC Davis, California, United States - 1_2617_0518 | ecosystem: Host-associated > Mammals > Digestive system > Stomach > Rumen | place: USA...
GTTTTTTTCACAAAATATTTAAAAACCCGAGTTTTTTTGGAATTTTGGCGCAAAACCCACAAAAAACTTTAATTTTTGGGTAAAATAGTGGCAAATAGCTAATTAAAAGCATAAAAGTTATTAAAACCATATCAAATAATGCAATAAAAGATAATGAGGATACATATATGGCACAAATGACATTACAAGAGCAGGCCGACGCGATAAAACGCATGGCCGAGGAGTCCGGCCTAGAGTCAAACTACTTTTTTATAACGACTTTTGAGCGTTACGAGGTACAACTAAGCATCCTCGAGCGCCTTAAGGAGAGCATGGATAAAGACGGCATGCTCGTATCCAAAGAGTACGTTAAAGGCCGAGGCAACTTATACTCGAGTCCGGCGGTTACAGAGTTTAACCGCACAACAGATAGCGCAAATAAGACCGTCTCGACGCTTATGCGCATCTTAAAAAATTTTGGTGCAGCGACGACCGATGATAAGGGTAGCGATCCGCTTTTGGCTATGATAAACGGAGGCGATGACGATGAGTAGTATAGACTTGCGGCTAGGCGACTGTTTAGAGGTATTAAAAAGTATACCCGACAAGAGTATCGATCTTATCGTTACCGACCCGCCTTATTTATTTAATAACGGCAAAGGCGGCGGCGCTTTTGGCGCGGATAAAAGATCGTACCATGAGGAATATTACGCCATGTTTAGGCGTACTGGCGCGACAGAGGAGACCGAGCGCTTGCGTATTATTGCTAATAAAAAAGCCCAATCCGATCTAGTCGCGAAAATGGCCTCCGGTTTTGATTATAGTGTGCTAGATGAGCTATGCCGGCTACAAGACAAGATAAATATTTATATTTGGTGCAGTAAAGCGCAGTTGCGATACTTATTAGACTATTACGACGACAAAAAGTGCTTTTTAGAGCTTTTGACTTGGCACAAAACTAATCCGGTGCCAACTTGCAATAATACATACCTAAGCGATACCGAGTATTTGGTTTTTGCTCGCCAAAAAGGCGTAAAAGTATACGGAACTTATAAAACTAAAAGAAAATACTATGTAACGCAGGCAAACGTCGCCGACAAGAAAAAATATAACCATCCAACGATTAAGCCGCTCGAGATAATAGAGAATTTGGTTATTAACTCAAGTCTTGAGGGCGACCGAGTGCTTGATCCTTTTATGGGCTCGGGCACTACTGGCGTGGCGTGCAAGAGGCTAAAACGCGATTTTATCGGCATCGAGATCGACCAAAATTATTTTGCTACCGCAAAAGAGAGGATAGATAAGACCGATGACGAGAGCGACCGAGTGTAAAGCCTATGCATTTTGCAAAAAGTCAGTAAGAGCCAAGACCACGCCCAAGTATGTTAAAGCCTCTATGCGCGAATTTATGAAAATCGCCGAGGGCAAAAGCAAAAAGTATATGCTTAGCGAGCATAAGGTACGCCAAGTCGAGAACGTCTTAAAATTGCTCATCATGCCAAAGGGATTAAAAGCAGGCCAAACGCTATACGAGTGCACGGTCGGGTATCAATGGCTTTTTTATACCGCGACGCTATGCGTAGTCTATCGCAGCGATCCAAATAAGCGCCGATATGAGACCGGCGTGCTCGAGATCGCCCGTAAAAACTTTAAAACGTACACGATCGCGACCATCTTTATTTTGCTATTTTTAACCGAGCCCGCATTTAGCAACTTTTTTAGCGTCGCGCCGGATGGGCAGCTTAGCCGCCAAGTCCGCGAGGCTATTAATGAGACGCTTAAGTCGAGCCCGCTAGTTTATAAGTATCGAGATACCGAGCGCTTTAAGATCATGCGCGACTGTATCATTTTCAAGCCCACGTCGACCAAATATACGCCACTTGCATACTCGACGAGCAGCCTAGACGGCCGCTTGCCTAACGCCTTTTTGTGCGACGAGACGGGCGCCCTTAACTCGAGCTACCCGATTAACGCTATGCGCTCGGGTCAGTCGGGCATTTTAAACAAGCTCGGCATGATTATCTCGACCAAGTACCCAACGATTAATAACCCATTTGAGGACATTTGCGCTTACTCTAAACGCGTCTTGGATGGGCAAGAAAAAGACGAGGCTTGGTTTAGCTTGCTATATGAGCCGGACAATATCAAAGGTTGGGAGACCGACGACTTAATACTTAAGCAGGCTAACCCCGCAGCGCTAGAGATGCCGGAGATTTGGCATAACCTTGTCAAAGAGCGCGCCTATGCGGTCGCCGTGGAGAGCGCACGCGAAAATTTTGTGTGCAAGCATTGTAACATTATCTATCAGGGCGCCGGCACGGAGACTTATATAGACGTAAACGACGTCAAAGCGTGCAAGGTCAAAAAGGGCTTTATTAACTGGCAAGGCAAAGTCGTCTATCTTGGTCTCGACTTGTCGATGACGACAGATAATACAAGCGTCTCGATGGTAGGCTTAGACGAAAATAACAACATTTTAGCCGAGAGTTTTGCTTTTATACCCGCCGACCGGATCGAGGAGAAAACCATTAACGAAAAGGTCAATTATAGAGAGCATATGCGAGGCGGTAAGGTCATGGCATGCGGCGACCGAGTTATCGATTACGGTTTTGTCGAGCATTTTATCTTATCGCTAGAGGAAAAGTACGGCGTGCAGATCCAAGCCATCGGTTACGACCGATATAACGCGATGAGCACGGCGCAAAAGCTAGAGGCGGCCGGCTATAATCTCGTCGAGGTACGGCAGCACTCGAGCGTATTGCATCCGCCGACTAAGCTATTAAAAGAAAAGATTTTGCGTGGCGAGTTTGAGTACGAGGATAACCCGATGCTCGAGATTAATTTTGCAAACGCCCGATGCACATATGACACTAACCAAAATCTTTACGTTAATAAGAAAAAGGCTAACGGCAAGGTTGATATGGTCGTAAGCCTTATTAACGCGATTTACTTGCTTAACCAAGATGCAATACTGGGAGGCGATTATTTTACCGCACAAGTTATTTAAAGCTTATGGTATATAATTAACTTGGAAAGGGATAAAAACCATATGGCAATATTTAATTTTAAAAAGCGAGATGCAGGATCGAGCGCGACGGCGCAAGATACCCCATCGACGGCGCCAAAAACCGAGCCGGAGGTTAGCGACGTTTTGCTTAATGCCTTGCTTAGGGGAGACCCTATCACCCGCGAGCAGGCTATGACGATACCGGCGGTAAGCGCGGCCGTAAACCTTATTAGCGGTCAAATAGCATCCATGCCGGTTAAGTTGTATTGGATCAAAGAAAACGAAAACGGCGACAAGTACGTCGAGGAGCGCGCAGACGATCCACGCGTAAAGATGCTTAACAACGATACGGGCGACACGCTCGACGGCTACCAACTTAAAAGAGCGATGGTCGAGGACTACCTTATGGGTCGCGGTGGTTACTGTTACATCCAACGCGGCGAGCGTAGCAACGACGTAGGCGGTCTTTACTATGTTAGAGACGATTACGTTACGGTTATTTGGAACCCCGACCCGATCTTTAAAAAGCGCAAGCTTTTTGTATATGAAAAAGAGTATGACTTATTTGATTTTATTAAGCTTTTGCGCAATACCAAAGACGGCGCCGAGGGCGTAGGCCTAACGACCGAGGTATCGACCGCGCTAGAGACGGCCTATCAAACGCTCGTCTATCAGCTATCGGCCGCTAAAAATGGCGGTAACAAAAAGGGCTTTATTAAGTCGACTAAGCGCCTCGGCCAAGACGAGATTAACGTGCTAAAGGCCGCATGGCGCAATATGTACGCAAATAAGGGCGAGTCGGTGGTCGTGCTTAATAATGGCCTAGAATTTCAAGAGGCAAGCAACTCGGCGACCGAGATGCAGCTAGACCAAAACAAAAAGACGCTCACGGATGAGATTAACGATATTTTCGGCATCTATCCAAATGACTTTTACCGCACATTTAAAGAGGCCATCTATCCGATCGTCAAAGCTTTTGAGACCGCGCTTAACCATGACTTGCTTTTGGAGTCAGAAAAGGGCAAAAAGTTTTTTGAGTTTGACGTCAAAGAGGTTTTGCGCGTAAGTCTTAAAGAGCGTTACGAGGCTTATAAGCTCGCCAAAGAGACCGGCTTTATGACGCTTAACGAGATACGCCGCGCCGAGAATATGAGCCGCATAGAGGGCTTGGACGTCGTAAACGTTGGCCTAAGCGCCGTGCTTTACGATACAAAGACGCATCAGTATTACACGCCTAATAACGATGCGAGCCACGATATGAAAGGCATAGAAAAAGAGATCGTCGACCACGACGTCATCAGCGACGAGGAAAAAGACGGTAACATCGAGTAAATAAAGTAAAGGAGCTTAATATGCGTATAAACATTAGAGAGGATAGCGTCGAGCTAGAGGGCTATGTTAATGCAATAGAGCGCGATAGCAAGCCGCTACCAAGCCGCCTCGGTAACTTTATCGAGCGTATTTGCGTTGGAGCCTTTAAAAGGGCGCTAAAGCGCGGTAACAACGTGCACATCTTACTTAACCATGACTGGGATAGAGACCTCGGCTCGGTCGAGGATGGTAACCTCGAGCTTGAGGAGGATAATATCGGCTTGCGCGTCCGCGCTACCATTACCGACCCCGAGGTTATCGAAAAAGCCCGCGCCGGTAAATTGCGTGGGTGGTCGTTTGGTTTTGAGGATCGCGAGGTCGAAAACGGCTTGCAGGGCGGCATGCTTTTGCGCTTAGTTAAAGACCTATTTTTGCACGAGGTAAGCGTACTTGACGACCGCAAAACGCCGGCCTATGCAGGCACGCAGGTTTACGCCCGCTCGGTAGATGGCGAGGATCACATTATTTATCGTGGCGAGGAGAATAACGAGGACGTCGAGGTGGTAGAGATTAAAAAAGATGAGCCACAAGAGCGCGACGACGAGAAAACAACAGAAAACGAGCCGGATGTGCAAAAGCCTGTTGAAAACTCGGAGCCGCAAGGTAAAGACGTTGTGGATAACGTTGTGGATAACCACGAGCAAAATGTAGAAAATCTTGACAAAATCGATTATAGTAGATATGAGCAAATGATTAAGTCTATGAAGGAGGACGCATCATGCTAAAGCAGCTAAAAGAAAAGCAGCGCAGTCTTATCACTCGTGCCGACGAGATTTTGGCCGAGGCTAAGACGCAAAATCGCGAGCTTACCGACGCAGAGGCGCAGGAACTCGCAGAGATCCGCGATAACGTTAAATTTATCAAGGATCGCATCGAACTTATCGGCGATGTAGAGGGTCTCGACCGCGAGTGCGGCGATGCCAAACCGGCCGCAGCAGCCGCAGAGCCGGCAGAAAATAAAGACGAGGACGCAGAGGTCGCAAAGCGTGAGGAACGCTCATTTGAGGCCTTTATCCGTGGTAACGCTATGCAGTTGCGCGACGATGCTAGCACATCACCACTAACTAAGACCGCTAACGGGTCTATCGTGCCAAAAACTATCGCAAAGCGCGTTATCCGCAAGCTTTACGATATTTGCCCTATCCTCGAAAAGTCGACCAAGTACAACGTTAAAGGTAACTTGGCGATCCCATATTACGACGAGGACGACACGGCTATTACCGTTGGTTATCAAGACGAATTTACCGCACTTGTCGCTAATAGTGGTAAGTTTACGACTATTAACCTCGGTGATTTCTTGGTTGGCGCACTCGCTAAGATCAGCGTGCAGCTCATTAATAACGTCGATTTCCCTATCGTCGATTACATCGTCGACGCTATGGCTTACTCGATGAAAAGATTTTTCGAGCATGAATTGCTTATCGGTACTAACAACAAGATCGCAGGCTTGAGCGGCGTTACTATTAACGTTACCGCAGCAGCAGCCACCGCGGTTACATCCAACGAACTTATCGAGCTACAAGATAGCGTTAAAGATATGTTCCAAGAGAACGCTATTTGGATCATGAGCCCAAATACTCGTACCGCTATCCGTCAGCTCAAAGACAATTACGGCCGCTATATGTTGCAGGATGACATTAGCTTGCCATTTGGTAAGAGCTTGCTTGGTAAGCCTGTTTATGTATCCGATAACATGCCGGATATGGCCGCCGGTAAAGTCGCTATCTATTACGGCGATATGAGCGGTCTTGCTACCAAGTTTAGCGAGGACATCGTTATCGAGGTCTTGCGTGAACGCTTTATCGATCAGGCCGCTATCGGCGTTATCTCTCGTGCAGATTTCGACGCTAAGGTCGAAAACGCACAAAAGATCGCTAAGCTCACGATGCATAGCGCTTAATCTAGGAGGTGATAAACCATGCTAGTTAAAGCACTTAAAAGTTTTGCCGGTGCCGTCTCTATGGGCGCCGGTGAGACTCGAGACATCGACGATAAGGCTATCTTGAGCGACCTAATCGCCGCCGGATACGTTGAGGCCGAAAAGGTCGCCAACGCCAAAGAGGCCGAGATCGTCGAAAAACCAAAGTCTAAAAAGGCTAATTAAAAGGGGATGTGCACAAGATGAACGTTACAAAATTAAGCGAGCTTACGGCGGCAGATATTGCCGAGTATTTACGCTTGAGCGAGGTTACGGCAGAGGACACGAACTCGCTTACGACTTATCTAACCATCGCTAAAAGCTATATCGTGCAATACACGGGCTATACGCTCGCCGAGCTCGACGCGTTTAGCGACGTCGTACAAGTGGCGCTCATCTTGTGCCAAGATATGTACGACAACCGCTCGCTATATATCGAAAAAAGCAACCTTAACTATGTCGTCGAGTCGACGCTAGACTCGCATAGGATAAATCTATTATGATTAATGCCGGCGATTTTAAGTACCGTATAAGGATCTATCAGATCACGCGGCCGAGAGATGCGCAGGGCTTTACAAATGAGCTAGTCGAGACGGAGGTATTACAACCGTATGCCGCCGTCAAAACTACCAAAGGCTTTACGCTAATTACGGCTAATACAGATTTTGAAAAGGCCTTTACTAACTTTACCATCAGATACTCGCAGACGGTTATTAACGCCTATTACAATAGCGACACATCTAACCGCGACATGCTTATCGAGTTTAGAGGCAAAACCTATAAGGTCGAGTACCTAAACAACGTCGACGAGGCTAACGTCTTACTCGAGATGCAGGCTAAAGAGGTGATGCACTAATGGCTAAGTTTAAAATGGAGCTACCCGACCAAATCTTAAAAGATTTTGAGCGTATTTACGGCGGTACAGATAAGATTTTCGGCGGCATGACTAAAGCAGGCGCCGAGGTCGTTTATACTCGCGTAAAAGCCAATGTACCGGCGGCTTTTAGGGATAGCGATATTATGAAAACGATGCGCTTATCCAAACAATATAAAACGCCGACGGACGATGGCATTAATACGCAAGTCATGTTCGACGGCTATTTTTATACCAAGCCGGATAAGTACGGCAAAAGGCATATAGCGCCCGCGCCGTTAGTGTGTAACATGTTTGAGTACGGATCGAGCAAGCACAAATACCCAAAGCATCCGTTTTTTCGCAAGTCGTTTAACAAGGCGGCTATCGAAAAAGCTATGCTAGAGGCACAAAAGAGCTTAAGCGGAGGTTTACTAGATGATTAACGAGCTAATAGAGAGGATCTTTACAGATTTTACGGTCGACGGCAAAAGCATACCGGTCTCGTTTTTAGTGTATAACGGTAAAGCGACGACTTACGTTACTTATCAGCAGATCCACGCAGACGACGCGCTCGGAGCCGACGACGACATCGTGGCTTATGTCGATTATTACGATTTTGATATATACTCAAAAGGTAACTACATAAGCATTGTAGAGGCAATTAAAAGTTTATTAAAAGCTAACGGTTTTACATGGCAGCCGATTAAATCGTCGGGCGACTTTTACGAGCCCGATACCGGCTACTATCATAAAACTTTAAATTTTGCGATCGAAAGGAGTAACTAAGATGGCAAAGATCGGGTTAAATAATTTCCGCTACTCGGTACTTACCGAGGCAGCAGACGGCACGCCAAGCTATGCCGGTGCCGTTAAGCCGGCTAAGGCAGTAAGTTGTAGCGTATCCGTAGACAATAACGATGCTAAGCTTTTTGCAGACGACGCACTCGCCGAGAGCGATACGTCATTTGCAGGCGGTAGCGTAACTATGGGCATCGACGAGGACGACTTGACGACGATGGCCGCATTACTCGGCCATACTATCGACGAGGGCGGCGAGATGATCCGCAACGCCGAGGATACCGCGCCTTATGTCGGACTTGGCCGTATCGTAACCAAGATGGTCGGCGGTGCATACAAGTACAAAGTCGAGATTTTGTATAAGGTTAAATTTGCAGAGCCAAGCCAAGAAAACAACACAAAGGGCGAGTCGATCGAGTTTGGTACTACCGAGATCGAGGGTACAGTAAACGCGCTCGCTAACGGCGACTGGTCTAAGGCTAAGCAGTTTGACACTAAAGAGGCCGCTATCACGTATCTTGAGACGGCTTTTGCGTCGGCGGGCTAGCAATAAAGGCAGGCCGGCAAGTCCGGCTTGCCTTTTTAAGTGATATTAACGAGAAAGGATAAGATGAGATGAAAGATATTAGTAAAGAGCTCGAGTATCGCGGTAAAACTTACAAGATGGTCTTTAACTTAAACGTTATGGAACTTATACAAGACCATTTTGGATCGGTAGACGCATGGGCGGAGGCCATGAGCCAAGAGGACGGCAAAGAGCCAAGAGCAAAAGACATTATTTACGGCTTTTGGGCGATGCTTAACGAGGGCATCGACATCGCTAACGAGGACAAGCCAAAAGACGAGCAGATCGCGCCGCTTACACTTAAGCAGGTCGGCCGCATTTTAACCGAGGTCGGCATTACTGGCGCAGCCGAGCAGATGAAAAGCTTAGTCGTAGACTCGACAAAGGGCGACGACTCAAAAAACGCATAATACCCGATGAGGTAGACCCACACATCGACTTTACATGGTACTACTTTATCGGGCATACAAGACTCGGCTTAACATTTAAAGAGGTCGGTAGGCTCACACTTACGCTTTTTAATAAACTATATAAACATTATCAAGATACTTTTGATACCGAGATGCGGCTTAAGGCAGCTAATATGACTTATGCCGAGGCCATCGCCAAGTCGCAACGCGATCAAGAGTGGTTATAGGAGGTCATGACGTGGCAGGTTTTGGCGGATCGGTCAAACTTACTGGCGAGAGCGAGTATCGCAACGCCTTGCGGATGTGTACGCAGAGCTTGCGAGAGATGGCTAGCGCCCAACAAGCTAGCGCGGCGCAATTTAGCGCAAGCGATAAGTCTATTAGCGCGGTAGCTACTCGAGAGCAGCAGCTTAACGCCATTTTGGCAAAGCAAAAAAGTGTACTTGCAGATGTTACGGCATCCTATAACAGTTTTGCGGCCAAAGTAAAAGAGCAGGCCGATAAACATAAAGAGCTAGAGGCTCAATATAACAAAGAGGTTACAGAGCTCGAGCGCATTAAGACCGAGAGCGGAGAGACGAGCGAGGCTTACAAAAAACAGAGCGACAAGGTTGCCGACCTTGCCGCAGAGCTTAAGAAAAGCGAGACCGCATATAACGAAAATGAGATCGCCTTAAGCAAAATGAAAACCCAAATGAACAACGCCGAGGCTACCGTCGCGAAAACGACTAAAGAGCTCGACGAGTTGGGCAACGAGGCCGAGGAGTCAGGCGAAAAGGCCAAAAAAGGCGGCGACGGCTTTACCGTCATGAAAGGGATACTCGCCGACCTCGGCGCATCCGCTATCAAGTCCGCGCTTAACGGGCTAAAGTCGCTCGGTAGCGCTATGGTAAACGTAGGCAAGCAAGCTATCGCAAGCTATGCCGATTATGAGCAGCTTGTGGGCGGCGTCGAGACGCTATTTAAGGATAGCGCCGGCATTGTAGAGGGTTACGCAAATAACGCCTATAAAACCGCAGGCTTGAGCGCTAACGAGTATATGGATACCGTTACGTCATTTAGCGCGAGCTTATTGCAGGGCTTAGGCGGCGACACGGAGGCGGCCGCAAAGGTTGCCGACATGGCTATTACAGATATGGCCGACAACGCTAACAAGATGGGCACAAGTATCGACATGATACAAAACGCTTATCAAGGTTTTGCAAAGGGCAACTTTACAATGCTCGATAACCTTAAGCTCGGATATGGTGGCACTCAAGAGGAGATGGCGCGGCTTATCAATGACTCGGGCGTACTTGGTAGCTCGATGAAAGTAACCGCCAAGACGGTTAAAGATGTGCCATTTGATAAGATGGCCGAGGCGATCCACAAAGTCCAAACCGAGATGGGTATTACCGGCACAACCGCAAAAGAGGCATCGAGCACGATAAGCGGCTCGGTCTCATCTATGAAAAGCGCATGGTCTAACATGCTTACGGGCATCGCCGACGATAACGCAGATTTTGGGCAACTGGTACAAAATCTTGCCGATAGCATCGTAACGGTCGCAAATAACCTCGTGCCGCGCATCCAACAGACCATAACCGGCATCGCGCAGATGGTAAGCGAGCTAGTTAAGACCGTTTTGCCGCAGATCGTGCAGCAAATACCGCCTATCTTGCAAGAGACCTTGCCTATACTTATCGATGCGCTATCGACGCTATTACAAAGCTTGCTCGATATATTGCCGGTCGTTATGCCGATACTTACGGACGCATTTATGCAGATCGTAACGGCCTTAACTGGCATGCTACCGCAAATTATTAGCGTAGGCATACAAGTTATTATCCAACTTATACAAGGCATCACGCAGGCGCTACCGCAGCTTATCGCCATGCTACCGACTGTTATTAACGAGATGATAAACGCCATACTCTCGAATATCGATACATTTATCGACGCAGGTATCGATTTGATATTAGCCTTAGCGGACGGCTTGATCGAGGCATTACCGGACTTAATCGATAAGATCCCAATTATTATCGATAAATTACTTAATGCGATAACTAATAACTTGCCAAAAATCATCGAGGCGGGCATTATCTTAATTATTAAGCTTGCCGAGGGCATTATTAAGTCAATACCAAACCTTATCGCCGCTATCCCTAAAGTTATCGGCTCGCTACTAACCGCATTTGCCAACTATTACTCAAAGCTATTTCAGGTAGGTAAAGACTTGCTAAGCAAACTTATTAGCGGTATCGGCTCGATGATAGGCAACGCCGTCTCGAAAATCGGCGAGGTAGGTACGGCCATTTGGAATAAAATTAAAGAATTTCCAAGCAAATTTCTCGAGGTCGGTAAAAACATGGTACAAGGTATATGGAACGGTATATCGAACGCTAAAGACTGGGTTTTGGGCAAGATCGCAGGGTTTGGGCAGTCTATCCTCGACGGTATAAAAGGCTTTTTCGGCATCCACTCGCCATCGACGGTATTTAGGGATCAAATCGGCGAAAACTTGGCGCTTGGTATCGGCGAGGGCTTTACTGATGAGATGGCTAACGTTACAAAAGATATGCAAAACGCCATGCCAACGAGCCTCGATACATCCATTAATACGGGCGTAAACGGCGCCACGAGCGCGTTTGGCGGCGTAGCCTATGACAATATCGTCTCGGCGTTTAAAGACGCGCTAGCGGGCGTTAAAGTGGTCTTAGACGATGAGGAGATGGGCACATTTATCGACCGCACGGTAACTAATATAGTCTATAATTAGAGGTGAGATATGCGTAACTATATTATTTTAAACGGACAAAGTAGCGCAAACATAAACGGTTTGCTCATCCAAGAGCTCGCGCCGATCAGTAAACCGCAGCAACGCACGCAAGTCGAGACTATCGACGGCCGAGCCGGCGACATCGTAACGCCGCTCGGTTTTGCAGCGTATAACAAAAAGGTCTCTATCGGCCTCTATGGCGATTATGACATCGACGAGGTTATCGAGTTTTTTAATAGCGACGGCGAGGTTACATTTTCAAACGAGCCCGACAAATATTACAAATATCAGATACTCGACCAAATAGATTTTGAGCGCCTTATCCGATTTAGGACGGCGAGCGTAACTTTTCACGTCCAACCGTTTAAATACTCGACCGAGCAGTCCACGAGAGACTTTACGCCAAGTGCAGGCGTCCAAAGTATCAGCGTCGTAAACAAAGGTAACATTTACGCCAAGCCGGCCGTTACGGTTTACGGTACTGGCACGGTAAATTTGAGCCTAAACGGCACGCAAATCTTAGTTATCGACCTCGGCGAGACCGCAAATAATATCACTATCGACGCCGATGCACTCGAGGCTTACACAAATACGACCGCAAATCTTGCTAATAGATCAGTCGACGGCGACTATGATAATCTTAAGCTCAAAGTCGGCACAAATACGATCTCTTGGAGCGGTAACGTTACTAAAATAACCATCGCAAATTACTCGAGATGGATATAAGGAGGCAAAAGCGTGATTACTAAAGTAAAAGATATAATTATCACCCGAGGCGATAGCAAGGGCTTTAATTTTCGCGTTAGAGACGCGCAGGGCGCAGCAACCGCACTCGATGCCGCGCACTTTTCAGTCAAAGAAAAGCTAGACGATAGCGATTATGTCTTGCAAAAGACTTTAGGCGCAGGCATTACGCAACTCGATAGCGGCGACTATTACGTTAAGATCGAGCCGGCAGATACCGAGGGCTTAGAGTTGCAAAAATATTATTATGACTTGCAAATTACTATCGACGACGACGTTTATACGCCACTTAAGGGTCGATTTGACGTAAGATGGGATGTAACGGAGTAGGAGGTAAATATGAGCGATATTATTAACCAAAATACCGAGCCGCTATTTATTTTTGATATGCCGGACGATGAGACGCTAAGCGAGACCATATCCGTTAAGGGCGAAAAAGGCGAGCGTGGCGACCCGACTAAGCTATCAGACCTTGAAAACGACGAGGGCTTTATTACGGCAGAGACGGACGAGCTCGTGAACTATTACAAAAAAGCAGAGGTCGACGGCGCTATCGATGCGGCAGTCGATGAGCTAAACGTGCCGGATGGCTTTTTTAGCGATGATGCTATTTTATCCGGTAAAGGCACATCGATAACACTAAATGGCACGGCGCCACGAAAGGTTAAAGACGTAAAGCTATACGGCGACTTGTCGCAAAACGGAACGCCAACGCCTAGCAACTATGTACCTATTAAAGTAGCTACCGGCCGCCAAAGTATAACCATTGGGTCGTCGACTTATGAGGTTAATTTAGGCAAAAACCTTTTTGATAAAAATAATTATCATGCTTTTGTAGGTTGGGCATCGGGTGGAGTTATCCAAAACTGGGGTAACCGTGGCTATTGGATAGAGTGCGAGCCAAATACGACATATAGTATCCAAAAGATGCTTGCCGATCCGTCGTCTAAGTCGAGATTACAGATTTTCACAACCGCGCAAGAGCCGGCCGTGGGCGTTAGTGTTATAGGAATTTTACACAATAAGAACTCGGGCACAAGCGCGACGGTTACGACGCAGGCTAACGCAAAATATCTAGTAGTCGTATGTTATGAGGTCGGTAGCGGCTTAGTTACAACCGATGCTATTATGCGAGCATCCGTGCAAATAGAGCTTGGATCAACCGTTAGCAATTACGCCGCGTATTTTGAGCCGATCGAGGTTGCAGCAATAGACAACGCCGCCGACTACATAGCGCATAACGGCATATGGTACAAAAATAAAGCTATTGCCAAAATCACTTATACCGGCGCCGAGGGCGAGAACTGGAGTTTTGAGAGCGACGTAGCTAGCTCGGGCTTTAATCGTGCGATTATCACTCTAGGAGATAATTACGTCGGCAGCGGCCGCCAAAAGATTATATCGCAGTATTTTAAAACGCCTAGCGACAACTCGCATGCCGTGGGCGTAGGTTTTACCTCTAGTACATCGTTATACCTCTATCCCGACACAACGGTTACGTCGGTCGAGGAGTTTAAAGCATGGCTCGCCGCGCATCCGACTACCGTATACTATGCGCTAGCGACGCCGCACGCCGAGCCGATTACGAACGATGTTATCGTCGCAGGGCTCGACGCGCTTAAAGAGGCGCAAGCGAGCGCAGGCGCCACGGCAGCAAGTGTATCGGGCTTTTTGCCGGTGCTGTTAGAGCTAGAGGCTTACGCCGATACATATAACGGCACTATCGCAAGAGTCGACGACACGCTTAACGATACCTATACAAAAGAGGACGTCGACGGTATTATTGCAGGCCTCGACGATGGCCTTGTGGTAAGTTTCCCGATTTACGGAGCGGACGGCGACGACACGCTCGGCGACTGTACGATTTTAAAGAGTAAGACTAAAAATATGATGGTCGACTGTTTTACGGCGATCGTATCAGATACTTATACGTCGATTAAGTCGGCCATGAGCGACTTAGGTATAACGGGCATAGATTATTTGCTTATCACCCATTACCACGGCGACCATTTTGGCAATATTTTTAACCTTATTAACGACGGCTACTTAAAGGACGCAACCGTTATTTTGCCACGCACTCAAAGCAGATGGAGCGGTCAATATACCGGCGATACTATCAAAGACGCATTGGATGCAGCCGGCATAACATGGGTCGAGTGCAGCAACCAAACGATTACTTTAGACGACGCCAAAGTCGAGTTATTTAACGGATCAGACGTAGACTATGCGTACTATGACGCATACGAGGGCGACGACATTACATATAACGATTACTCGATATTTGCAAATGTAACTATCGGCGATAAAAAGATACTATTAACTGGCGATGCCGATAGAGTCGCTAACGAGTACGTCGTAGACAAGTATTTGCTATCAAATTACGACTTGCTTAAGGATAATCACCACGGTTTTGTAAGGTTTGACGCCGGATATGCTAGAAAAGTTAAGCCCGATTATGTCGTCGTACCGGCGAGCGTAGGCATGGTTAATCTAAACCTTGCAAGATGGGCGGCGGCGGTAGGATATTGGAGCGACGCAAACGCTAAGCTATATGTGCAAGGCTATCAGACCGAGCCGATTAAGTTTAGATTTACAAAAGATAGCTTAACGCTTATATCTAATAGCTACTCGACAGAGGATTTTACCGGTAGTGGCGAGATTAATTATTATGTCGATTTTGAGACGGCCGATACCGTCCGCACGGGGTCGCGCGAGCATCCATTTAAGACGCTATCGGAGGCGGCGATTATGACGCCGCGCCAAAGCTCGCTATCTATCGTGATTAACGTTGTAAGCCTAGATCCATCAGACCACGACGTTACTTTTGAGAGCTTTAATAAGCTAATGCTCAAAATGAACGACCAACCATACGGTGCTACTATCCGGATAAATCGATGCAAGAGGGCTATTTTATCAGATGTAAACCTTACCGACGGCCAACTAGCAGTAAACGAGTCGACGGTGCTTGTCGACGGCTTTACCTATACCGGTACGAGCTCGCAGTCCATCGAGTTAGTACAATCTAACGCGATACTTGAGGGCGACGTTAGCTTAAATATCCCGTCGGACGGTTTTGGTATCGCAATAGCGAGGGGATCGCAACTATATTTTGCGCCGGCGCAGTTTAGTGCAACATTTCCGGAGTCGGGCGGCGCGCAAATATTTAACGGATGGGGAGGCGTTTTAACATTTTCGACCGACGCGATCGCTATTCTCAAAGACTACCCATTTTTAACACGCATCATAAACTTAGGATCAGCACGGCAAATCTCTATGAGCGAAAACCACAAAGAGTTACTAGAGTTATTTACGTCAGATGCGGCGGCATACTCGGATATTACGACTACCGAGCCCGTAAGTCTTTATCCGTATTACGATGTACTTACGACCAACTCGAGCAACCACCGGACGGTTACGAGGGTCTTATCCGCTAACTCGGGCAATATTATAGACATTTTCCCTAACGCGGCCGGAACAGAGACCTATATACAGCATGTGCTAATCTCTAACTCGGGCAACAATATCACATTAGCCCGCAACGGCGAGACTTGCGTAAGGACTAGCGGCAACACCACCATAACGTCAGGCAATAAGCTCGGTATCCTAAAAATTTACGGCGTGATAAAATAAAAAGCGGAGTCTTAACATATTGCGCGATAAAGCCGTCCAAAAGGGCGGCTTTTTGCAATTTTTTTACAAGATTTAACGCTTTTGGATAAATCATATAACAAACACATTAAAATAACAGAGGTGGCGCGGCTAAAATCTTGGATAAAGATGCAACATAATCACATTAAAGATATAACAAAGCACAAGTGCTATACTATAAGCAAAGGAGCTCGACAACATGATAAAACTTTTTGGCAAGACCGAGACTAGCTTTAGCTCAAACGGCGACAAGGTTATTAACGCCATAAAAGCGCGCGTTAAAAAAGTCGATAACGGCGAGTTTTACCTAGAACTCGAGACCGACTTAAGCTATGTACCCGATTTTGAGGAGGGTAGGATCGTAGTAGCGCCAACGCCGCAAGGTGAGCAATATTTTAGGATCGCAAACGTTACAAAGACTAAAAATAAGATAACAACCAAGTGCCCGCATGTCTTTTTTGACTCAAAAAACTATCTTATCGCCGATAGTTACGTCTATCAGCTCGACTGTAACGCAGCGCTCGACCATCTTAATAGCGCAACAGAGCCGCAAAGCGAATTTACGACGATCTCGGACGTCGTGGCGGTAAACTCTTACCGATGCGTCCGTAAGTCTCTTTATGAGGCTACACAAGAGCTAATAAGCCGATACGGCGGCCATTTAGTCATGGATAAGTTTAATATCGGCATCCGACAGAATATCGGCCAAGATAAAGGCGTGGTCGTAAGATACGCTAAAAACTTGCAAGAGATTACTTGTAGCGAGAACTGGGATAAAGTTGTTACTAAGCTTATGCCGGTCGGTAAAGACGGCTTGCTATTGCCTAATAAATACGTCATGAGCGAGACGCAGTACGCCATCCCATACACTAAGACGGTAAGCTTTAGCCAAGATATAGACCAAGACGACTATACCGATGCAGACGGCAACCCCGACGTCGTAGCATATAACGACGCGCTTTTGCAGGACTTGCAAGATCAGGCGCAAGCATACGTCGACGAGTATTGCGTGCCGCAAGTAAATTACACGACAAAAGCAAATATACCGATAACAGATATAGGCGATACGGTACAAGTTATCGACGAGCGCTTAGGCTTAACGCTTACGACTCATGTTATAAGTTACGAGTACGATATTATTTTGGGCAAATACCGCTCGGTCGAGTTTGGCAACTTTAAGCAAACTCTATCGGGTCTAACGTCGCAGATCGCCAACCAAACGCAGCAAATCGTCGACGAGGGCGTACTTAGCTTGGAGGGTACGATCGGCGAGGAGCTACAAGCCGCAAAAGATACGGTTATGCAGGCGCTCGGCTCGGGATATTGTATTTACGAGGGCTCGGCCTTTATGGTCGTCGATGCCTTGCCAAAAGAGAACGCCCGCAACGTGCTTATGATTAATAATAACGGTATCGCTTTTGGGCAAAATGGTATTAATGGCGCTTTTACGAGCGCATGGACTATCGACGGCACGCTTAATATGCAGGCAATTAACGTTATTAATTTAACGGCTAATTTGATTAAGGGCGGTACGCTTAAGCTCGGCTCGGAGACCAACCAACAAGGCCAACTCGAGGTATACGACGAGGCTAATACGCTTATCGCAGAGATGAACGCGCAGGGCTTAAAGGTTTACGGCCAAGACGGGTCGTATGTTTTGATTAACCAAGAGGTCGGTTTTGCGGGCTATGATCGCAACGGCACGCCGATTTACTGGGTAGCTCAAGACGAATTTCACCAAAAAAAGGCGGTCGTCGAGGACGAGATTACCTTGTGCAATAAGTTGCGCTTTATCCCGATTACGATTACCGGCGATAATAATACAATAACTAACGATGGCATCGGCCTCGTAAGCGTAGGGAGTGATTAAAAATGGCAAGTAGCGGATCATTTAATACAAGCGGATACTCGGGCAGGTATTTAACTTTTGCTTGGAACGTAGCAAGCCAAGACGTAGCAAATAACCGCACGGTCATTAACTGGTCGCTTAGAGGCGCCGGCGGCTCGACAACTAGCTACTATATATCGGGTAACTTTAAGGTGCTTATAAACGGCCAAGAAGTTTATTTTTCGAGCAGACGAATTAACCTATATAACGGCACGCTTGTCGCAAGCGGTAGCTTTACGATTAACCATAATAACGACGGCACGGCATCGTTTGGCGCATATGCCGAGGCCGGTATTTACTGGGTACAGGTAAATTGCTCGGGTAGCGGATCTTGGAGCTTGCCAACTATCCCGAGAGCGTCGCAGCCATCTATTAATACATATCCTAACAACTCGCCAAACTTTAATATCGGCGACAAGATTACTATACACATGAACCGCGCGGCGTCGGTCTTTACGCATACGGTCAAATTTAACTATGGCTCGACGTCGTACACAATTGCCACGGGCGTTACGAATAATTGCACTTTTGACACGTCGACAATCGCTAATGCGCTTTATGCGCTCATCCCAAACGCTAACACTTATAGCAATACCATCTCGGTTACGACGTATAATGGCTCGACCGTGATAGGTACAAAGACATGCCCATATAACGCTAAAGTCGTAAATGCAAACCCGACATTTAATGCGGCATATCTCGACTCTAATAGTGCGACCGTAGCCGTTACAGAAAATAACCAAGTTATAGTACGCAATAAGTCGACTTTACGCATTAATATTACGAGCGCAGCGGCACAAAAATCGGCAACGCTCAAAACCGCAAAATGCGCTATTCTCGGCCAAACTGTAACGGCATCTATATCCGGCGCGAGCGCGGTACTAAATGTCGGCACGATCAACACATCACAAAATACCGCCGCTATCGTTACTGTTATGGATAGCCGCGGCAATATTACGACAAAAACTCTTAATATTAAGGTCGCAGACTGGCAAGCGCCAACGGCCATTATTACCGCGCATCGCCACGACAACTATTACTCGGAGACCGACGTAAACGTCGACGCAAATTACTCAAGCGTAAATGGCAAAAACACGATAACGATACAGGTACGCACGCAAAAGCAAGGCGACTCGTCTTGGTCGGCTTATCAGACGCTAGAGGATAATGTAACAAGCGTCTTAGATCTTGATAACGAGTACGCTTGGAATATTCAAGTATTACTCACCGATAGGTTTGGATCGACGACGTATAATGCCACTCTAAGTCGAGGCATGCCGATCGTATTTTTCGACCGGATAAAAAGCTCGACCGGCTTTAACTGTTTTCCACAATACGAGCAAAGCGTCGAGGTTAGCGGTCGTCTTTTTGTGCAAAATCAAGATATTTTAGACAAGTTTACCGGCATCGGCGGTACGGCGCAGGCGGCATCGACGAGCGACTGGAACACCGCCGGCGGCATGAAAACGGGTATATATATGGGCTCAAGCATGAGCAACGCGCCAAACAATAGCGCAAACTGGTTTTTTGTCTTGCATATGGTGCATAACGCAAAATACCAAAGACAAGTCGCTTTTGACTTTTTTAGCATTAACATTTTTACCCGCCGCATGGATAATGGAACATGGGGAGCATGGGAGCAAGTAAATCTAACGTAAAAAGGGTATAGGATGGATCAAATCACGATAGGGCAGATCGCCGCAGCGCTAGCGCTTATCGTCGGCATAGTAACCGGCGTCGAGTTATTATTTAAAAAGCTTAAAAAAGGAGCTACCGAGTGGCTTACAAAGGCGCTCGAGCCGACTAACCAAAAGCTCGATAACTTGGATGCAAAAATCGGCGACGTCGATATGAGCCAATGCAAAAATTTTTTGGTACGCTTTTTGGCCGACGTCGAGCAGGGTAAAGACATCGACGAGGTAGAAAAAGAGCGATTTTACGAGACTTACGAGCACTATACCAAGCTTGGCGGCAACTCATACATCCACGATAAGGTCGAACGCTTGAAAAGCGCCGGCAAGTTATAATATACTAAGGCTATGTATGCAAAGAGCACTCGCAAGAGTGTTTTTTTGATGGTATATCTATCAACTTTTTATAAAAAATCTAATGTCGCACAACGTATAAAAGTTGGCAAATAGCTAATATTATAAAAGCAAGCTTAATCGCAGGGCTTGCCCATCTAATACTTTAATTCTTTTAACTTCCTGACATTTTTACCTAATGGCGTTATACCTCTCTTGTAACGACTGGTGAGATTTTTCCTAATAAGAAAAGACGGCGTGAGCGGCCGTCTTTTTAATATGTGCAAAAACTATGTGAAAATGTGCAAAAGTGCTATAATCGTATCTATGCGTCGGCCGAGGTCTGTGCAAAACTCTAATAACGAGGACGCATACAAAACAACGCCAAATATGGCGCTTTTTTGTTTTTGAGCAACGCGAACTCACCGACGGGCTTATCGTAGTTACTCAAAAGCTATAAGAACTCGACAAAGACGTGCTTATTATCGACGCTTGTGCGTATCTCTTTAATGATGCCGCGCCAAAAGACGCGCTTATTTTCTCGGCTCATGCCGTCGTAAATGTTACGCCACCCGCTCGTCAGAAACTCACGATATAGGCTAGTATTAGAGCGCTTAGGCGCATTTGCCTTAAGCTTTTTAATCTCGGCATCCGTTTGCTCATATAATCGGTCGTAAGTCTTTACGTCGATGCGTTTTTTCATAAACATATAATTTAAGTTTTCGAGCTCGGCTTTTAAGCCTTTAATTTTGGCTTGCGTATTATCTTTTATATCGCTATCTAGCATCTCGACCTCTAAGATATGCGTGTTAAGCAGATGATCGAGATTTTCGAGCAAGTACGACTCGATAATTTGCTCGCGAGCCAAGATGGTATTATCGCATTGATGATCCGAGTAGCGATACTCGCATCTATAATAGAAAAAGTGCTTATTTTTATAGGTAGTCTCTAAGCCCGTCATCGTACGGCCGCACTCGATACACTTAACGAGACCGGTAAAAAGATAAGTAAAAGCTCGTTTTTTGACTCTGATATTACTTTTAAGTATCTCTTGGATGCGGTCGTAAGTGGCGCGGTCGATATATGGCTCGGCAAAATTATCATTACCGCGATAAGACCCATAATAAAACTCTTTTTTAAGTAGCTTACTATAAGTCTCGTAGCAGCGCTTTAAATTGTACTTTTGATTAATATGCACGACGGTCTTGTGGATCGACTGGTGCGTTAAAAAATAATCAAAAATATCCTCGACGATATGCCTTGTGGCCTCGTCTTTAACGACGCGCTTTACGCCGTCGATAGTCGCGATTTTATAACCATATGGAACGGCGCCGCTAATCGGTTGGCCGTTTTTTATTTTGTAGTCAAATACGGCCTTAATGCGCTCGCTACCTTTATTAAGCTCATGCTCGGCAAGGTTTACCTTAAGATTAAATAAAAAGATACCGTTAGCCGTAGTCGTATCGACGTTATCCTCGGACGTGGCGATCATATCGACGTCGTTTTGTCTTAATATCGCAAGCATCTTATTAGCCTCGAGCACGTTACGACTTAATCGGTCGATCCTCGTAAATACGATGGCATCTATCTCGTGCAGGTTGGCAAGCATCTCTTGGAGTTGCGGGCGATCCATATTGCTAGCGCTATAACCCTCGTCGACATACATATTTACTATCTTATGGCCTTTATCAGTCGCCCATTTTTCTATCGTCTCGACTTGGGCGCTTATAGAGTAACCAAACTTTTTTTGCTCATCATGCGATACGCGGCAATAGCCGGCGACCTTTAATATCTTTTGGCTCATAATGAAAAACCACCCCTTTTTATGTTACATTTAGAAAACTTTTGTAAAAATGATTTAAAAATTAGAAAAAATGCCCATAATAGCGATAACCAAGAGAGGAGGTGCGCATTATGGACGTCGAAAAGATTTACGATTTACTTTTAAAGTTATATTGCGAGCAAGAGCAAATAAAAGTCGAGTATAAGCTTGTCAAGGTTGCAGGCCAAGACGCAAAAGCTTAGTGCCTATTTTTGCTATCGAGATACAGTTGCATAATATCACGGTAAAGCTCGTCTTTTTTCTCATCCGGCAGATCATCCGCATTAAAAATCGCCGCGATACGAGATGTAAGGTCTAGCGTCTCGTCAAAATTAGCCGTCTCGATGCCAAAATAGGATATATCGACATTAAAGACCTCGCAAAACGTTTTAAGCGTCTTAAGCGTAAGCGAGCGTTTACCCGACTCTATATTTGACATAGTAGATCGTGCAAGCCCGACTTTTTCAGCAAGCTCATTTTGGCGCCAACCGCGAGCAAGCCGCAAGTCGCGAATTTGCCGACCGATGTTTTTAGAGTTTATCAAGATTTATCACCTCATTACTTATTATAGCATAATATGTTTTCTTTAAGCGAACGTTATTAAAATAATAAAAACTTTTACCAAAATAATACAAAAAAGTATTGTATAAAAATAAGCATAGTCTATAATAAAAAGCAGAAAGGAACGTTAAAAGATGAAAAGGTTTAACCTTGCACTATTTAGGATGCGGCAAGGCCTTACTCAAACGCAAATGGCTCAAAAGTTAGATATTAGTGTTAGCCATTATGTCGGTATCGAGAACGGTTTTGCAGATCCTAGCTATAAAGTGCTATGTAAATTTAGGGATGTATTTAAAGATAAGCACGATGACATTTTCGAGCTATTTATAAAAGAGAAAAGAGAGGGCGGTAAAGTTGAGTAAATACGACGACGCTATCAGTAAAGCACAAGAGATTATACAGAGTGGCGACCAAGCAGCCATCGAGCAACTTAAGCAAAAAATAGAGGAGTACGAAAAGCGCTAAAAGTTTTCAAAGAGCAATTTTAAAACGAAAAAATTAATCGGAGGTAAACATGGTAAAACGTAAAGACGGCAAGCGCAAACCGCTTAAGCGCAAAAAGATAGCTTTTGGTAAGTCTATCGATGGCATTAAGCGTCGCAGATCGCCGGAGCCAAAGCGCAAGTACAATAACATTAACCACATTGACATCGATTATATCGAGACGGACTAGCATATGGAGGAGATTTTTCAATTTAGCCTAGCGGTAGCCGTAGCAGGCTTAGCAATTATCTTTTTATGCGTAGCGGGTATATGCGGCGTCGCCACGTTTTACGGTATCCAAGCGGTTATCGATGATCGTAAAAAGAAAAGAGAGAAAAGGCGCAAAAAATGAGCGATGAACTATCAGATGCAGCGCTCGACCTTTACGGCGAGCCGACTATTTACGAAAATAACGAGGAGTAAAAACAATGGCTAAAGGCTATACACATGAGTTACTAGAGATTATCGAAAAGGCGCGAGAGTACGATAAAACAAAGAGCATTACGACCGCATGCGACACATGCAATATGCTTAACAAGTGGGCGGATACCTTTTTGGTAAAAGAGGCCGACGATGAGCAATAGATCGAGTGTAGGCGGCAAATACTTAAGCCGAGTATTTAAAGCGCAGGGCGACGGCATCCAAGACGATAAAACCGCACGCTATGACGATATGATCCTAAGCAAGCAGCGCAAAGCGCTCGAGCGTAAGCGTAAGCAAGAGCGTCAAAATAAACGCAAGGCGCGCCGCAAATGATTAAAAAATACGCATTATATCTTTTGCGTTGGCAGCTATCGACGCCCATACTCGCGGCATGCTTAGTATTTTTAAGCGGTCTTGGCGAGCTATGGGCTACCGTAGCCGCTAACCTCATCGGCGGGCTTATTTTCTTTTGGATAGATAAGTGGATATTTAGGAGTGATAAAAATGCCAAAGTATAGGCTTAAAGCATTGACGCGTTTTACAGATGCAGAGACCGGCGCACAAATCGAACGCCACGACATAGTAGAGACGGCATCGGCAGATCGCGCCGTTAAAATTATTAATCTCGGCCTCGGCGAGCTAGTCGAGGCTTGCCACGAAAAGCAAGGCAAACGCGTCTTGATCCACCAAACCTTTTTATACAAGATCGGCGGCATCGAGACGGCTAATCGCCACTTGGCGCGAGCTTTTGCCGACTATAATATCGGCTTTATTTTTGGCGATACATGCGGCAAGCCGGATATGCGACAAATGATGGAGCTAGCCAAGACTTGCGACGTTTACATCGACGACGGCAAGCGCCGCTATGAGACCGATATACTTATTTTTGCTAATTACGATAGCGCGCCAAAGATTATCGATAGAGCCAAAGCCGGCAAGGTATATCAGCAAATACACGCCGATTTTGAGAATTTAACCAAGCGTGGCGGTTGGCAGTATTTTAAATGGGCGCCGCATCCGAGGATCGATAGGATACTTACGGTATCAGAGCGAGCGCAAATCGCGCTTAAAAATAAGTGGGGTTACGAGTCGACCGTCGTGCCAAATGTTTTAACGCCAACGCCCGACGAGCGCTTGGTCTTTTTGGTTTTAAGCAGGGCGACGGCAGAAAAGGGCATGGAGCGAGTGATAGAGCTATGCGATAGATTTAATGCAGCCGGTAAAGATTTTGTATTTTTTGTCGCAAGTACCATCGACAACGCGGATAGCTCGCTTAGACAAGAGATAGAAAAGCGCGACCGTATCGTACTAATAGAGCCATCGGTTTATAGCCAAGAGATGCTTAGGGCGGCCGATTATTTAGTACAATTAAGCCATAGTGAGTCGTATTGCTACTCGGTACGAGAGGCCTTGCAACGGCAAGTACCGGTTATCGTGAGCGATATACCGATTTTTAACGAGCTTGTGCAGGACGGCAAAAACGGCTTTATTATAGCCGACGATTATAGCAATTTGGATGTAGACAAGATATTTAGTAGCAAACTTAAATTTAAGCCATATACCGAGCAAATACCGGCCGTATGGTACAAGGTTTTACAAGGGGAGTTATGAGCAACAAAATCGCAGATTTGCAAAAGACAATTAAGAAAAACAAAAACGGCTATAACTACAAATACGCAGATCTTGCGGCCATCCATGAGATGCTCGCAGGCGCCAAGATAAGTTACTGGCAAGAGACCATAACAGAAAACGGCAAAGACTATATTTGCACTCATGTCGTGGACGACGAGACCGGCGAGGAATTGCGCAAGGGTAGAGGGAGCGAGATAGTACCCGTGCAAGAGATTAACGGCAAAGTCAACCCACCGCAAGCGATGGGCGGATCAATTAGTTATAGCCGTCGGTATAGCCTTTTGTTAATTTTAGGACTCGCAACCGAGGACGACGACGCCGAGTCTTTAACGAGGCATACGGCTAAGCCCGCAGCGGCCGCAGCCGCGCCAAGTGGCGGTCGAGTCAGTTTTGACGACATCCGAGAAAAGATAAAGGATATGCGAGGCGCCGAGCTCGAGTCTTACAAGGCTAAGATTTTGGCGCAGCCTATGACGTACAAGCAAAAAGATGCAATAAAAAACATTTTTGAAAAGAGACGCGCCGAGATTATGGCGCAAAATATGGGCTTTAAGCCAAAGGAGGGTTAGGGATGGACTTAATATATCATGGCGCTATTGTAGCTAAGAAAAATAACAAGCGCATTATGCGCGCCGCAAATGGGCGGCCGTGGATCGCCTCGAGCCAAGAGGCCAAAGCCCAAGAGCAAATCATGGCCTATATGTTTGCCTTGCAGGCTAAAGAGCAGGGATGGCAAGCCGACGATAAAAAGGTTTATAAAGTAGCTATCGGGATAGTCGAGCCGGATAAAAGACGCCGAGACCTCGACAACCAAGCGACGGCCATACTCGACGCGCTTGTGCTAGCCGGTATCTTACCCGATGACGACAATAAGCATTTGCAAGATTTGCATATATTTACCCTCGGATACGACAAGCACGATCCGCATGCTCGCATTATAGTCAATGAGTTTAAGGAGGCGATCAGCTAATGGCAACCGACAAAGAGGTTACGCAGGCTCTAAGGATACGAGCACTTGAGAGCCAAAACAAAGAATTTAAGCGCCGGATCGCGGCGGCCATCCGATATATCGAGCGCGCTAGCTCGTGGGGTCAGACGTTTGGATGCGAGGATGTTTTTGACGTAGTGGTAGGCGTGCTTAACGGGGATATTAAATAAAAAAGTTGGCAAATAGCTAACAAAATGCTTGCGTTTTGACAAATTGCGACTTATCATATAGGCATAAGGGCTAACGCATTTAAGAGATCAGTTTGTAGGACTTTAGGCGATAATGTGTTAGCCCACCCAACATAAGATGCTTAAAGTCTTGCAAACCGGTCTCTTTTAATGTGCCTTAATATCACCAAGAGCAAGCAGGAGGTAAAAGGATATGGACGCAGAGATCAAACTTAACGACATATCAAACGACTTACTCATTATTAACAAGCACACTATCGATACGCTTTTTCATCTCGAGAACGCGGCCGACTGTGTGGCGCTTTACGTCTTTTACTACAAGACGGCAAAGTGGCAAAAGACAAATACTATTAAGGCAAATGACGCTTACGTCAAAAAGTCGCTTAACTGGGGTATAGACCGCATTAAGCGCACTAAGCAGACGCTAAAAGAGCATGGGCTTATCGACATCGTGCAGCGCCGCAAGGATGGCAAGATCGCCGGATGGTACGTCGAGGTATCTTATCTTGTCGCGCAGCGTGCGGCCGATAATATAGGCATTAAGGTTGTAGACGATAGCAACAATACCCAAAACCAACAAGTAGAAAATGCAACAAGTGGCTCGCAAGAAATAAATGCTTTAAAATTACAAATTAAATGCTTAAAAAAAGAAAATGATATGCTTAAAAATAAAATAAAAAATGAGCAACCGGCAGAGCCGGCCGAGTGCGATTATGTATCGGAATTTAACGAGCTATGGCAGCAATACCCACGAAAACAAGGCAAAGCAAAGGCGCTAGAGGCCTATAAACGCGCTCGTAAAGCCGGAGTCGATAAAACTACCGTCTTGGACGGCATAAGCCGCTACAACGCGCAAATAACGGCCAATAAGACAAAAGCAAAATACATTATGCAGGGCTCGACATGGTTTAACGGCAAACGATGGGAGGACGAGTATACCGACCAACCAAAGACGCAACCAAAGACCAAGCAAGAGCAAATCGACGACGATTACTTAAAGTATTTAGAGAGTTTAGGATAAGAGAGGACGACAAGAGATGCAGGATATTAAAGCTATGATCGCAGCAAACAAAGAGGAAAATAACATTTTAACGCAAGCGCTTATCGATACGCTTAACGACCAAGAGGAGTATATCAAGGATGGCGACATTTATTGCAAAGAGTGCGATACCCCGAGAACATGTTTTGGCTTTACTAAAAAAGTGCGATGTTATTGCGAGTGTATGACGAGAAAAGCAAAAGAGCAAAAAGAGCTTGAGCAGCGCGCCGAGCGCTTACGCCAACTGGAAAAGCTAAAAGTCGCATCGCTACTCGGCGAGCGCTATAAAAACGTAACGTTTGGCAAAACGGATATGGATAACGACGATTTTGCAAAAGTCGCGGATCGAGCGCGTAAATATTGCGCCGCAGCGGGTAAAGTCTTAGCGCAGGGCGTGGGCATCTATCTTTACGGCGCAAAAGGTACGGGCAAGACGCACTTAACGGCTTGCATCGCTAACGAGCTTATGAGCAATTACTACTCGGTACTATATACGAATTTTAGCGAGATAAGCAAAAGCATAAGAGCGACTTACGGCAACCGTGGCGAGTCCGAGCAAGCTTTTATCGATAAGCTAGCTACCATCGACTTTTTATTTATCGACGATTTTGGTACGGAGTCAGTCGCAAGAGACGGCGACGATCTATGGCTACAAGAAAAGATATTTGAGGTCGTAAACAAGCGCTATAACGCAAATAAGCCGATTATCTTTACAAGTAACTACTCGCTTGCCGAGATGGTTAAAAATCGCGGCCTAGCAGATAAGACCGTGGATCGCATAAGCGAGATGTGCGAGGTTATCAAACTAGACGGCAAAAGCTACCGTTTAAAAGCTAAAGAGCAGCGCGAAAAGCTTTTTTAATTTAGCTTAAGCGTTGCAAATAGCAAACAATTTTAAAAAAAGTTTGCAAAACCTATTGCTATTTAATAATATATGGGTTATTATATAGTCATAAGGAACAAGAAAGGCAAAAAAATGACAACTAAAGCATTTAAAATTAACGAAAATTACGAGATGTTTAGCCCTTGCGATCAGTCTTGCACATGGGCTTACAAAGTCTTAGCACGTACCGCTAAAACCGTAACGCTCGCAGCTTTAGACGATGTAAACAAAGTAGTAAAATGCCGTATCGCAGCAGATGCAGACGGCGCCGAGTTTTGCCGCCCACTAGGCCGCTACTCGATGAGCCCTGTATTAAGGGCTAACTAGCTATAACCCGACGAGTCGATCAGATAGACCAAGCATAAAATAATAAGACGAGGCTTTTGCATCATCCGGTCGGCAAGTTGGCAAATAGCTAACAAAGCTCAAAAACATTTTAAAAACATCAAACATCATAAGTCAGATAAAAGAGGAGTGATATATGACAAATAAAGCACAATATGTAAGACAACAAAAAGGCCATAGCCTTTTACTAGCTATCTTTATGGGATGGACGACGCTATGGATCTTGCCGATTTACTGGGCTATTAGTCCAAATCATTACTACCATCTATAAGAGGAGTGATAACACCATGACAAGACAAGAGGCCGAGGCGCAGATCATGGAGCACTTTAAAGAGATTATTAAAATCGCGCAGGCTTATGACAAAGATACAAATTATCTATCGCTAGCCGCATTTGTAGCGAGTGGTTATTTATCAGTAACCAACGGCCAAGACGGCGACAAGCGCCTTAATTGTCATTATTTTAATTATCGTGATGGCGATTTATTTAGTGATTAAGTGCTATACTTTAAGCATAAGGCTTATGCCTTAGCACATTGGCCAACCACAATTTATATAAACTCTATTTTTGACCAAGATAAAAATATAAGAGAGACAAACAAGCAAGAGCCGCTTGCAAATAGCGGCTTTTTGCATGATAATCGGAGTATATCCACACCCCAAACAAGGATATTAGCGTTAATGCCCGCAGTCATTGGCGCCGGAACTCGCAACACCGATAGCAGTTGCGTGTGATGAAATGCCAAAAAGCCGCCCTTGCGAGAGGTGGTTTTTTGGTGATATAATATAAGTACCAAATGCTTGCAAATGCCACTCTAACGAGTGGCTTTTTGTCGTACAGAAAAAAGGGCGACATTAATAGCCGCCCAAATGAGACCTTAAAAAGATGAGTTGCCGTTGCATGCAGGCACGCCACGCCGGATCGTCGCAGGCTTGCATAAGCCACTCGCAAGCGTCGATTATATCGTATTTGGCGATAATATCGCGCTCGCGCTCATACTTAAGCCATGCGGCCTTAATCTCGGCGCCGGACGGCCGCGGCACATCGTGCAGGATAGTATTATGGAGCTCGTTATGTAAGTCTATATCGAGCTCATAAACAAAAGCCTCGCGTAAAAGCTTAGCGTATCCATCGCGATAGTGCTTGCGTTGAAAAATCAGATGATGCCGGTTAGTCGTGGCGCATTTGCGCTTATTTTTACGCTTGCTCACATAATCACCCCGCTTAATGCGTGATAGTGGCCTTAACCTCGCCAAAAAGGGCGCAATTATAGACGATTTGCGATGCTTGAGCCAAGTAGCAGTCGCCATAAACGAGTACCGTATCGCCCATATCGGTTAAGTTAATGCCGTCTTGCTCGATAAGCTCGTAAAGCTTACGGCTATCGATTTTGCCGCTAATCTCGATAAAGATATGTACTAACATAACAACACCCCCAAAGGTCTAAAGGTACGAATTGCTTATATTTTCAGTATAACAAAAAAGAGCGTCGGCTTGGAGTATGTAAAGCGCGACGCTATAAGAAAGACAAGAGATCACTTACGACCTCGCTTATAAGTTTAGCACAAAAGGCCAAAAATATATAAGTGCTATACTATTAGCATAAGGAGGATCACTTTATGGATATTAACGATCTAGTAACCTATCTATTAACGCCCGTCGCGCAAATTGCGCTAATTATGGCGCTTGCAGAGGTAGCAAAGCGTATCGGGCTTAAAACCAAGTGGATACCACTACTCGATCTCGGGCTTGGTATCGTAGCGGGACTTTTAGTATATACCGCGCATCTTGGCCTAAGCCCTATCGAGGGCGTCGTGGTCGGTATTGCATGCGGCCTAAGCGCTTGCGGTCTATTTAGTGGCGTTAAAAACTTAATTAACAACTAAGGAGGCTATTATGGCAAAGAAAACTAAAAAAGAGCAAATCGACGACGTGTATGCAGATGCTAGCGCAGCACATGGCGCCGATTATGAGGAGGCTTAAGACATGCTTACCGGTATTGATATTAGTAAATGGCAGGGCGCAGGCTTTAACGTCGATGCGGCCGCCGATTTTGTGATTTGCAAGGCAACAGAGGGCACGGGATACGTCGACCCACTATGCGACAAGTTTTATCAGCAGGCAAAAGCAAAAGGCAAGCTTTTAGGCGTTTATCATTTTGCACGACCGGATCTTGGCACAACTGGCGAGGCCGAGGCCGAGTATTTTGTAAAAAATATTAAGGGATATATCGGCGAGGCTATCTTGGTACTCGATTACGAGTGCGCGCCATATAGCGACGACTGGGCTTACGCTTTTGCTAAGCGTGTGCACGACCTTACCGGCGTTTGGCCGATGCTTTATGCCTCGGCATCCAAGATTAACGGCGTAAACTGGTCGAAAACGGCTAAAAATTGCGGCCTATGGATCGCAGGCTATCCAAATGCCTATAACGTACCAAACCCGCCAACGCCTAAGCCGAGCGATATGCCATACGGTATCGGAGCTTGGCCGTTTTGGGCTATTTGGCAGTATACGAGCAGCGCGGGCGCATTAGACCGCGACATCGCTAATATGGATGCGACGGCATGGCGCAAATATGCCGCAGTAAATGGCGAGGCTAAGCCAACGCCACAACCGGAGCCAAAACCAACCCCGACTAAGAAAACTAACGAGCAGATCGCCGACGAGGTTATCGCGGGCAAATGGGGTAACGGCGCAGATCGCGAGAAAAGGCTTAAAGAGGCCGGATATGACTATAATGCCATCCAAGCTATCGTAAATAGCAAGATGAGCAACGTAACCTATTACTCGGTACGCCGTGGGGATACCCTAAACGGTATCGCCGCAAGGTACGGCACAACGTGGCAAAAGATCGCAGCGGATAACAACCTCGCAAACCCAAATCTAATTTACCCATCACAAGTATTAGCCATTAAAAAGTAGGTGGTATAGCATGCTAGTATCGTGCTCAAGATGCGGTAAGATGCACGCAAGAGGCTTTAAGTGCAACGTAGGGCGCGCAGATCGTGCAGACCGAGAGGCGTACGGGATGCGTGCCTCGTGGACATGGCAAAAGAAAAGCAAAGAGATTAAAGATAAAAGTAGGTGGTTATGCGCCGTATGTAAGGATAATGGGCGCCTAACATATGATGGCTTAGAGGTACACCACATCGTAAAAGTTAGAGATGATAAATCAAAAGCTTTTGACGACTATAACTTAATATGTCTATGTATAGAGCATCATAAGCAAGCCGATGCAGGTAAAATAAAGGCTAGTTACTTGCTAGAGTTAGCCAAACGGAGAGAGGATAACCCCCCGTGCTAGGCCATATTGTGAAAAATCGCGCAAACTAAT
>Ga0326512_10000591_pt1 | contig 31616 bp, 52 predicted proteins | sample 1_2617_0518_D_FD_203652 | JGI IMG/M metagenome (GOLD analysis project Ga0326512, IMG submission 203652) | Bovine rumen microbial communities from UC Davis, California, United States - 1_2617_0518 | ecosystem: Host-associated > Mammals > Digestive system > Stomach > Rumen | place: USA...
AACAAACCCTTTATATAAATCTGCTGCATCTGAGGCATAAGAACCAGCGACTAATAAATTATCAGTAGCAAAGAATGCTCCTCCATCTCCTCTACCCATAATACTCTTACCAGCATCATCAGTCCTTAACATTACTTTAGGCTCGCCATTCTCATCTACTACTTTAGAAACAGAATTATCTCCGATTTTTATAAAACTATTACCTTTATATTCTTTAATAGAACCGTCCTTATCCTCATACTATAAAACTCCTTCAGAACCTTTGCGAAATCGTTTATCTCTCGATAATCTCATTAACCCAGCAACAGTACCACGAGTAGCATAATATCCTTCTCCAGATTTTGGAAATAATATTTCAGCTCCAGTTGGAAGTTCTTTGTATAAAGCATTAAATAACTTGCGTTTATCTTCATCGCTAATTTCACCTGGAACTTTTTCACCATCCCATATTTTCATATGGACATAATACTTATCGTTTCCTTGTGGTTCTAATATTATTTGTCTAGGGTGTTCTTTTGTTGATGTTGATAAAGATAATTTTATTTTTCCGTTACTCTGTACTTCTTTTGTAACTCCTTCGGAATCCAAATCCTCTTCGCTACTACCAGTCCAATCACCAAACCAATTAATAAATTCATTAGAATATACTTTTGTTTTAGCTTCTATAGCAGCTTTTCTATCTCCATTAAAATGGTTTAACAACGTCTAAAATAATATAGACGGTTTACCATTCGGAGCGGCATCTATAGGATTACCATTATTCCTATGCCATATTTTATACGCAGACTCCATTGCAGAGTAGTCGACCCCCTGACGCTGATTTCTCAGGTCAGAGGATCTAAACTCTTCATCTGTCAATGGTCTGCCTCCTAACGCTTCAATTATTTCATTGAATTGTCTGTTTGTTTCTTTGTTTTTATAATTCGGGCAAATCATATTATATTATTTTAACAATTTTCGTGTTCTTTTGTTTCAGAAGATTCGTCATTTATGTTTTTATTCTTTTTTGCTTCTTCTTGTAAAGTATTACGAACATCTGTAAACAATTGAGTCATAATATCATTAGAAGCTTTTATTGGAGTTATACCGGTAGATATAAGTAAACTCTTTAATTCTGCATTCTATTTCTATCTTAAAGATTCTAACATAGTATTATATAATATATCTGTTAGTTCATCTGTAGTATTATCTGCGTTATCACCAAATTTAGCTCGCGCTTCTTTCATTATTACTTTAAGATCGTTAAATTCTACAGTTTGCAAGATATCTTGTCGTATTTTATTTTTTTCATCTTCGTCTATATTCCAAGATTCAATTTGCAAGTAATAATAAGCTTGATTTACAGAGCCAAACTCCACTCCGCCTATAGTAAAACTTCTAGGAGAAGTATTCATAAGTTTAGAATATTTTTCAGAATCATTAGATATTTTTATTACCTTATCTTCTATATCTTTATTTTCCGATTTGTTTTCTTTCTTCTAATCCGTTTCCTTTGTTTCTACTTTTTTGACTTCTGGAGTCTTTTCTTCTTTATTTTCAGAACTTATTCTTTTAACTTTAGGTTCTGAGGTTGACGAACTTTCTTTATCGCTATCTTTATTTAGTTTTTTACTAATATATTTTACAGCAGCCTTTAATTGCTGTCCTGTATATTCAAAATCTCTAGATTCGAATTCTGCGGATAACTCTCTTTCTAACTCATCGTCCGACAACCATACAGAAGAATCTTGCAAAGCTTTATAGAACTAATCTAACGATTTGTCTTTTGACTATTCGTCCGTAATCACATCCTAAAACATATTCATTACATCCTGTATTGATTTTGGATAAGAAGCGTTATTTGTTTTATCATTATTAAACAAAGTATAACTATAAGATCCTGCTCTCAAATAAGACACAGACGGTTCTATTAATTCATATACTGGATATGTTCCTTTATTTTCGTCGTTTGGATCTAACAATCTACTCTCTCTAAATTTATATAATAAAACATTATCAGAGTCATATCTATTATTTCCGCGTCTTCGTATTTTTATGTAAGATGGGTATTTGTCGTCGTTACATCTATGAATAGTTTCAATAAGACCTTTTTCTTTTATTTTTACAGTTCCTGCAATGACAAGATCTGTATTTTTTGCTACTGATTGAAGTCTTATATTTTTACCTTTTCTTACAGCTATTTTAATTTTTTGTTTAAATGTACTCCAAGAAGTTTTTGTTTGATATCTTTTTCCATTACTGTATCGTACAGTATTAAACGTTTTTACAAAATCTTCATCATACCAGTTTTGTTCTATAATTTGATCTATTTGATAGTCGCTTAGTTCAAAACCTTCTGTACTAAATAACCTTCTCATTCTATCTATATAATCAGAATAAGATTCTTCATTACCGTCGTCTAATGTTACTTTTAAATCTATTCTTATAGAGTTGGGAACGTATTTAAAGAATTTAGTCATACCAGGCTGATCACCAGAAGTTAAGAACGCATAAATAGCTAAATCTTTTGCAAATTCTTGTATTTCTGGATGATCTTTATCTGTATACATATCGTCCCAAGCTCGTTCTATAGCATTTGCATTATCTGAATCGTCGAGTAATGAATTCTCAAGCTTTAAAAATACAGGAGAATAGCTGTCTTCTTTTTCTTCATAAATATCGGCTTGTAAAGCTTTTAATAACGCATTTGTTATAACTCCTCCTTTTCCATATCTTTTATATTTTCCGGTTCTGTCTTGTTTTATAGCATTCTATAATTTTAACAATCTGGTTTGTATATTATTATCTCCATAAAACAGCTCGTTTACATCATAATCATTATCGTCTATATATCTATAAAAGAACTAAGTTTTTAGCCACGTCATTATTGCTTTAGTTACCTTCTTGCTAAGATTTGTGTTTTGTTCTGACGAATTTAATTTAACTAATATTTTGTCGTGTAGGTTTACAAAACTATCTGTAGCCTATATAGATATTTCTTTTAAGATTGTTTCATAAAGTTCTGTAGCGTTTTTAGTTTTCTTATCTATATAAGATTCTCCGTTTTCTCCTTTTAGTTTTCTTAAACCTTCTTCTTCAAACATCATTGATTCGTTGTCAAACACTTTATCATATTTAGAAAGATAAGATTTCTATTCAACATAACTCTTACCATGTTTCTTTGTGTCTATCTTACACGCATTAACAAGATCTGATAATCCCTATCCGTATTTACTAAGTGCATTCTAAATAAAGAACACATATTGCTATACTTGTTTTGGGGTCAGCTGTATTTCTTGAGTATTACCATCTCTATCCAAAACATGCACGTTGTATAAAGCAAAACTATCAGACATATTATCGAACGTAGCCGGTTTATTTTTGTTTATAAGCACTTCAGGATTTGTTAATATATCTTCAAGAATACATCCTTCTTTTAGTATGACGTTACCTGTTCCTTGATCTACGTATTCAAAATAATTTTGGTAAGAACCGTCGTCTTTTATTCCAAATATAGCTTTTGCGAAACTTCCTATAACCTACTCTGTGATAGCTTTTTCCTCCTCGCTAGAATTATAACCCATCATCATTTCGTCTATAAATTTCATATCAGACTTGCTGGTTCCAGACTTTGTATAGCTGTCTTTTATGAACTGCCTTATAGCTGTTCTCTGTCTTGAAGATTTTGATTTACTTATATCAGTCATATACTGACCAGAAGCATCTTCATAAACTCTTGCTAATTCAAACATTATAGGCTGTGCAGTAAAAGCTAAAGTGCGTTCACCCATACCAGTCCTCATCAACAAATTGACAACATTATATGTATACGTATTTATATTCAACGCTCTAGGTGGTTCTGGATTTTTAGCAACGTCTACATGAATATTAATAAGTCCAGAAATCCAAGATAATATACTGTTTCCAGTTTTATCAGTGTTCTTACTCAGATCTAAACATCCTAAACTTTCCAATATGTTCTTATGACCACTACTTTTTGCAAATTTAACTCCATATAACTGGGTCAATATCTGGTTATTGTTATTTAATGCAAACGGACCTATACCAAATTTACCCATCATAAACGCAGCTTTTGTCTGTACCTGGAATGCAATATTTCCGAATTGGTACGCATAATATCTACGTTTTGGTTGATTTTTTTGTATCCGCTTTAAGAAATTAGTAATAAGTTTTGTATCATCGTCAATAGACCTCATGGATATATGTGAACTACCTCCGCCATCTATGGTAATTTTACCATCTCCATTCTATGTTAAAACTCCATGATTTTTTAGAAGCGTCATGTAGCCGTTTATAAGATTGTTGCGATAATAATCTTCACTACCTTCTTTAAATTCTGTAGATACAGTATCTATTGGTTTACCGTTTTGATATTTAGTATTTATATTATAACTATATCTTACCAAATATAATTTATCAATATCGAAGTCAGAACCAGTAATTGCAGTAAATTCTCTAGGTAATATAATAGTATCTCTAACTACTGGTAATACATCTACAAATCTCAATGCATGTATAGAAGACTGTGCCTGTGTTGGAATACGCGATGCTATTGTATTTGCTACAACGTCAGAAGTATTTCCTATAATTTTATGATCTAACAACCACTGTCTGGATTTAGTAAAGTTATTTCTAATGCCTTCTGGAATAATATCATAGAAGAAATCTATAGATATTACAGCATCCATACTGCCGTCGTTATTAATAAAATTAAGGTCTTTTCCTTCGTTTATTTGTCTTTTATTAAAATCTACATCGTCTTCGTTTAATACAATTGGGTTTCCTTCCATACCCCAAACAGATCTTTGATAAAATGCATTACCTTTTACATTTATATCACAAACCTCTTTGTTTATTTTTGATATAAGAATAGATTGTATCCAATCAACAGAAGACATGGCTTCTAAAGTTACTTTAAACTTCTTTTTACCATTTTTTTCTATTATTTGTATACCATCTATAAGATTTTCATCAGCATCTCTATTTTCTAATTCTCTTTCTAGAAAAACGCTAAATCTTTCTATATCAAATTTTCCATCTTTAAAGAATTCTTTTTTAATACGTTCTTTGCCTATATCGGATAACGAATTTATACAATTCATTATATTATCCAGCAAATCTCTACCTCTAATTTCTTTTCCGTCAGGAGTAATATACAACATGTTTGGGTTAAGATTTGTAAGAGCAACCTTAGTCATCTGTGTTCCCATTTTTGTAGTATCTTTCTCATGCGGATCCGTATTTAATTGTCTACGTATAAAACTAAATTCTTGTTCGTATGGCTTAAAATGAAAATTATCTAGTTTCTCCTTATTATCTATTACGTCTTGATTAAATTCCTAAGCATCTTGTGAACCAGTTTTCACAGCAGAATCTAACATTAACATATCGATTCCGTCTTCTTGCATCTTTGCTAAGACATTTGCCGTAAATCCAGTTGCGATTTGTGGGAATATTGGGAATAACGCAAATTTATTATAGTAATGTACAGGTATATCTTGTGTAGAACTATTTATTCTATAACCGTATGCACTGTATTTTTGTGCACCGATTAGCGCATCCATTATGATTTGATAAGCCGTCTGATCGTATAATGGATTTATTCTATGTCCATCTTCTGTTTTTCCTTTACCTTCAAGATAATCAAAAGCTTCTGCAACTTTAGATGTATATCTACCGCGCATTCGAAGAAGTGTTTTTGTCATCTCTGGAGTTATATACGCAGCACCATCTGCTACATTTATACCACCAGATAACGGTTTAGCGACTTTCTTTCCTCTATTTACGGCAACATCGTATATAGAACCAACCTCGGCATCATTAAATTCTTTTTCTAATTCTTCTAACTTTGGTTTATTTTTTCCATATACAAAATCATTTAATTCATCTAACTTTTGTTGCTTTTCTTCTTCTGAAATATCTAAACTCTTTATATCGTTTGATTTCCAATTTACATATTCTTGTCTTACATAAGAATCTATTGCATTTTCTTCAAAAGCTTTATGTAATTTTGAAACAACTCTATAATCTTTTACTTCAGCAGCTTTATATCTAGGACTACAATCAATTAAATCGATTCTATTTCTATCACCTGTAGATCCGGCTCCTCCTAATCGCTTAGATTGATCCTTAAATCTATCTACAAGTACATTTATAGTTTTACCTGACAATACGTCATATATTTTTTCATGTATCCATTCGAAGAAATGCGGTTGACCTGTATATAAACGTTCAACTTCTTCGTTTGAAATAATACCTCTAAGATATATATCCCAAACAAATTGGCAAATTGCCTGAGATTTTGCTATATTTTGAATTTTTATGTCGTTTTGTTGTTTTTCTGTATATTTAGATAAATATAACTTGAACAAATTTTTTATTACTTCATTATCTAGACCTATATTAGAATAGTTTAGTAATTTATGTTTTGAATCCCCACTACGTTTTATAAGCCCAGCATGTTCTAGCATATCCATATTTTCCATAAACCCGCGCTCCAACGTAAGAGCCATGATTTTTCTTTTTTCTTTTTCCGGTTTGTTGAAAAATTCTCGATCTGCTATCTCTAGACATTCTTCTGGACTTTTATCGTAATCATTTAAAAGAATTAATTCTTTTTTACCTTTTTCATTTATTACAACAATTTCAGTGAGTCCTCCAAAACGCTTTCTGTTATCTTCAAAGAATTTTATCTTAGCTATCTTTTTAAGTGTAGAAGATTTACCAGAATCTCTTTCTATCTCTCTAGCTATAAAATCACGTTCTGTTTTTGCATATTCTATCATTTGGTCAAGTTGTCCATTAGTATTCTCAAAATTAAATAAACAACTTAAGTCTTCAGAGTTGACGTCTTGTCCTTTATGCAAACCAATTGTCATAAGCTATCCAGCAGGAGTATTCGATAAGTTTTTATAATCTAGACCAGGAACTCTTACTCCAGTAATATAAAACCAAGTAGATTTATCAGAAAGTGTTGGGAATATTATTCCTCCTTCTTTCAATATTGCTGCTTTTGATATCCAGTCTTCTCTTTCTGTTATTTTTTTATAAGATACTCCGCCATTTTTATCTTCATCTACTTTTGTACCGCCATTTGTGTGTAACTGTAACTTTGTTTTTGGTTCTTTAAAGAAAGCTTTTATTATAATAGAACCTTTTAATTTTTCTGCGGTTTCTCCATTTGCCAAAGGAATCGCTTCTTTTATAAGGTTGTATATATATTTTGCCATATCTTTCATCATTTTGCTATTCTTGACTTCACCATTAACAACTACTGTTTTGTTATAGTCAAGAGTCATGTCTGATACGGTATTAGGTTGTGCTACAAGGTATCTGTTTCCATTTTCTGGCCCAGGCACATTTAGTTCACAATTTGTTTTATTATATCTACTTACACCTCTTGCAATCCATTTCACAAAAGCATTATCTGTGTATAAGTTTATACCAGAAGCGTACTGTACCGTCTTAGATCTACCGTGACCTATTAATTCATATGGTCTACTCATCCACAACACTGAATTTTCACCATTTTCCGTAACACGTTTCTTTAATCCATGTCTATCGTCTGTTAGCTGATCCAAAAACTTTTTAAAACTTATTTCTTTATCCGCTTTTGTAAGCATTCTTCCAAACGCAGTAGATATAGGTATATTTCTACCAAATTGTTCTCCTATATAATATTCTAAAGCTTCTTTACTTACATCTATGCCGAGTATATTTAAAGATTTTATAAACTCGTTTTCAATACGTCTAAATCCTTCAGAAGTTGTACGATCTATCTCTACGCCATTTATTTTAATCGGTTTCGCACTAAAATATCCATTGTAAATAGTAGACAAATTATCTATTGCATCATAAAATAACTTTTTACCATCTTTCGTAAAAGTATATTTTCCGGAAGATACCATTCTGAATACATTAGTTACTCCACTTCTTAATCTAACAAACCACTATCTGGGATAAACAGTAGATGCATAATCGTTATCAGTATGCTGAACTTCAGTTACGTAAGACCCTTCTATTATATTTCCATCATCGTCTAATTGATGTTTTAACAAAACCATTATAAAGTCTAACTTTTGAGTAGCTACAAAATTAAACAATTGTGTAACAAAAGACTCCATATCATGATTTATAACAGTTTTTGCTCCTTTTATTATATTACCGGTATCTTTTCCATCTACAACTTCCGTATAATAAAATCCATATCCATCTTTATGCTGTTCGTACGTAGCTTCATCTCTGGTTTTTCCGTTTACGGAAATCATATTTTTACCAGACGGTGTCTTCTTTGTTTGGTTTTCTATTGCGGAGTGATATTTAATTGCTATTCTATAGAATATCGGATCTGTATCTTTTAACGACTATAATACCTGATCTAATTCTTCCACGGTAGTCACATTATGACAAGCTTGTAATAATTTTCCAGAAACCACTTTCATGCTTAAAAATTGACTAAATCCGAGGAGGTTTGTGCTATTACTTATTGTTACAGGTGTTTCTTGTATAGTGCCATCTTTTTTCTTCTTTTTGTTAGTTAAAGATTTAACCAAGCCTTGATCTACATCTTCTTCTGTGGCAAAACGTTCATCTGGGATACTACTTAAAAAGAATCTTATTGCAGCAGTTGCATCTTCACTCCTTGCATGATCAAAAAATTCATCGGCATGATCGTGTGCATCTCTTCCTATTAAATTTTCATCACCATCATCCTCACCTCTTTCTTCTAACCTATTCATAAACTCATCATAAGTAATCTATTCTGAGTCTACAGACATTTTGCTAAGTTTAGCATTTATTTTTGGTTCAATGAATTCCCAATTTTCTTTAGAGAAAATTTGATGTAATACTTTCTGATTTTGATTTAAATCTTCAAATGACTTGGAAGATTCTTGTGCAATTATTGCTTGTATTAACTTTGCATTTAACTCTCTTTCTGTTTTACCTCTATTTTCAGAAATTACTTTTGCAGCAAGTAATCTAAGCTCCTCAGTATTTTTATAAAGATTTTTGTACATAATAGCATCGGAAATAGTAACCTATTCGCCCGGATTTGTGTATTCTCCGGTAAGTACTCTAAACCACGATGAATGTTCTGTATTATCTATAGGTTTTCTAAACAAATTTGAAATTGCAGCAAAATCTGTTCTTAATCTTGCCGCATTAGAACCTAGCATATCAAGACTATAATTATGACACAATGCATATATTATACCGTTTATTGCATCGTTAAAAATAGATCTTCCGCCATAATCTGGAATTTGATCTAAATTTACAGATATAACATTACCATCCGCATCTTTCTTTTTTAATACAAGATCGGATTGTCCTCCTAAAACAGTTTTAAAATGTTCTACATTTTGTTTATTTGGTTTTAAATACTTAAATACTCCACTGTTTGCGAGAATAAATAATGCTGCAAATTGACGATCATTTGTATTTTTCAAAGCATCGCAGAAAGCTTTTATTTCATTAAATGTTTTTAATATATTCCAATGCAATTTTATAGGATTTCTATCTATCATGAAAGATCTAAACATTTCTGCTAAAGCCTCTGATATATCTCTGTCAGTAAGGTCTCTACCATTTGTACGTTTAAAATTCTCATTATATTTTTCTCTATATTTGTCATATATTTTCTATCTTCTAGAATTTGGAATAAGTATTTCTAAAACTCTATGGAATGCTTCATGGTATTCGGTACCTTCGACCATACGATCGCTCAACTTGAATCCATTTATGGCAGTTCTTCCTGCAACTTCTGCTCCGCTTTTTAAAACCTCTATTGCACCATCAACCCATTCTATGGATATTTTACCAACGATTCTGCGCAATCGTTTTTCCACTTTCTTTTTCTCTTCTACAGTAAGAGGTTCTTTCTTTAATTTTTTTACAATAAGTCCACCACCTAATCCAGAAAAATCATCGTCACTAGACATATCTAATAATCTCAATATTTCTTCCTCAGATACATCGGTTGGCATTATTTTTTCATCTTCTTCTGGCTTTGTATCAATTATATTTTCATCTGGATGAACTTCTTGCTCTGCTTCTGGAGCTGTTGCTACAACAGGATGCTCTTCCTCTACTTCCTTTGTTATTATATTTTCTTTTTCCTATTTTTCTATTTCTCCGGATGTAAGTTCTTTTCCTAATTCGTGAATAGATATAAGGGGATTGCGTAAACCAGAAGCATTTGTAGTAGCATACCCATGACGTATTGCCCATCCTATACCTGTCAAACCATCAGATGTATTTTGTTTCGGGAATACATCATCTACGTCTATTTGTATATTTTTATTTAACTTTATAGATACAATATCCTGGTTTTCTTCTTTAGTAAAGAACGTAGCTAATGCACCAAATGGACTATCTTCATTATTTGTATTTAACTTCGCCCTCATTATGCCAAATTGATTTATATGCATGTCTGTGGCAGCAAGTATAGCCTTCAATCTATTCACATCAGCTTCGTCTCCTAGATACAACTCAACAATAGGTCTATGCATATTTCCTTCAGCGTCTATTGTTGCATCAGCCAGCATGTCTGTAATTCTAACATATTGATGTCCTTTTGTATGATTTTGATCTTCGTCAACAAGATAATCAAATACAAATTCATCTCCAGCGTAGTCTGCCTGTTGCCCAAATCTGGTCAATAACTTTAAGACTTTTTCATTAGTTAATCCTGGTACAGTTGTTTCTTTAAACGTACCGTCTTTTCTATATGCTGTTACTTTATATAAATCCTTTAAAGTTTTACCTGGAGTATTACTTGAAGCAACTAGTTGTAATATATATAAAATAAGCTACCCATTTAAACCTCCTAATTTCATGCCGCGTAAAACAATAGGCACTGTTCTTACATCATCTGATTCTTTATCTTCTTCATTTTTAAATTTATGTAAAAATACAACAAGACCATTTGGAACAGATCTGGAATTTATATTTTCAGGTTTTATGTTACCGTTCGCTTTCTTATCTAATATTTCATCTGATTCTTCTTGCGTAAACCCATACAAAAATTCTCTATTTCCAGATTCTATTTCTCTTACTGTGCCCTCGATTGTAACACCTATCAAACTATTTTCTCCGTTTATTAATTCAAAAAATCTAGGATCATCTTTTGAGAAAAATTGAGTATCTTGTAGATTTACTTCTTTACCCTCATAAATAAGAGTACCATTGGTTCTTTTTACAACAGTTGCTACAATTTGTTCTCCGGGTTTTAAATTTTTAGCGAGTTGATAATATTGTCTTAAAAAATTTCTACCCATAGAACTGAGATATCTATCTTCTACTTTTGGTAGGTTTCTTAAATCTTTTTCTGTATCTGGAGCATTATTGCCTAACAATATTACCATTGGTTTAAGTTTTAAACCTCTGTAATATATAGTAACTTTAAATACGTCCAAATCATTTTTATCATCTCTTGTTATAACAAATTTAGAATGTGTTATAAAATCTTTTTTAGCAACAGTCTCAAGATAATGCGGGATAGTCATTACCATACTTAGGAGAGATCGTAAATTGTTATATTGCCACCAATGTTCTTTCTCACTATCTACAACAGGTTCTGGATCATCCCATAACCATTTTCTATCTCCATCTATAACAGGTTGTTCTGGTTCGATTTCTTCGTTATTTGGTGTATTTATTTCTTTTATTGCCTCTTCAATTGCGGTATTTAAATCCATTATTATAGAGTCCTTCTAAGATCTTAAACCTTCAATAAATACACTATCTGCTAATTTTATAGCATCGTTTTTAACATCTTCATATTTTTGTATTAAACGTTCTAACTCGTCAGAATACTCTATCAACCTTACTAAGGTGTCTGATGATACATTTCTGTCAGTAGATTTTGATCTCGCATCTCTTATTTTCTCTCTTATTTGTTCGATCTCTTGTTCTATTTCCTCTTTTGTAGTAGTTTGCTGTGAATTCAAATAATTATCTATTTCATTTATATCCGCCTCCACCTAAGGAATTTTCGTAAGATCTACTGGGTTGTAAACCATCACATCATTTATTTGTGTTACAGCATCGTTTTCACTATCATAATTGACATAAAATGGTATTACTTCTAAAGATGTTACTTTTTGACCGGTTTCTTGCTGTATTAATAATCTATATACTTCTAACTGTCTTGTGTACTATTGTGCGTATGTACGTTTACCTTTAACAGTTCCACGTTCTTTTGTGGCAATATCATCTATAAACGAAGATGATACTCTTATTTCTGCACCTTCTGGGGCTGGTGTAAATTGGGTTACATTGACCCAAGTCTCCGTACCATCATTATTAACCTATTTATATTGGGCTACCCTTTCAAATCGAACGCGGCTTGCGGTTGATTTAAAATCCAATACGTGTATATGGCCTTCTCTATCTATAGCTACCATGTCAGTTGTTCCAGCTATTTTTTGGCCATTTTTCATTTCACCGTACCAAGTATATTCATTTGTATCTACAACCCATCCTAACTCGTTAAATCTTTCTTGAAGAGTTTCTAACTGATCAACAAAAACATTAAATACGTCGTCAGACATTTTGTATTTCGCTTTATTTTCAGCTTTACCCTAAAAGAAATCTCTGGCTATTTCATCTAAATAAGTTCCTGCAACCACTTGAGGTCCGGTCACCTCATTTGACAAAATAGAAGCTATTGCTGGAATTATGCCTTCGTCTTCTATTACTTTGCCTCTATAATAATAAGCTAAATCTATTTTATGATAGTTGTACAATTCCGAATCGGCACCATATTTTTGTTCAAGTTTTTGGTTATATTCCTCTTGGTATTTCTTTACAGCATCTATGAATTCTTTTTTATCAGGATTATTCCACAATTCTCTAAGTCTATTTTGAATTCCAATACGATATGTTCTATCGGTTTCGCTTTCTTCAAATAACTCGTCAAGTATACCGTGTACACGAATAAATCTGTTTATTCTATTTTTTATTTTTATAAAATAATCATGTCCTGTTATTCGTCTATTTTTCCCTTCTCCGACCTGCTTAGAGTCTTTTTCACGTTTTTGTTTTAAAAAGTCAATAACGGCTTGCTGTGCTTCATTCGGAACAACTTCTTTAGATTTTTCTTCTTCAGATTTTACTTTTTCTAACTCTTTTATCTACGAAGCTGTCATTTCCTAAACTTCTCCGCTATCAACATCCATGACAGAATATGTATATTCAGGTTCATATGTGTCTGGATCAACATCTATAATATTTGCAGATGCCACAATATAATTTTTATCTCCAGAATGAATAACATGGTCTTTATCGTATTCTGGTTCTTTTAACGGAGAATTTATTTTCTATATATTTTGTTCAGAAGGATTTATATATGTTTCGTTTCTTCCAGTATAAAAAGATACTTCTATGCTTCCATCGTCATTAATTTTATGAACCTTGCCGACACGACCGTTTATGTTGATCAAATCACCTTCTTTATATGTAGGTTCTTCTTGTACAACTTGCTATTCTCCTAGTTCTTCGGATGGTTCAGGACCACTTTCTGCTGCGGCCACCGATGGTTCTTCTGGTTCTTCAGCAGGTTCTTCAACACTTTTTTCGTTTGACGGTTCTTCCTGCGCAGCTTTCGGTTGCTATTGAGAAACTCCAGTTTGTATATTTCTATTTGCTCTTTTATTTTCTTCTTCTTCTGTTATATTTTTTTCAAAAGCGGTTTTGGCTTCATCGTATTCAATTGGATCAAATTTAAGTTCTTCAGACTCTATTACACGCGTCCTTGGATGATATACGCTTTTTACGAAATACGGATTTCCGTTTTTATCTTTCTTTTCTTTTACAACATAGAACCTACCATTGTTTCCTTGATATATATCTCCGTCTTTTACTTCTCTGGCAGCAGCATGTTCGTACCTACGTATATTATTTACATAATCCTCTTCTAGAATCGCTTCTAATTTTTCATCAGACTCCAGTCGCCTATTCCAGCGATCTATATAAAGATTGGGCTTTTTTAAAAAATCTTCAAACATTTGGTCTTGATTTATAAAATCAAATTCCAACTGCTATCTTTGTCTTCCAAGTCTTAATACATAATCTAAAACATCGTCAAAATTTGCTTCGTCTTCATTATACGATTCATATTCATACGAATTGGTATTATATTTTTTATTTAATTTATTTTGTTTTATTTCTTGACGCAGCGGTGCATTTCTTGTAATAAAATCCAGCAAAGTTCCTTCGTCAGAATTTCTTAAATAAGCTGTAATATCTCCGTATGTATCTACTTCTATTCCTGCATTTTTTAAAGCTTTTTTGACATTATTTAATCTAGATTTTGCTCTATCTAAAAATAAATTGTCTTTTCCATTCAATTCTTGAATCGCAGAATAATCGTCTACTATCTATTGAAGTGTGGCCGCCTGTAATAAAAGTTTTAAATTATCTTCTTCTGTATGAACCTATTTTAATTCTTTAGATTCTTCTTCTGTTCCTACAGAAAATGGATCTTCATATGCCTGAAGAGTATTATTATCTAATGTAGATAAAGTAGTAACATTTTTGTACTCTTCGTCTTTTTCTTTTAATGCTTTAAACGCTTCTGCTCTACGTTTTGTTCTAAAATTTAACATAGATATTACTTGAGCGTAATGATCCGATCCAAATTTTGCTCCAGCTACCGTTTCACCAAGATATCTACCTCTACTAGAGTTACCTAAATCGTATATATCTTGATAATCTTTTATTTGTTGATCTATAAGTTCATCTGGTATGAAGTGTTCATCTTGATTCATCAACGCGTCTTCAGAAACACCTTCGTTTAAACGTTGCATGGCAGATCTATGAGACCCTGCTATTTTTTTATAATTATCAAAACGTTTGAGCATTATATCTCGCTGTTCTTTTGATAAATATTTAGCATAATCTCTACCCTATTCTAGTTCTGCGATATTTCCTCGTCTTTCTGCATCTATGTTATGAGCAATCACATCATTTATTTGCCAATCTTTTACTAAGTTGTGTCCCTATACTAAAACTTGAACACCGCTTGGACCAAATAAAGTCAACAAAGGAGTTGCGTTCATCGAAGGTATTACATCTCCTTCTGATTTTAATTCTGGATTATTTTGGTTCAGCCACATCCAAGAAGCTTCTGCTCCGAGCATCATGTCGTCAAATATTCTAAATGCCATAGATCTATTATATTGAGGATCGTAATAAGGATCTCTAGATGCATTTAGACCTTGAACACCTTCTTGCAACATTTCGCTAGCTGTATCCAATCCAATACGAGTAGAAACGTTTGCAGCAGTTTTTGCTGTTGCAGTAGCATTCATCCATACTTCAGGAACACTAGTAGCAAATGCTCTTACTTTAGCATACTATCTAGCTATTTTGTTTTCTACTCCTATAAACGGAGCATTTGCAGATTTTAATATACTACCAGCCTTTAAAGAAGCTTCGCCTGCCAAATTTCCAACACTTGCGCCAAATTTCTTTGCAGCATCTCCTGTTACTATAACACCATCCTTAACAAGTTTTCCAATTTGAGATTCAACGGCTTTCGCTTCTAAATTAGACAAACCTTGTTTAAATCCTTGATATCTAAGACCTACGCTTTTTCCCAACGCTGATCTAGCAATTCTCCTTTTAGTAGATTCCGCTATAATTTTTGTAGCTCTAGCCCCCCATTTAACTGGGGCCAAGTTTGCAATAGACGCGACAGATTCTACAGCAGCGTCTGCTGTGTTGACTGGTTGGTTGTTATAAAATTGGTTATTTGCACCAATTACTGCTTCAGAATGCATTCTTGTTATCTATGGGTCGACAGAATGCCATAAACCAAGAATATACGCATCCATTATATTATCTTTAGCTTTTTCTTTATCTGGAGAAGAATCTAATAATTCTTTAATTAATTTATTTTTTTCTAATTCTTTTCTTCCTTCTTCTAGAAAATCATCGTATTTATCATTTACTATTAGATTATTTTTTAATATTTCAGAAGTACGACTACCACTCTCTATATTATTTTCATCCGATCCAGATGCTTTCGCAGTTTCATATGCGGTAAGTATAGTAGCTGCCTATATAGCTGCTGATGTACCACCGGATGTAATAGCACCACCTATAGCTCCACCAACTCTGGCAACAGTATTTAAACCCTACTTCCACCAAGATGAGTTTGATCCACCGGCTATTCCAGACCATCCAAACATTGCCATTTTAGCTGGGTCTCGCCAATCAAAATTCTATTTTTCTAATATTTGTTTTTGTGCACTATAATACGGATCTACCTTTAGTTTAGCGTTAAATATATTATTTCCAGTTCTCCAATCTATTAAATCTTTAGCATCAGTTTCCGCATCATCTTTCCAACCTTTTTGACGATATTTAGTATTTTCATCAAACCTATCGAGATGTTTTTTAACTCTTCCAGTTGCCTATATAAATTTATTAAGCCATTCTTCATCGTGGTTTCGCTCATTCATTAGATTTTTTATCTCATCTAATTCAGAATCTAACCCGTATAATTTTGTTCTTACTCCTCCTAAATCGTCATCTACAATTCCCTCAAATGCAGTAGCTATTGCTCCAAATATATTTTTAGGCGCCCAACTTGCTAAATTGTTTGCCTGTTTCCACCAATCGTTCTATCCTAAAGCTTCTCTTATCTCTCTATTTCTCTATAATATATTTGAATAAACTTCTTGCTCTTTTAAAGAAAGACCTTCTAAAGAACTCCCAAACAGTTTTGTATTGCCGTCTGTTATGTTAGATAACATTTTCTATTTATTTGTAAATCTTTGTAGCTATGCTGTATTATTGGCAAATTCTTCTAATAGATCAATGTTATTTCTTACGGAATTTGACATATCTAAAAGTTCTTTAGATCTTTGCATTCTACCAACCGAAACTTTTAGCTGACTAGAATTTGATTCTTCCATAAAATCAGAAAAGAAGCTTTTTGCCCATGCAGAATTTATTATGCTAAAAATATTTGCAAATTCGCTTTGTCCAACAGGGTCTTTTACAAGATTGTCTACAGATTCTCCATAATAACTTTCAGGTTCTTCTACACCCTATAATTCTGCTATTTCTTTTTTTCTTTGAGCCTCTATTTCGGCTAAATCTTCTTTTATTTTATTGTAACCAAAAATAGGATCTGTTATAGTTTTATAAGCTAATATTTCGTTTACTTCTTTGTTCGTAAGTGCTTTATTTTTGTTAATCTTCCCGAACATGTTATTTTCAGCAATTCTTCTATTAAGCCTATCTGGAACAGATTCTCTTTTATTAATGTTTTCTAAATCTTCTTTCATTAAATTAAAACCTGCAGTTGCAGCAGACGTTGCTATATCTGCTGCGCTTGTAGGTTTATATTCTCCAGATTGTTCATCGTATTGTCCAGAACGATCTGTTTGTCTAGCGGCCCAATTATAAAATTCTGGGTCCAATATAGAAGGAATAAACTGGTCTTTAAACGCATATGGATCCGAAGTAAGCTTCTCATAATCTCTTGCCGATATTGTAGAATATCCACCAGATTGAGGCTGAGCTGGGCTTACTGTCTGTTCCTTACGCTCTTCTTGTCCCTATTCAACTGGTTTTTTTGTTTCATTTGTTTTATTTTCTTGTTGGCGCTGCCTTGCACTTCGAACCTATTGTTCGTATTCTTCATCACGACGTCTTTGCTGTTCATAATAAGCGTCTAATTTTTCTCTTGCTTCATTTAATATCTGTTGATCACGCAAATGTTTAAGTCGTTGTGCACCAGGTATATATTTCTTCTTTTTAGGCATATTTAAATATTTATTTTATTATTCGTATGGATATGTTAACATTTCCGACAATGTGGCATCATTTGAATATACAGTGCCTTTTATTATTGGTTCTGTGGTAACTTTATCTGATACAATTGCATCTTGATATCTTGGGTCTTGGGTGTTTGTTATAGGAATACCTTTAGTTTCGAAAACTTTTCCGCTACTCTTGTCATATGTACCAAGTGATTCAGAACCTTCCGCATTTTGTTTAGATGTAATATGGCTGTCAATAAGCATTCTTACAGGTTTTCCGTCTGGAACAACTTTTTTAGTAAGAACAGTTTTTCCATTTTTAACTTCCTTAACTTCTTCTGTTTTTGTTTTCTAAACGTCAACATAGAAATAATTATGTGTGCGCCTATCTTTCATTAAAGCACCATAACACCTTCCCGTTGCCGTTATCAATATATGATCTGCGTTTTCTAAATCTTTTCTGTTTGTTGTAGAACGTTTATTTCTAAATCCTACAGTATTAGAAACAACATCGTCTACGCTATACAACCTGTTTATTTGATCTTTAGGAAGATATAATTGACCGTTTACTTTATTTTGTACAGCATATCCTAAGAATTTATTAATATCTTCTTTTCTATAATAAGATTGTCCGTATCTACTCTAAAATGCATTTATTGCTTCAGGAGTCCACGATTTACCATTATTACCTTTTGATATCTCCAATCCTATTTCTATTTGTTTATCTCTCTAAGATTTAAGGAGATCAAAACTATAGTTATCGATACTTTCACCAAATGGTACTGTCGCTGAATTTCTTCTAACAAGTTCTGCAAAACTATACTAATAATCACCTCCGCTTTTACCGGAACCAGATTTACTACCACTACCTCCATTACGTTCATTTATTTCTTCCATATCATTTTTATGCCGTAAATTTTCTAAAGCAACGTCATACACGTGTTTGCGCTGTCTACCGTATTCTTCGTTCTCCTTACGTGTACGATGTTCATATTCTTTAGTAGCATCGAGTACATTAGATTTAAATTGATCTAACACTTCTTGTTCTGTAGGTGTTCGCCCAAGTATATATGCAGCATCTTTTGCAGCTTGTTCATAATGATATTTACCGAGCTGTGTACTCAATAAATCTTGTACCTGCGGAGTGAGAGCCCCCATTCTACGATCTCTGTTTACACCAAAATAATCATAACCGTCTTTGGTTTCCATATAATCGTCTTCCATTTTATCGAAAATATGTCCAGTATACTGATTAAGATCTTGATATGGATCTGCACTTGTATCGGTCCATAATCCATTCTTTTCGGTAGACCATTTGTCTGGAGTAACACCGTGTCTTCGAGCAAAATCCCAATCTATAAAATCTTTATTATACAAATTTTTAGCCCTTAGATCTGCTATAGACTTATCCCACAATATTTTATTTGCGGCAGCTTGCTTTCTAAGGTTTATCCCTGCTGTATCTGTATTATTTATAATTTGCTGTATTAAAGCTCTACCTTCAGCAGATCTAAGTGGATCTATTCCATTAGCTTGCATATAATTTAAAGCGTCGTTTATGCGACCTCTAGTCTGCTAATCAACCCAAGCTATATCTTCAGCAAAAGGACTCGTGAAGTCTCCATATAATTTACGGAATTCCTTCATGTCCTCTCTATTCTAATTATACTATTCCCTTGCGGCATTTATATACATTTGCATCATTGCACTGTCGTATAAATCTGCAACCGGAAATAGCATTGGTTCATCTTGTCCGTATATCATACTTATCCGTTTTCACTTTTATTTTTACTTTTATTATATTCAGCTAATGCTTTTAATCTATCTGTATTTAATTCTTGCAAATACATACCAAGAGTCTTGTTACCCATTCTATATTTAAACTCGTTCTGGAACCCTCCGTTGATAGCATTAACAATATTTGCAATACCGGTTTCTATTCCTTTAGTCTTACGACCATGTGCTGCTACATAATCTGCCCAATCATGCTGTGCAGCATTTTGTCTACGTTGAGCCATATTTTCTCCAGCTCCAAGAAGCGAATTGTAGTATTGTGTACGTAATGCGTTATTCTGTGCTTCAGCGTTTGCATATATGTCTGCAATACCACGTTGATTTGCTATAGCATTACCTATCATACCATAATAACGTTGTGCTCCAGTCAAACCACCTGCGTTCTGTATATTGTAAGTATTTCTACGTTCTGCATCGTATGCACCACGTATAGCTGGATATGGATTGTACCTAAGCTGATTCAGTCCATTTAGAGCAGTTTGCTGGTATGGGTTTTCTGCATACGTATCGTGGTACTTTATACCATTGCCTGCCCAATAGCCAAGTTGTCCAAGTCCAGCTCCAAGTCCTGCTATGGATGGGAACAATCGTGCCATCTAAGGTATACCTAATAAGTTTTGATCGTTTCCGTCATCGAATTTTGGAGTTTTACCACAACTATAATTATACATATCTTCCTGCTGATGTATAGCCTTCTATAGCTGCGCTACAGGTTGTATATTTTCTTGTACATATTTATAAATCCGCTCGTTTTGTAGATTCGTAGTAGCTTTTGCTAAAGAACTATATTTAGCATTCTTTTCAGCTTGCTTACGTTTATCCTATATCTTACTTATATGTTTCATATGTGGTTCTAATAATTTATCAAATCCAAGATTGTTAGAAGGAATAAACGTTTCCTCATTAACTTTTACTGGTTGGTCATCGACACCTTCTTTTCCTTTATCAATGTACTATATATCATTTGTAGAAGGATCCCACAAGCTTTCACCTTTTTGTGCATACCCATTAGGAATGGTATTTTGTAATCCCTATGGAGTCCATACTTCTTTTAATGTTTTCATATATTTTAAAAATTAACCATACAGTATATCATCCTACGTGTATGCGTTATTACTATAATATTCATTCTATAATCCCGTAGTAATAGCTCCAGCTTTATTTGCTATATTAGTTCGTGTAGCAAAGTTCCTGGCATTATTTATTCTCTTGCGCAATTTATTCTTACCGCCAATCCAACTGCCTATTCCTGATAATAATCCAACTGCACCACCTACAACAGCTCCTATTGGTCCAAATGAAGCTCCAGCAGAAGCTCCGGATGCTGTACTACTTAAAGTATTCATTGCAGCTTTGCCATCATATGAAGATAATTCTGAATCTCCGTCTATATTATTCTGGCCCTGATAACCTACGCCCATTATAGTTCCATTATATCTACCTGCATCTGCAAGTAATTCTCCTTGACTTTTTACACTAAGATTACCAATTATACCTTGAGCTATACTAGTAACACCATTTGCTACTGCCGATGCTTTATTTGCGAACGACATGCCATCCTTATCTATTTTACCGGCACCACCACCATAATTTGTTATTCCGTTTATTTCTTTCGGCTAAGGGAGAGCTGGAGCATCTGCATTTGGATCATTTATAGCAGGGCTTTTCCACACAGGAATATCTTTTTGTGTATAATCCTAATAATTCCAGTTATAATCAGTACCGTTGTATATTGGATTTATATTAAATATTCCATCGTCTCCTGTATTATAAGTAGGTAAATTCTATATTCTTTTTCTCTATCTTAACTCCATGATGTTCTAAATTTAGTTATCACATAAGATAGAGAACTATCCTTATGTGGGTTATTATCTTCTATACTACATACCATATATTTACCTCTCATGCGATCTCCATATTCAGCATTATCTATTCTGGGTATAGCATATCTATAATTACCTTCTCTACATGTCATATCTAGTTCATCTGTTTGTGTGGCACATATATCTGTAATCCATTTATAAGAATGATGCTGTGAGAAATAAGCAGTTTCATCAGTATGCGAAATTTCTAAGTCATATGCAACAGGATTATTTACAGTGACAAGTTCTTGATTATCAAATACTTTTGTAGTAAGTGGAGATTTATTTACAACATATTGTATATATGTGGACAAAATATTTCCATCCCAATCACAGTATCTGATATCATCATTATTTACAGGTGTGTCCAGTAATGCAATCTTATTACCTTTTACTACATATATATCATTATTATTCTTCATACATCCGTCAATACACACATCTGTAGTAGATATAAACTGTTGTAAAGTTTCATCGTACAATATGTTTTTACCATTTAATACATCAGCAATTACTGTATTATATTTATTATCAAACATAATATATGGATGTGTATTTGTACTATGGTTTAACTTATTTTGTACAGACTTAGCTTTACTTAATTGCATTACAGCAGATCCGTCTACATATGATTTTATTTCTCTATGTGCGGCATCGTACCAATATAGTGTAGTATTAGAATATGTATCTACATATTGCTCTGGCATCATTCCTGCTGTCTCATCTATATAATCGTATCTATCTAAGATACCGCCAGTTCCAAGTATTAGTGGCAAGTTATGATTGTCAGAAACAGCTGCGCGTTCATTCACACTTAAGAGTCCTGTCGCATCCTTCTGCCAGAATACTAATTTATTGTGGAATGTCCTAAGGTTGGTTATCTCTCCATATCTAGTATCTACATCTATATAATCTGCAGGCATGAATTTAGTCCAACTATCTACACGTTCATCGTTTGTCTTTAATAAAGAATGATAACATCTGTAGTCTGTATTCATATTTAAAACATCCTGTTGATATTCACTTTCTGCAGCAAATACTCTTGTTTTATCTTGAGAACTATATGCAGAATTGTATACGTAAAGAGGATCTTTTTGAGAATATGCATTATACACAGCTGCCGGTTCTACCTGCAAATTAGTTATACCTACATCTTTATAATGTCTACTAAATTCATTGCCAGATGTATACGCAAGATTAAGATTTGTTTCAAGCGGTATTGAATATGCTATCATGTGCGATGCACCTGTACCTTTATCCAAAGGAGTATAATATTTATGCATAGATATATATTCAAACGGAAGTATAAAACAGTCTCCATCATAGATAGTACACACCTGTGAATCATCTTCTCTATTTACTTCAAAGAAATCACCGTAACTATAATATGTATTTAAAGATTTTGCTTCATCACTATCACCACCATATGGCACAACATTTTGTTGTAGATTACATATGTAAGTTCCTAATATAGAATTTAAATCTTCATTTGAACTAAAATCTATACCTTTAAATGGTTCTCCTTTAGTAGATATAACTATACACGGCCCACCTAATCCTGTTATATGGTTAGTATGTCCGACATCCAGCAGATTTGTAATATTATCTTTATTTATGGCTTTCTTAACGTCTACACCATAAGTACCACCAATTATTATATTACAAAACATTCCGGATTGTACAGAAGTAACATAGTCTTCATACTTCTTTTGATATGTAGTTTTTTCATCTACAACCGAGCTTTGATATACCTGATTCCACTATATCGTTTGTGGTATTTTGTAATCAGTCACTTCGAATCTGTCATCTACATTTTCTGGGTCGAAGTATTTAGCATCATCTTTTAGGTATAACTTTAAATACGAATATGAAAATCTTTTAATAGTCGGCCAATCGCTTACTTCAAATCCTGTATGATCTCCTGTATTTATATCTGTTGCATTTACAGGGTCTTTATAACCATAACCATACTATTCTGTATTTGGACTTATTTTATAAAATGCCATCGGCATTTGTATCGTATGCAAATTTATACCATAACTATCACCATCGCGCATAAGGTTGGTATTACTTATAGCGGGCTTTAGATATGTATTTTGCGAAGATATTATTTGTGTTGGTGGTATTATATATGTATAATTAAGTGTAGTAGTGGGACCTGCTGAGCTATATACATATTCTACAGGGAATAATTTTAAGTTTCTGTGTTTAAATAGAATATCTATATAATCTTTCTGATAACATACTTCTGGACATACGAATTGCATTATATTTTGTTTATCGTCATATGCTGTAATAACGTCATCGTTATCAATATCAGAATCGCCGACTCTAAAATGGCACAATTGTAAAAATCCAGTAGGGTTATATGGATAAGTATAATCTATATAATCTGGTGCATTTTCAGAAGAAGCTTCCGTTTCTTTTTTAGTATGTCTACGTATTGGAACGGATACAACACCCTGAACAATATTTTTTATATCTTCTATATTTCTATTGCATCTCACGATCTCATAAGATACCGCATCCTCAGGAATGTTTGTAATAGTAAATTCGACTCCTAACGGATATACAACAAGACCTTTTTTATTATCAAAAGAAAATACTTCATCACCTTCTATATCGCTTGTATTTATATCAGCTATCCATTTAACGGGACTAGATAATCCATTATGATTGTAGAATATTATACCGTATCTATACGTTTCATCTCTACGTAAAGATCTGAAATAATACATCATCTGCGGATCTGCATACGTGCCAGTTCCATAATAATCTTCAAAATATGAATTGTCTGGAGATAATATTTTTTGTTCTTTTATTGATGTACCAAATTCTATTTTATTACTTTTTATCAAGTTATCAGAACTGTCATCTATGTCTGCCGTATCAGTTTGTATACCGTCTTCTAATCTTGCAAATGACCATTGTACATTTTTACTAGGATCCCAATCGCCTATGTCAAACGTGCTTAACTCATCTTTAATGTTTGCGGCAAATAAATAGTCATTTTTACTTTCTATTACTTTTGGAATTATATGTATACCAGACATTGAATTATATTCTTCCAATGTTATCATCTATAACGATTGCTGCCCAGTATCATAGAATTCCATCATGTTGTTCTCGTCTACTTTTATTTCTCTATCAGAAATTAATTCTACAGTAGGAAGTTGCCCGTTTTGTACATATGTTATCCTATATACTAATATATGATCTAAGTAATCGTATTGTTCGTCTATTTTAAATTTTAATTTTATTCCAACATTAGACGTTTCATCTTCATTTAAACCATATATATCTTTACCTACATTAAATGCAAGTAAATCATCTCTTTTAGATATATTACTTGCTCCTATTATTGGTATTAATCTAGTAGTTGGAGATACATCTGTAGATACTCCATTTTTGTTATATAATCTATAACTATATTGTACAAGCGCTGGTTTTAATTTACCTTCTATAAACCCACAAAATACCGGTTTTGTAAACTTTATAGCAGGATAAGATTGTATTTGGCTAATATTAAGTTTTATATTATCTTCCGCAATATTTAAAACCATTATAGAGTGTATACCATCCGCTATATATAATTTTATATTATCTTCATCCTCATATCTTAATGTTATACTAAATTTATCTGGATCTGGAGAGTCCGATAACAATCCTGAATCAAAATTTATATGTCCTTCACCAGAAGACATATTGTATACATATACTTTCCATCCAAATCTCATCTAGACATTATGTGGAGATGTATACACAAGCTTACTGCATTGATATATTATTACGCCAACGTTACGTATATATCCAGTCGCAAGTACTTTTATAAACGAATCATCGTCTATTTGATCTACTACGGATACACCTTCTATTGGCCTTACTTCTCCGTATGAATTTGTTTTATCAGCCTCACCCTGCGACAAAAGCATTATACGAATATTATTTGCATCTGTATACTATCCCTCCTATATTACAGAATATGATGCGTCTGTGTTAAGTCCTTTTATAAATGTATTAACTTGTGAATTATTATCTGTAAGCATAGTAGTAGTCATTAAAGTTTATCTATCTTTCTCCGCTTGTCTAGAATAGTACATCATCAGAATCCCAATCAGGGATAAGTTTGTGCCATTCGTTCTTAATACTTTGCATTTCACCTTCATTAGGCATCATTGCTTCAGCATACGCTTGATTGCGATAGAAATTCCACTGTTGCTGTAGATAGAAATATACATTTTGACTATTTTTAATATTGCCGCCAAGCTTACCTTGTAAGTATTTAGGGAAATTAAGTTTCATCATAACATACCAATAAATAGCTTCTTGATATGAAGCCATGTCTGGTATTACAGGATAGCCTCTGTCATCAACTGCAATAGCTTTATATGATAATTTAACAAATCCTTTATCCTTATTAAATACTATCCAACCTGGTTTTATAGAGTATGTTACATCCTCAGTCTTATAATCTTTATATTTTTCAAATACAGCACTTGAGTAATTTATACCCAACAACTAATAACGATCTGTGGGTACTTTTACAACAGGTGGTTGTTTTGGATCATGATGAAACTTATGGTGTATATAATTGTGTCTTCCATGTAATTTAAAAGTTGTTTCATCTTTACGCACAGGTACCCATGGCCCGTCTGGCCCATCGCTCCAAGCAACTGCTTCAAGCTATTCTAAATCTTCAGGAATAGGAACTTGATAGTCTATTATGTGCATTATAGGTACATAGCAATCTCCTGATTCTCTATGTACATACTATACAGGTGCACCTATTTTTTCTACAGCCTCAAATATCCATTCCCGTATATCAGTAATCCGCATGTCCTTTTCAGACATATTTGAATCTGCCATGATCTTAGCTATAACAGATTCACAACTTGTATATTTGTATATCATTTATATCTATATAATCTTTACGGTTAAATATAAGTTGAGCTAAATGCCTTTTATTCTTACGAACCAACATCAATTGATATTTATATCTATCAGGGAAAGTCTACGGTAATTTTGACCAAAACAGTCTGTATTTATATCCATCAGAATGTTCATTTAAATGATATACCCTAAATCCTTCTTCTTTTGAAGTTTTATAATCTACAGATAAAGACTTCTTACTATATGATTTGGGTTTATATTTAACTATCTGTATATAACCAAGCCCGTAAGGCATTTTAAAGCCCTCTGAGCGCTCCAATAAACTTTCTAGTATATTTCTATTAAACGTCTCTAAAATGCGCTTAAAACGCGCGTATGGTATGTCTACGCCTGTATTTTTAATATAACTCTAATAGATATCGTATGTTGTGTAAGATTTTTTATTTTTCCTAATCTTGCGGTCCATGCGGCTTTATTCCTTGTAGAGTTGAATTATTATCGTCATCACTAGGAAGGTTCAACATTAATTTAAGTTCATTTTCAAATACAAGCCTCTTAATGTCCGACACCATCCAATCTGGAATTATTACATCATCCTCGCTGTCCGCTTCGGGATCATCCGAAACATTCATTTCCACGCATACGGTTTTGATATCATCTATATCTCCACCTTCTACGTATATATATCCATCTTCGTACCAACATACTGGTTCCATGTATGTATATCTGCGGAATCTATGTAATTTCTTACGAATACCGTCCATTATCTATACAAGATTGCCGTCCTTATCTGTAACGGATATAATATTATCTGCGCTGTCTCCCATTAGTTGAGGAAGCTTATCTTTTGTTCTTTTTGTAGGAAAGCATTCGTTATATTCTGAACTACCAGATTTGACGTTCTCTAATTCCATCTCTTTTGTCTAAGTATACAAACTATCATCAGAACCGTTTTCTGGATCATCAAGTTGTTCTTTTTCTTTACGGTCCCTTTCGCGTTTTGCTAATAGATGTTTGTATTGTACAATCCAAGATGCAATCTATGCTCTAGACAAATCCTCGCTTTCACTTATATTATTATTACGTACTATAAGCAATATATCGTCTATAATAGTACGAAGCGAAAATACATTCATATTATTCTTTCTCTATTATTCTTACACTGTCCTCTTTTAATAGATCGTTAGTATTTACTATTGTATATTTATATTTATCTATTTTCTTGAAGTCCAACGTAAATAATCGTTTTAAAAATTTCTTTTTATTCTTATACTCTCTCTATTTGTATACATAGAGATATTGAGTGTTTTTAACATCTAATAGTATACCAACACTATCTTTAGATATACTATAGTATACTTTAGTCAAAGAGTTATACTATAAACTATCTGTATACGTAGTATCTCTAATAGTCTATACTATATCTCCTTGCACCTCTTTTACTTTATTAACGTATAAAATCTAAGTCTAGGTTGCTGCTGTATGCAAATCTTTAGCCTTAATTTTATTCTCTTTACGCACGCTGTCTATTTTGTGTATAAGTAGATCGTTTTGCTGTTCAAGCTTAGTCATATCCAGCTTTAAAACATTAAAGGCCTACTAGGACCCATTAACGGCATCCTAATAGGCCTCTATGTTATTTTGAGCCAAATCTAAGCGTTCTGACAGCATTTTATTTGTTCTGTAGGTACTTATACCAAAAACTAAAGAAAACGCAACAGCGGCGCTTAAAATGGCGTTAACAGCGATCTTCTTGTGATTCTTTATCAGCTTTAGTATCGCTAGTATTTCCATCATTATCAAAATCTAATTCTATTCCGGTGTAGTCTTCTCCCTTTTTCTTAAGGAACTTGCCTAATAGTTTCCACGGACCATTGGGGTCTATGGTATTAAGGTTTTCTATAATCGACCATAACTCGGTTAATGTGATAATAGCAGTAGCTCCACCTGTAAGTAAAAACACTCCTGTTTCATCCAATATAGCCCATTCTATACCATGAGCAAGTGCTATAATAGTGAATTCATCCATTATCTTTCTGAGCGTTCCCTTCCAGTTTTTACCGCTTTCTATTTTTTTCTTAAATCTTCTAGCTGCACGTATGCCGAATATCATATCGACTACGGTAGTAGCAAAACATATTAACAATAAACTTTTAATTGGGGCTAAGAACCCTATTGCGGTAGACAAAGCCCCAACTAAGAATGCTCCAAACATATTTCCATGAGTCATGTTCGTTATAGCGCTACCTATATTTTGTATGGTTTGCAATAAATGTGACATCACTCAATTGTTATGGTTATTTTTTCTCCTTTTTTATCAGCCTCTTTTAACCTCTTATAAAGTTCTTTAAAAGTGGCTCTACTATTTAAAACTTTACCGACTTCTGTATTCTTGCCAACCAAGATACATCCTGCACTATCTGCTGCAGAATTACCAATGTGAATAAGAATGCCTCCAAAGCCAGGTACATTAAGGAGTCTTGGAACTAGTCCTCTGCAGAAATTCCAATAAAAAGCCTTCTTGCTATACTTAGGAGATTTAACTTTCATCGTAATCTCATATGTTCCTGTAGGTATAGCTGTTTTTGTAGAAACTTTTATTTTCTTTATTTCTGCCAAAGGCATATCTTGTTTAAGACCCCTGTCTGTATCTTCGCAAGTATCACAGAAATATACACCGTCTATAGATAGACGACCTATACAGTATCCAGGTCTTCTTATCCGTTTGAGGTGTAATTTCATTATTTACTCTTAAGATATATTTTTATAATTGCTGTAGGGAATTTTGGTATATAAGGATATGTAGTATAACGCATATCTGGACTCCATCCTTTACGCATTTTTGTAATTGTTTCTTCGCTTGCAACTGCAAGTTCGCTATTATTACTCATCATCCATCCTAAATCGAACTGATACAAGTCTTCATTATTATAACGATCGTAATAATCTTCATTGCCCTTAACGTCAACATCTATTCCCTATTGATACCAATCCTGCAGGTGATCTATAGGATGCGAAAATCTCGTTTCAAATGTTTCTCCACATTTATTGAAGAAGTCTCCAGGAGTAACTGTCACATTATCGACATAATAATTACTTTTTGTAACTATTTCATGAGGTTTTCTTATCATCAAATCCTATTCTATACATCTACTACATAATATATACACATCATCACATACAAGTTTGCCATTTTTTGTATGAAGCAGATTTTGATACGTAGTCAAATCCTTTGCGTATAACGTTCCTGACGGACCTATTAAAGTTACGTAATTTGTAAGATCGCTAGATTTATCTTGTCCATTTACATATACTTTAATTTGATATTTGTATACATCTATCATTGTAGATTTAAATATATACATTTTATCAAATATACTCAACGGAGTCTGGCTTATTGTAGTAGTTGTAGTATCAGGAAGGCCCTGCTGTGTTCTGCCAATAACAACATACACTGAAGCTTTATATTTTATATTATCTTCAACCATGTCGTTATTTATAAGATCTTGTGTACAAGCAATACATTTTGTTCCAAAGAACGGTAGATATTCTGCCAAGCTTATATTTTTATAACCACATGTAGGTGTTACTGCATTTGGATGATAAAAGTCAGAAACACCGTTTATAAAAAACAAAGGGTAATAATCTGCTCGCATTCCTGCTGTAGTATCTTTTGCAAACCATACGAGTTTATTATTATCTAACGGTTCTTTATAAGAAGATGGCTGAGTTCCTTGTATTTTATATTTGTAAATATATTTACTAATACCTTCGTTAGCATTTATTTGATCTATTGCAGGTATATTACCATTTAAAATAGCAAATTGATACTTATTTTTAGGAACATTTAAATCATTTCCATCGCCGTATGGAGTGGATTTAATTCTAGCATAATCGTGGGCATCTATTATATGAATATTTCCCAGACATATTTTATCATAAACTCCAAGAGACGCTCTGTCGCCAATGTCTCTAAAAATAAATACATTAGTAGATAAATAAAGCTACCCAGCAATTAAATTGTTCTGAGACAATATCGAATCGACACCTGGTTGTTCGACGTTTACTACAACAGGGTCTACACCATTTCCCTTAATAATAACTTTCTTTTTTACAGAAGAAAGTTCATTATTTACAGAAGTTGCTTTTATTTTAATAGTCCCATTGTTTGTACCACTGTGCGTAGTGGGACTTGTTGAAATTATATTATTCATAATTCATCAAACTAAATCAAACGACCAATTTATATTAGAAGAAACGGATATAGACTTTTCTGAAGTATCACTGCTACCGATTAATATGTTGGTAGGAGTTGCAGAAAGCTGTGGATTTACAACTGGCTGTGGATCTGGTTCGGGATCCACAGTATTTATTTTAGATGCACTAATTATTATTCCACCTGTATCTCCGTCTATATTCCATATTTCTACGCGATAAGTATTTACATCATTGTCATCTTTGTACGGTATTATACTGTAGTCAAAAGTTATTTCAGAAGAAGGTGCTTTTGTTACCTTGATGTCTTCTGTGTTTGCATATTTATATAGTTCATCAAAATATATTAATGAATTTGTTCCTGACGGTATAACAGCGCTCTATGACTGCGGCATACTATTACTATTTGTATACTGTTCCGTAACAGCAGGATTATGACTTACATTTATAAAATATACAGGTATATCTCTAGTAGTGGTATAAGAATCGCCATTACCGTCTATACTTTCTGGTATAATTTTTGCGGAACCTTCTATTGTTATATCACCTTTGTGCCAAATTCTTATAGAACACGATTTTCCATCATTGCTATATACAGTACTGTATTGTACAAATTTATTTTCGTCATTTGTATCTTTTACACTCAAACAACCTTTTTCCAAATAGTACCCATATGTTGTTTTTACATTCACTGTATATGTACCATCTTGTAGTACCTTAGATACGCGTTCTACATATTTATTCAACGTAGTGTTTGCCACATTATTTGTAATGTGTATATCTTTTTCTAAGACGTTTATATAAAATGCAGATTTAAATTTATCATTTCCTGTACCTACAAATTCTTCGACCAAATATATACCTGGTTTTTTTGCATATATTGTTATATACGGTGTATATAAACTTACATTGCTAACCCAGAAATTAGTATTTGTTTTATGATATCCAACAGGTACTAATTCATCAGACAACCTCCAATAATAATTTAAATCATCGCTGGATATAGATTTATACTTTCCGGTACCAACACCTTCGTTTCCACCAACCATTAGTTGATCACCTACGTATATCGGACATGCAG
>Ga0326512_10000592_pt1 | contig 31549 bp, 45 predicted proteins | sample 1_2617_0518_D_FD_203652 | JGI IMG/M metagenome (GOLD analysis project Ga0326512, IMG submission 203652) | Bovine rumen microbial communities from UC Davis, California, United States - 1_2617_0518 | ecosystem: Host-associated > Mammals > Digestive system > Stomach > Rumen | place: USA...
CTCTCCCTTCTCTCCCCCGTACTCAACTCCAAACTGAACACCCCCCCCTTGTGCCCAAGCAAAGCAATTGCTATACATTGGCCAATTTAAAACCACAAACAAAATGAAAACAGAGAAGAAAATTGTGAAGAAAACACGCTACATCGTGCGTGTATCCACTAATGGTAAAAGCTTCGAAACCCTTATGGGTAAAGTAGCACGTGTTTCATTCGAAACGAGGGAGAAGGCTATCGCATACCTTCACACTGTCCTTGATAAGATGGAGGGTGTGATGGGTGTGGCAGTCGTTCCTGAAGACTACTTCGCAGAAGAGTAACGCAAGGCGAGCCTGTTGGCTCGCTTTGCTTTTCTTTTTGTTGCCAAGGCCCAACTAAACCTCCCACTATTTAGTGGCAATTTAATGTTCAACTAAAATACTACAAAAGATGAAAAAAGTACTTATTTCATTGATTCTTCTATCGGCAATGACAATCGCGTGTGCCGATATGAGTAACGACAGACTGATGTCTGCCAACATCGTTGAGTGGGAGGCCGAACTTGATAGTTGGGCTCAGCGTATTCCATTCGACGACACTGTCGCAGAGGGCGACAGTTACGTCGAGTTGTGTATTGCTTTCGACAACTTCCGAAAGGCCGAACCAGGCTCAAAGCAGAGAGTTGAGGCGTACAACAAGTACAAGGAAATGCACACCAAAGTAGTCAAAGAGTGCATTGACGTAGATTCACTTATCAAAGAAGAGAGAGGCGACGAATAGTCGCTTCTCTTTAACTAATGTTTAATCAATAAATATCACAGCAATGAAAGTAGTAAAATGTAAATCAGTAATCAACCACGAAGTAAAACTCGAGTCAACACTTGAATTCGTAAGAATCACGCCTCAACTAGTAGCGCAACTGACTCTGGCCAATGAAGAGTGCAAGCGACAACTCAAGCCGTTTTTATGTCTAAAAGACGGTGAGTCTATAGACGACATTCCAGTAGACCAGATAAATATTCCCCTTGCAAACGTTTCGGAATACGATGTGCCAACAATGGAGGTATTCAAATTGGTAATAAAACTGTACAGAGGAATTGTTGAAGACCGCGTTTAACAAAAGCCCTGACCTGCATAAGCAGGTCGGGGTTTCTTCTTGCCAAGGCCCAATCGGACCATCTACTAAGTATTGGCAATATTGTTTCACTTAAATATTTATCAAAAATGCTTTACGAAATTGGCAAAATTGAACTGAAAAAAGAAAATGGATGCGAATTCTTAGTGCTCAGTACCAGACCGCAGGACATATATGAAGAGTCTCATAGTATAGTGGTCTTCGATGAGTGTGTTGTAAACTCCTACAAAAAGTGTATCAAAGAGTGTGGTTCATTTGAAAAACTTCCAATACAGTGGAAATTCTTCCAAAATGCGGTAATCGTGCCAGTACAATTAAAAAATCCTATACTGGTTAAAAACGACGCATTCGGCACAGAATACGAAACATCAGTAGTACCGATGCTTTGTAAGTACACCGTAGATGACCAGATGGTAGCAAATGGAGAACTTAGCCGTGCTATAACGTGGGCACCAGGATGGAGTCCTGAAGAAAGAGCACTTTTCTACAACAACCGCACCGTTATTCACGTTCCAGGTGCAGAAATGTAAATTACAAAGAGCAGGGTCTGTACAAAGCAGACCTTGCTTCTCCATCCTCCCAAGGCCCAAGCAAACCCTCGCTAACCAATTCCCATTTCCTCCGAGGCCCAAGCGAACCCACCGCTGCGCGGTGGCCATTTAAAAGGGTGGATTGTTGAAAGAGTCTTCCAACAGCGTTAATACACGCTATTGAACATTCGCATTCGCCCTTGACCATTAAGACATAGCGTTTTCTTATATGTTTAATTCTCAAAATACTTACAATTATGAAATTAAAAGTCAGTATGCTCGAAATTAAAACAGCGAGCAACGGAAATGAGTATCTCTCACTCGTTCTTCGTAACGAACAAGAAGCGTTAGGCGCAACTACAAAAGAGGTCATCTTCGACCCGAACATAATTGCGCAGTACAAACAAGCACTGTCAGTAGTCAACAATGAGTGGACAAAATTGCCACCAGAGTACTTGACATTCTCGTTAGCACTGTTCTACCAGCACGTGTTCCCAAAGCCAATGTACCGTAAATGGTCAACGGACGGAACACACCAGACACAAGGTGGTGTCGAGGTTCCACACAAGGCAGGCGAGATTGTTAAGGACAGCAACGGCAATCCAAAGTTGTACTACGGTTGCACAGTCCTCGTTAAACGTCATTTTGACGAGGAACTGAAGACGTTGGGTTTGCCAGCAAGCGAGTGTTTGGGTTGGGAGCCAGGTTGGTCACCAATGGAGCGTATCGCCAATGTAATAGGCAGACAATTCGTCACGCCTACGGAGATAAATACCGCTACACCAGAAGCACCTAACCCAGCCGTAGCACCTGCACCACAGGCAGGCGTACAACAGCCAGGCGTTCAGCAACCTGCACCACAGGCTCAACCAGGCGCAACTGCACCAACAGCAGGCGTTGCACCACAGACAAACGTGCCGTACTAAACGCTTCCCCAAAGGGCATAGCGGAGCATTCGTGCTTCGCCGTGCCTCACGGGGTGAGGGCGCATTAGAATCATACTCATCCGAATCATCAACGCTATGTAATCAACGAAATATAAACAAAACAACAATATAGGCCAAAATGGCAACTCCCTGTCAAACATATAATAGATTAATCCTATAAAATGTACGGGCACTCCGAATTTGCAATTATGACGGTATAGAATCCCGAGAGCGAAAACGCAAAGCAAATCAGAGGTTTTAATCGTAACGAAAGTTACGTTCCACCATTGGACGTAGGGGTGTGTGGGTAATCGGCTAAAGGAACGTTCCGTAGGGGTGTGTGACAAGCATCTCGACGCAAGAAAAGTAGTCTGGCAGTCTGGAAAGACAGACAATTACCAGCGACAATCGTACCTGCACACAGTTGTAGCGATTGCCACCAGGGCCCGCAATACCGTCTGAGGGCGGGGATATAAAAATCGCGGTTCTCTCTCTGAAAATATGCGCAAATAAAACAGAGGGTATTAACAAACACGAACTGAAGCATCGTGATAAGCGCACTGTAATAAAAATAGGCAGAAACACGCTTCTACGAATGAGAGTTGGAAAGTACATCCGACCCCGTTCGTCCCAACTATGGACTGTAATACTGAAGTCGACAGTCCCGTATAATCTTTATGTACAGTATCACTTATGCAGGGTTCTCCCATTGTCATTCTGCACTTTGGCATCTGGAGACACCGTGGTCCGACTTCAACATAAAGATTACGTAACGTGGTGAAATGGGCACCACATTTTTTGCAACCATTATTATCAAAATAAATGTAATATGAAAAAGCTAATTCTAACCATTTTAGCCACAATGTTCATTGGATTGAACGTGTGCGCACAACAGATAGAGCGTAAGGGTGATACGTTCTATCAGAAGACAGAAACACCCACAAAGTATAGATTTGTCGACAAAGACAGCGTCGAATATCAGGTATTCCTGAACGACAAAGGTAAGGCTTTTATAAAGAAGCTGTCGCCTAAAACAGGTAAGTGGACAAGAAAATACGTTCACGAAGTCGGCAAAGTCATAAACCCAGATGCCTATAAAGACGATGACAAGAAAAAAGTCACAAAGTCTGCAGAAATCAGTCTAAAAAGTGGTAAACCACAACTGAAATTTGGGTTAAAAGGATGATAAAATTATAACCATGTTAATGAACGGCGATTATTCTGAATCATTTTTTACTACACGGTTCGTGAGAATAGTGTAGTTTTTATGTTTTATGGTTATGGGGGAAAACGTGGAAAACTTGATGTTAGAGGTCTTTGAACCCCATTTCATCACGCAGCAGTTCGAGTCTGCTTTCCCTCGCAAAAATTGGTACAGAGAACTTGGGACCAAATCAACAAACTCAATAATCGATGGCGATAAAAAGCGCCAACATGCCGGGTTTATCCGCAACTCACGTACAAGATACAACGTCATTGCGCCGTTAAGAGGTTCAGTACGGGGTTGCGGAGTTTTTGGCTGAAATTGATTTGAGCACATTCTTCCAATTGATTAGGCAAATAATGATTTTCTAAAACATTTGAACCAAATTTTACCTGTACAGTTCGTGAGAATAGTGCAGGTTTTTAATTGAAATTCCCTAATATACATTATTAAATATATGTCTCGCACACCCGTGGTTCGTGAGAATAGCGGGTTTTTAGGAGATATGTTGAGCAATGTTATATACATTGTGGCAACATGAGGGTTCGAGTCCCTCTTTCTCCACTACGTGCTTAGAGTTATTCCCTAACTCTTCCACCTCTATGGTTCGTGAGAATAGTAGAGGTTTTTTGATGTACCTTACTCGGTCAGAATATATATTTATATTTGAGACCTTGACTTTAAGTATAAAATTGGCTAGTAACAAAGATGTAAGCGTACATCACCCTGTTCTTGTTTGTGAAAATAGGAACAGTTTTAATAGAAAAACAAAGTCAATATGAAAGACGAAGAAATAAAACGCATATTAGATATCTACAATAGAGAAGATATATGTATTGCTGATTTATTAGCAGACATAAAAGTCCCAAAAGGAATATCATATGAGCAAGCGTTTGAAATATACATACAATTGCTCAAAATGATAGAAAACGATAATTTCTACAGAATTGCTGATAATGAACTCAAGCAACTGTAAGAAGGGGGATATAGGCATAACGTTGTAATCAACTACTGCCATGATTGTGTGCAACACAAATCCCGACAACGCTAAGCGGTTCGAATCCGTAATCCCCCACAACACTACAAACGAAGTTTTTTAGTCTATTTTCATAGTGGATGAATACAATGCTACAGTTCGAGAGAATAGTAGCATTTTAGATTGAATCCCTGTCCAATCGGACGTTTTTCATAATTTCAAGGAGAGTGCCTTAATACAATGTTGTTAAGGATTTGCACAAATGTAGCACAGTGTTGTAGCAGACATCACAAAAGGTGAGTGTTCTAGCTACTTTTGTCGCACATAAAGTGTGAAAATGTGACTTGCAGAGCGACACTGCCACTCTCTACTAACCAAAGTTTAACTTCAAAATTATCAAAATTATGATTGTACTAAACAAAAAAAGTGCTGATTTTTTAAAAATCGCAAAGCACGACATGAGGTGTTTCCTCATTGGACGAAAAATGTCAAATGACACGTATTTGGTAGGCTATCCAGGCCCAAGCGGAAACACCGCAAATTTTGTCTTTAGTTACGGGAGTCTCATATGTCCTGACTTGTCTAAATTTGTAGGAAGCATTAATGTAACAAAAACAATGTTTAAAGATGCTTATCTTGTGCAAGGCGCACATTTCTACTGTACAAATTTGGTAGATTTGTATGTACACAACAAACAAACAAGACTTGAAGATAGTATCTTGTGTTTGCAGGTATATAACAGATTTGCTAAAACCAAAATGTTTGAAGTGTACAAGCCTGGAGATTATGTAATTATACAAGGCTACATCCCAAAAGGAGCATCTTTCTACATTAGCCATACAGGAATTGGAGTAACATCAGAGCTAATCTGCACTTACATCCGACGTATATTTCCTTACACAGAAGGATTGGAGATGGGTGATTACAGAAAAATCACTTTGTACGAACCTAATTTTTAATCATTATGTGTTGGATATCTACAAGAAAAGATGGAAAAGCTATTGCCAAAATAGCTAAAAAAGACATTCCTGTTATAAAAATTGGACATCGAATATTTAATCGATTTGTATCTGCAGCCTATGCGTATGAATACAAGATGGGAGATCTGCAAGAAAATATAAAAATAGAGCCTTTTCATCATAGTCTTTGTACGAAAAGAAATTATATTGAGAAAGGATATCATTTTTATAGACCAGGAATGACTTATATGGAACATGTTGTCGGTACATCATCACTAATGGTATGTGGTGTACTTCGCAGGGGCTATATTCATCATTATCTGATAACTAATACATCATGCATAGCAAAGGGGTATGTTCCAAAAGGAACAAAATACTATCTAAATGCAAAGGGTGAAGGTGTAGCAGAGCAGATTGTTCTCACAGAAATGATCAATATAAGCAATTGTTTAACAAACTAAAACTATCAAAGTATGAAGTATTTAAAACTAAAAGAAGACTACGGTGAAAGTATCATCATTGGGTACTTAATCCTTGCGGTGTTGTTTCCTTTTGCAGCTGTAATGTTTCTCGGAGAAAAGAATTTCACGAGTGCAATACTTTCATTAGGCTGTGTAGCATTATCAGTTTTGAGTATGCTGGATAATATATTGGTTATCAATTTGTTAACAAAGATTAACGAATTGAATGCTGAGAATGCTTGGTGGAAAAGTAAGTACGAAAAGGAATGTTGTGTTTGTGCCGAACTGCGTACAAAGCAGACAAAGTTGGAGCATGAACTGGATGTGACAAAATGTCAGTTAGAGTCGTCTAAAAAAGCAACACAAGATGCCAATCAACAAGTGAGGCATCTGGAGGCAGAACTGAGTCGTTTTAAAGCATCCGAAACCAATAAGCCTTGAAACAAGTGTTAATTATCAAAATTATGGTACAAAAAACATTATCTACAAAAAACTCTAAACCACACATTGATCCGAGGCGTGGAAGAGGTGTAACTATTTTCGTTCCACCATTACCGGCGGATGGGAGTATGATACGTTGTTTGCTGCACGAACCATGGGCAAAACCGTAGAACAATGGCTTTCTGAGCATGCGACAAATGTTTCGTGCGCAGAAAGCTCAAAATACTTTACAATAAGGGGCTATGTTGTAAGGTACTCGGATCATTACTCAAAAAGTGTGTGTAATATAAACATCATAAGACCGGATAAAAACGAATATGTTTGCATCGGGTCTCCTCATAACATGATGAAGGTTTTAAACAAACCAGCAGATGTTAAGATGTTCATAGAAGCATATCTGTTTGCTTTGACATGCAATAGCATAAAAAAGCGATCAGACCCACCAAAAGAAAAAACAAAAACCCCGAAAAAAAATGTAGAGCAAGACCATATGAAGTTAGCCGCAGATTATGTTGCACTTCTTATGAGTGATGAGTATAAAGAACCTACTAATTGTCATTTTGGATTAAAAGATATAGTTTCAACGTGTTTTACCGCAAAATGGAAAACAAGAATTGCAAATATATACGGTCATCCTGAATATACAAATCGTAGATTTCTATTGTACGACGTAACTCAAAGAATGAGACTATTATGCGAACCAGCAAAACAGTTAATATGGGATGCTTTCATTAAAAAAATAAGTTCAACTAATTAATTATCAAAATTATGTCAAAACCAAGAAAAAAGGATGTGAACAGAACACGTCCACATTGTGCTCTATCACGGGCAGATCTAGATGCTCTTGTAGCTTTAAGCATTGTCGCAATTAAAGTGTTCCCATTTGTCAATATTGTTGGCAAAAGAAGCATCATTCTCGGCAACAACGTGATTTCAAAGCTGTTAGAAGCTTTTAACTATGTATCAGATTCAGATAACAAAGAAGGATGGTACGATGTAAAAGTGTCTAACATCAGTAGAAAAGATGCGGAAAACATTGCTAGTATTGTCACCAGGTTCTTTACTGTGTTCAAAAATGCAGACAAGAACACATTGGCGAACTCATTTCTGAAGACTAACACTATCCTTATGACAAAGGACAAGGATGCTGCAAAGAACCTGTACAGCTGTCTCAGTACATACGGATATCATGTAAGTATAGAATATTGTAAAACATCAGAACTATAAGTCATGAAAAATGTATTATTTATGATATTATCTGTAGCACTTACTGTCGTAGTCTGTATGAGTCTGTTCGTACTAATGAACGATGCAGAATTTCGAATGATAGACTTGCACCAAAAGTATTTCGATGCTACAGAAAAGGTACTCGACAAGATTCCGCATCACGTGATAGATTCAGTCCTTACTTCACCAGAAGGAGATAAATACATGGATGCGAGAGAAAAAATCCAAAAGATGTATGAAACCGGATCGTGATCACAAGAGAAAAATACCAATTGAGTCGTATATGTTATATCTAAAAACAAAAGGGGGAGTAACCGTCCCCCTTTTGGATAAAAGACGTACACATTATTACTGCTCAGTGGTGAAGCAACGCCTAGAGAATGAGTTCAAAAACGGCTGGAATGGCCATCTAATTATCAACCATTAAAATCAAAACAACAATGAAGTTTATCAAACTAACAACCGAAAAAGGTCGATCAATCTCTGTAAGTTCAGAGAAAATTGCGTTAATGACTCCATCAAGTCATGAACACGGTGCAAAAACTGCACTTTACGGATTCATCGAAAGCTTTGCTGAAGATGACGAAAGTCAAGAACATGCAGTTCATGTAAGAGAAAGTATTGGTTACATTAATGAAGCAATTACAGCCAGATTTGACAATGAAAAAAGGTAATGTTGTTCGTCAGCTGATTAACGGACGCCCCGCAGGACAGACTTATATAGTCACAAAGGGTGGAAAAGACCGTTCGTTCTGTCACGCCATTAAAGATGGAGTAGAAAACTTGGATACTACTTATCTATTCGGTGAGCGTAAGTTGACAAAAATTGAGAAAGCTAGTGCAGAAATAGATCGTGCTACTTTCGAACAAATGAGCGCATTGGTAAATCCTACACAATTGAGATTCAAAATCTCAGTAATGTGGGTGGAAGTGTATTTCAAGCTTGCTGGATATGATCCAGGTGAGTTTGTAATAAGGCTCTATAACAAAGCGCTGAAGAAATCTATGTATGTTTATTTGGACAAAATCGACATCATTCATCCTGGTGACAAGAAGAACGGGTTTGTTCGTCTGGATAACATACGAAAAGCTTAAAAAAATAAGGACTCTGCTGTTTTCCCGCAGCAGGGCCCTTATTGACTGTAGAAAACACCAATGTCTGGAAACCTCAAGTCCAGAATGAAAGAAGATTGAGAGGGCAGTTAAACCAACTTAAACTATCAAAGTTTATGAAAAAACTAATCGTGCTGCTCCTGACAGCGATTGCCACAATTTGGGCATCAGGAAGCTTAGTGTCTTGTAAAGACAGACGACATGCAGACGTGAAAGACTCTGCTGTGGAGATTGCGCAAATGAATGCGTACATGAACCCTACTTTTGACAATGTGGGCGATTTCGTGGATTACGCAGTCGATCGCGCAAGTAGTGCAACATTTGTAGCCATTGTGTCGAAGTTGGATCGGGTTACGATTACGACTATCACATCAACAGCACTGAAAAACAATGGTAACAAAGTAGACTGGAGGTCCTGGCTGGCTGAGTACAATCTGCATAGGGACATCTATACAGAGATGGATCGAGTCTCGAGGGAACAGAAAGTTGCTAATGCCACAGTAAGAACTGTTCCGTCCGACACTGTCGAATACTCCAGCTTGCAGACTGCTAATAAATAACGTAAATCTCGGCAGTATGAAAGCAATAGTAATTCTGTATACAGGACACAAGCCAATTAAACAAGAAATTTTTAATGGCTTACTAAATTTCGGAATAAACCCCGAATCAACAACAGTAAAGGTACTCGACGATGGGGAAGTAAGAAACCTCATGTCAGTCGGCAATCAGTTGAGACAAATCCTGGAAGTACCTGCTGAACCAATCAAACATGAAAATGTTGACTGGGCAGATGATGCTGCGGATGTCGTGATAAATATCACAAAAGGCATAAACCGTATGGACATAGCAAAGAACACTCTGATGCTCCTTCGACACGGATCTGGCAACGGCAAAACTAAAGACGTTGTTAACGAGTTCGTTAAAGCTTGCGAGATTCTCAAATCTGGCAAGATGGTGTCAAATGGGTGGCTTCAGCGTCACGGTCTTACCAGGAGAGAGTGGAACGATGCTCAATCCTTTATTAACAGTATAATGTAACGTAACGGAACTATGGCAAAAACAAGGACAAATAGGTACAAGCCAAAGCATAAGCAACTTACGCCTCATAAGCGTGAGAAGTACCGTTATGTAGCATAACCAATTAACGCCCAACCGCAACTTTTGCTGGGCATATTATTAACCATTTAAAAAAGTATCAAACTTATGGCAAAAAACAATGAAAAGACAGCTTCTAAGGCTGTGGAGTCAACTGAGGAGAACATCCTCGATCAGATCAAAGAAGGCAACAAAATGACCGAGAAGGTCCTCGAGAACGCTAAGAGCGAGATCGAGAAGGAGAAGGACGAGAAGAAGAAGAACATTCTGAAGACCGCCATCCTCCGTGCCGACTATACTAACAAGCGTGAACTGCTCGAGCTGCGCAAGCGCCGTGCAGAGGAGAAGGCTACCAAGGAAGCCCTGGCTAGCTCTAAGACGCTTCTTGACGACCTGTGCGCCGGCAAAATTACGCCGGTGGAGTATGACGACGCGCTCAAGGAGACTGCCAAGAACAAGAAGAAGGCTTTCGACAAGGCTGAGGAGGATCACTCTAAGGCATGCAGGGAGCTCCGTAACGGATTCTCTGGTTATTACTCTAGTAGCTGGGAGTGGAATTACCACATGTACTGCTAATCTCTCGTTGGACCTATCTAGGTCGATATCAGAAAGGAGAGATTACTCTCAAGCCCAGCATCGTGAGCCTTCGAGCCGGTGATGTATTACTCAGGAGCGCTGGATGAGTGCGGAGATAGACCTATAGACCAGGACTGAGTATTCTAAGAGTAAACTTAGGGTGCAAGAGCCTTCGAGCCACGCACGGACGGATCTGCCAGCACAGGCATTGTATGTGTTTTTGATCAATCATTACATCTGCGAGCCATCGAGCCTACAAAACATCGTGAAACGCTCTGTTTTGTTCAGATTGATATCAAAATCCGTCAGTTACGCGAAAACAAGAGCCTTGAGCCAGCTTTCTCAACGTACACCATCGGTGGCAAGTGATTGGCTTCGCTTGCCATTACAAAAGTACCGTTTGAGTACAGATCTTTCATGTAAGACGGGTGTTCGAGTCACCCCATCTCCACCATTACAGTACAAGGATGTATTCGTTACCTGCGAAAACAAACAAGGGGATAGATGATTATGGATATTAACCAACACTAACCAACTAACATCATCCTTGTACTTTTCATCGCGGGGTAGAGCAGTTGGGCAGCTCGCCAGGCTCATAACCTGGAAGTCGTTGGTTCGAGTCCAGCCCCCGCAACTACATGGGGATGAATTGGCAATTGATTGCATGAGAGAAGTAATACGAGGTACATTTATAAAATTAACTGGCAATAATAATTTGCTTGACTACACTCACGTAGCGTAAGTGGTCCCCCTTTGGGGTTTAAGTCACGCGGGAACTGCGAAAGTGCCCACCTTCGGGTGTTATTTGAACTCTACTAAGATGACAGGATACAAGAAAATGATTTCGGATCGTATCCCGATAGTATGGGATATGGCCTTACGAAAGTGTAGATGTCGACAACAGTGGATTGATCGCTTTTATCGAATACACATCTCATCATTTAACCATAATGTGATGAAATCGAAAAAAGAAAATAACAAAGAAAAGTCCACTACGATAAAGAGACTCCTTAATCCTCAAATGTTATCGTTTGAAAAAGCCACTGATTTATATAGAGGTGACATTACAGACGAAGAATTTAGGTTTTGGAGAACTGTATGTGATTGGGAGAGATATTTTGCAAAGAACAATATCTATTGGAAAAATCTCATCGATTTACATAAAGAAGAACCTCTTGTTGACATTATCGAAAAATTATCTGAACGCTATCGTATCAATGAGGATCTTGCATCCTTCATTGTTAAATATCATTATAAGCTATGGGTCTAAGAAGTGTCTGTCTTACACAAGGCACTGTCATAGGGCCATGGAGTAACACACTCAAATTCGGGAATATTATGTCAAACAGCGATGTATGGACATGGCTCGAATGGGTGAATAAGAACATATGTCATCGTCTTTACTATGACGATAACTATATAACAACAATGGTAAAGGTCCGTATAGCAACGGGGATGTTGAACAACATTTTATCTTTGACCGATTCGGAGAAGATAGAAATTCATACGAATTTTACTCGTAATATACAAGACGAATTTGATTATTTGTCAACAAAAGACTTGCCATTTTAATTTGATTTGTTTTGATGAAAAAGGTTGACATTACTCCTGAAGAAATCGACCTCATCAAAAAGGCTCAAGCAGGTTCTAAACTTGCTTTTTCTCGGTTGTTTAAGAGGTATAAACCCTTCGTAGACTCATTGCTCTATACTTATATTAAGGATAAAGACGAAGCACGCGATATAACAAATGTTGTATTTTTAAAAGTACACGAGAAACTCTCATCGTTTACGAACTATCACTCTTTTGGGGGATGGTTGCGTATTTTGACTAAAAATGTTGCAATCGATTATCTTCGCACAACAAAAGACTTATCGTCTCTGCAAGAAACCTTGTCCAGCGCCCTTGACGAAGGAACGTTGAACATGGAAAACTCGTATATCAATAAAATGACATATGATACACTTGTAGAAATGATAGACAAGTTGTCTCCTCCGTATCGAGACAGTTGTTATCTTTTCTATGTGGAGAATTTAACAATCGAACAAATTGCAGCATCGCTCAACATACCAATAGGAACTATTAAGTCGAATTTGAATCGTGGGCGAAAGATTTTACGAAACAAATTAAAACTTAAAAAGACATGTTGAACATAGCATTACTTTTAGGAGCGTCCCTGTTTATACTGGGAATCGCGCGCTACAACAAGAGCAATAAGCTGTTTTGGCAACTGATTATGGCCTTCTTGTTGGGTTTTGCTGCTGGTCACGTGGGCTCTACTGCAAGTTCAGTAGAGAAAAAGAGTACAAAAGAAGTTTCTTCTGTTCCGGTAACAAGCATGCTGACTATTTCAGCTATGGATGACCTTACAGGCAATATCCATAACGAGATAGTTGTATTACCAAAGAAGAGTAAGAAAACTTCTTATCGTGACATTGTACTCGATCCATATACTAGCAGTGACACATACAATCCAGATGACGATATAGGAGTAAAGAAGAAACCTTATGACACTTCTTGACAAGTGTCGTCATTGTGAGTTAATTAACTAATGTCTAACCCCTCTAATTTATCAAAAATTATGGCAAAAAATAATAAAGGTGGCAACAAGCCACAGAAGAAGGTTCAGAACCCACCAGTAGACACTGCAACAGTGGAAACACCTGCTGTGGAGAAAGAGCCAATGACACCATCTCTAGCCGAGGTAACTCTTGGCCAGATAGTAAAGGGCGAGGTTAATGGCCTCGACGCAAATCACATGGTAGACCTCAATGGTCAGATTGTAGAAATCTTTGTTAAGAACCAGCGTGCTAAAGACATGTTTGGTGAGAATGTCGTAGAAGGCATGACGAAGATCGCTGCAATTGGTTGCGTAAGCGCTGTAGCAGACGCGGTTGTTCGCGGCGATAGCACATTTGCGCTTATGATTAAGAAGAATGCTTATGCAGACTTCGCAGCCGTAGCAAACTCCATGGGCGTCAAGATGCCAGCACTCAATGCCCTTCCAGCTCCAGACGCGAACGGCAATGTGGCCGTGACTACAGCTAGCGTAAAGGTTTCTTCCGATACGAAAGAGGTAGTTAAGAAGGAGCAGAAGACCCTGCAGGAAGGCGACAGCGGTCAGTACGAGATGGATCCAACCAAGCTCGTAGAGATGGGTGAAGAGGAGCTTAAGAAGTCCCTCAACTATCTCTTCCTGACTAACAAGAACAAGAAGAACGGCACTCTGAATGCAACATTTGCAGAAGGTGTTGACTTCATGAAGAAGTTCCGTTTTGCTGAAGCCGAAAAGGCAGAGAATAAGGACGAAGCTGTTGCGAAGCTTAACGACCGCAACATGTTCCAGTGGGTAGAAGACGTTATGTCTTTCATCGACCCATCACTCTATTTCTCATCCGTAGCAAAGGCCACCCTTGGCGCTATGCGCGGAAGTAATTCACCACTGTCTGCATTTACGACATTCCGCTCAATGCTGACCACAGGTACAGGCAAGGAAGGTCCTACATGGACTGACCAGGAGATTGTCGACGCACTTTGTGCAATCCTTCGCTGGGAGATCTCTAACGAGATTAAGGCTGAGGAGAACGGTAAGGCAGCCCTTGACAAGAAGGCGCGTGGTTACCGTGAGAGCGCAAAGGTCTACGAAGACAAGATCGCTGAGCTCAACGGCATGTTGGAGAAGCTTTCTGATCCAGACTTCGCCATTGTGGAGAAGTTCGGTACACCAGAAGGTGACGAAGATAGCCGTCTGATGGGCATTGCTCGTATCATCACCAAGTTCTATTATGCTGACTGCAAGCCAGAGAAGCACTATAAGAACCTTGATGAGAACGTTCGTCAGCACATGGGTATTATCCTCAACATGTTCCGTGCTCCAGGTAACAAGAATCAGATGTATTCTGAGGCTAATCTTACCGACATTCAGGAGTATACTGATGAGGAGTGGAAAGAGTATCAGGAGAAGGCCGTAAAGGCTGCCGAGGAGGCTCGTGAGAATCTCGAAGAGAAGAAGGCTGAGCTCAAAAAGGCTCAGGCTGAACGCGAAGCCAAAAAGGACGCAAAAAAAGGCTAGCCCACCTATACTCCAAGAGGTACGGAAAACCGGCATGGCTTAAACATAAGTACTTGCCTGTGATCCGTACTCACTTTAATTACATAACAGAGCCTGTATTGCGCATTTGGGATCGTATTTCAAAAGCGTATGATAGGTGGGCTTACGGCTCTTAAAAATCCATAATCAATATGAGACAAATAGCAACAGTAATGTGTTGTGTTGCTGTAGCAACAATCGGGTGGAATCTTTCTAAAGTAGTCACCCCCAAGCCGCAGAACACTGCGATGGCATCGGTTCCATTGACAGAACTTTTGTCACCAATTAGAACAGAGGTGCACGACACTATCCCTGTACCAGATAGTATTGCTTATGTAAAGGTTCCTGTACCTAGACCTGTACCTAAGTATATTATCAGATATAGAGATCGTGTGAAGGACAATGCATCTATAGTCGATAACAAAACAAGTGAGGAGGGAACGCGAGTTACTTCTCCTGTGAGTGATACTGTTTCTACAGATGTCCAATCATCTCACACAAGCACTCGTGAGGATCGCAAGGGAACACCTCCAGATACTCTCCATGCTGATGTAATGGAGATTCACGGCTATATATGGCCGGTATCTGAAAAGCGTTAGTATCTCCCCCTCGGACTTCTATCTACTCGTATAATCGAGTGGATAGGAGTTTGTGCAACAAACGAGGTGAGTGTACAAAGTAGGTCTCATTAACCTATACACGACTAGTTCATAGGGTTCGATTCCCTATCTCTCCACTAATCCTTTTATAGTGTACGGAGAGTATGGTAGGACTAGAAAAATTTACTTGATCCGAGAATATCTAACCTCCAAAAGGGACAAGGCTTGAAAATAGAGCCCGAAAAGGTAGGATGGAAGACCTGAGTGGCGTGAAAAACCACCTGGTATAGGGGAGAGCGTTGTATCCGACCCCTGTTGATATACGATTGAGAACCGTCTGGCGATGAATATATCAATGAAGACGCGTAAGTCCTCAGCAGAGGCAAACGGACCGGTATCGCAATTCTAGTATATGGATGTATTACTAGACAAACCGAAAACACGAGCTGCAACATATTATAGCACCAAACTATAGTGTGACATCCAAATAGGAAAAAAATATAGCCAACTCTAGTGCTTCTACGCACCAAACGTAGTATAAGGGGAGTATTTAAAATATCTGAGAGACTGTGAGGTTACTCACAGAGTGTACCGTAACTATGCTGCCTATGTAAATCCAAAGAATTAGGTAAGGGAGTAAGAGGGTGAAAGTCCAGTCCAGTGCAACTCTGGTGCCTTTCCACTTTCGATGGTAAAACGGCTGAGAATCAGATTACCGCCAGGCCTTCGTCGTTCATGCGGTATATAAAAGTAGAATGATAGGCACCTGATGCAAAGGTGAGCGACACGAGTCCGCGTTCATAAGACTGATGATAAAGGAAGTGATAGCTTTTTGGCTGAAGCATCATTAACAAAAATGCGAAAGCACGACTTCAAAGTTTGTGCACAACAGACCATACTGTATAACAGGTTCATCGTCGATTCGACACTCCACACGCCAGTGGTGCAAGAGATCCGCGATGCCATTGATGTATGAGGCGACTTACAACATGTTCTAATCTTTACGGAGAGATGTAATTCGACTAGTTTCGTTGTCTTGAACTATTAGAGGTGAGCATACGTCAAGTAAGTCTAGCCAATCGATTCAAAGGTGGAGACAACCATTTAAACACAAAGTATTAACATGTCAAACAAAAATAAGGTGTCCCCTGATAGGGAAAAACCTACGTTGTAAGTAGGAAGTACTGAGTCAGAAGCCTGAGTGCCAACCGTTACGGCTAACCATAGGTAAAGTATATAGGTGCAACTATATACGTAACTATAGAGGTAGAAGCCTGTACCTAGCGCATTGTCTATATTGTCTGTATAGAGAATGTAAGAGAACGATGTATGGGAGTCTTGAAAAATTAGACTGCATACTGACGATTCGCCATATCTCAGTGCAAAAGCGTATGAGAGGGCTATAATGGTACGTATTTGAAGTGATACAGTATTCGCGCACTATAAACAAATGAGGTCAGCAAAGACCAATAGCAAAAACAAAGCCGTAGAGTCGCCAAAATCCCTCTGGAAGGATTAAGACTGTCCGATAATGAAACGTTCTTTTATACGTAAAAACATACACACGCAAGTATGAAATAGAAGCTCTGCCAGGCGGGATAGCCACGGCATTATAATTGAAAACTATCCCCTCCAGGGAACACTGTCAGTCAGTATACATTTGTATGCTGAAAATTGTTCTTTTAAATATCTTATTGGTAAAAGGGTTTTAGCTCAACTAGTGAACACTCCGCGATTCCATGAAACATCAGAGCGCTTAGTAACGCTATTTACTCTTATTTGAAACACAGAAATTCAAATAGTTTTCTAATCTCAGCGCATGAAGCGCATATTGTCATTCAAAGCTTTCCCGAAAGGGGTCAGTGTCAAAGGCTTAGCTAACCCTATCGTTGGGTTCCAGATTCAGTGATTGAGCTTCTTTTAAGGAATATAAAACTGATGACAACACTGTCTTAAAGCGGCTGTACAAGAGACTACAGCACGATATTATAATGAGTATGGAAGCAAAACTTTTTTACAAAGTTTCAGAAGATCCTTTATAAAAAATCTTCACTTTAGTGTTAATTAACGCCTTCTTAGAAGGCACAGTACTAACTTATCGTTGGTGGAATCAACCACGATATCAAAAAGGATAAGTAAAAAATGGAAGGAAAAACAATTTCTATCAGTGTAGTAGAGGCAAATCGCCCAAATCTCACTAACTTCGGTGGTCTTTTTGGCAAGCGTATTTTCAAGGCTGCTAAGACCGAGTGTATAACAGACTTCGCTTCAAAGTCAGAGAAGGCTGCAAGCGATCGTAGTCTGTTCATCAACCGCAACATCAACCGTTACCGTGTTCTCGCGATAGACATTACAAAGATCGAGCTCTCTAAGGGCATCGAGGAGGGCGAGTACGAGGTTGTTATTAACCGTGATCTCGTAGATGCTGCTGGTGAGAGCATAGAGGTTCGTTGCCCTATTGACAACTCTCACTTCACCAAGAAGGTTACCGAAGAGGCTCTTGTTGAGGCTCTTAAGCGTGACAAGAACAACAACGGCGTATTCTTCTCTTCTGGCAAGGAGCTCGCTCGCTTCCTGAACGCAGAGAATGCTAAGGAGGCTGCTCGTGTTAACAAGCTCCGCGAGGATCTCGAGAAGATCGCTCAGATGCTCGATCGCACTAGCGAGAAGAACATCGATTACACCGAGTCTTACTACAACCAGCTCGACGGTAAGACTAAGGTGAACGTAAACGTACACGTCGAGGACTAATCCGTAACGCAAAATGGAGCAGCTTACAGAAAAAAGCGCTCTACTGATACAGCTCATGTTCTCTGAACCTGCTGTCAAGGAGGCCCTTATAGACACAGCAGAGAGCAATCTTTATTCTAAGGTTACAGTTGATTTGAAGACCTGCGAGGTTGTCTTAGGAAAGACACGTTTTGGTTGGTGGAATCGATTGATAGGAGCAGAAAAGCGTATTGCGCTCGAAACATTTGCGTTTAAGCTCATTGGTATTCTGTCACAGAAGGCAGAGGGCGACGGAAAAACAAGCATCATCAGACAAGGATTGGCTGAGGATGTCATTGACAGCTTATCTCGTCAAGGCCGTTCCAATGAGATTATCGACCGACTTTATCTTGTCGGTTACGTTGGAGTTAAGACAGCTTGGTCAACATACTCGTTGGCACTTGCGACTTCTAGTGAGCCACAGGAAAGCCGTCTGAACCTCAACATAAATAAGAAAACTCACCGATTTGTTCTTCCAGGTTCTGGAGACCCTATCTTTGAGGTAGACTTCGGACCTGTCGGAGTTCGCATGATCAATGATTAATCAGGAGATTAAGTAAGATTTTGCGTACTCCTACCAAACAACAAACAGAAGGATCTGTAAGGAGCAAGGTATAGGAATAACAAATTTACACTATAAACAGTAGATGTTGGACTTGAGCCAGCATCTACTGCAACCCGTTTCTGTCGTATAACTGAAGAGTATCGGTTTTTGCCATTTGCCGATGCGAGTATAGTCTCTCAACTGAGAAAGGTACAGGTTTGAATCCTGTCGGAAACACTAGGTAAGCGGTTCGAATTCATTTCACGGAAGTTTAATTTAAATCAAGTGCATATGAGTAAGAACAAGAAATCAATCAATTTTACTTCTAAGGATATTATTACAACTCGTGATACTATTTGTAAGACAAAGACCAAGTATTGGCGCATTATAAAGAGTGAGAACATCATACCAACAAAGGCTAAGAATGCAGGTATGGGTACTGGTTATGATTTGAAGATGCTGTATAACAAGATTACACAGATGTCAGACAATCTTATCAAGGTAAAGCTAATGTTGAATGCAATCAATAGTGGTATATCAGAGTTTGACTTTGAAGAGGCAAAGAATACACATTACTATAATATATATAAGGCATGTGAACTAAAGGAGATGCTCGCTCATTGGGAAGAGATTCTCAAGAAGCACACTCTCAATCCAACTGCTAAGTCTAAGGCTGGTAAGAAGGGTCTTGGTAAGATAGAGACATTTACTTCTGCCAAGGTTTCTGCTATTATAAAGAAGCTCCAGCTTGAGATTAATGCTATAGATAAGAAGATTGCAGACTTTAATGAGACTGCTACTATTACTATGGCTGATGCAGACGAGAATATGCTCGAGACAATGAGTATATAATCTCAAAAAACAGGTTATTTGCACTGGACAGTATACTGTATATTCAGTATACGTAGGATCGAGACCTACGATAACTCCAATTAAGGCGCAAATGTGGCGCTATAACTAGATGTTTAATAAAAACCATTATCAAGATGAAGAAATTTAAGAATACACATAATAAGACAAAGCGAGTAAACAAGACTCTCGCAGGTAAATTCACAAAGGCACAGAAGCGCACTCTTTCACGTCGACTCAAAAAGGGTGGACATTCGAAGGACACTACACCGGCTAAGTATACAATCACAATGATGGATAGCCGTGAAACGCTTACAAAGTCACAGATAAAGCGTGCCCTGAATCGTATAGCAATCATCACCTTTGTCAACAATGTTTGCAATAAGAATTTTACAGAGTATAATGAAGCAATGGTGTTCATTCGCTCAGTATGTGCAGGAAAAATCAATCCGGCATCTGTTGCAAACCCAAACAGCAACTCTGAAAAAGTTATCCAGCTGTCAGCAGACAAGACCGACGGTTCAAAGGTTGTAACCTTTAAGGAGAAAACAATCATGAAAGATGCTGCATAGAAAGGAGGTACTATATGAAACCTATACGAAGCGTATTAAAGATGGTAACAAGACAGGGTGCCTATGACATACCTGCAGTAGATAAGTTCTTGAAGTCAATACGAGGAGAGAAGTTCATTCTCAAGCTCGGAATAAAGAACATCTCAATTCTAGAGAAGGAGATGCATGCTCCAAAGTTAAATACAGTAGATCCAGTTCAGCGCCAACGTCTGTGGATGAATCGGGCAAAGAAGTTGGGTCTTTTACCAGACAGCGTGCCACCAGAGTTGAGAGAGCGTGAATACGAAGCAAATATTCGAAAAGGTCGCGAGAAAGCAAAACATGGAGAATTGAAACCAATTCCACGCTTAACGCATTATCAAATACAGAAAAATTTCTTTAAGAAAAAGGTGTTAAGTCCTATTATGAATATGCCAATAGCAAAAAGAAAAAATGGACAAGTAGTATGGGAGCATGTGAATCATGTTTATCGTACAAAAGTAGTAAGAGTTAACACTTATTCTACACAAAAAGGTCTTCTCGGATTCGAAAAGATAAATGGTTACATAGACCATTCTGTTGAGAAGTGGATACGTAAGAATCCACGACCAATAAATTATGGTCCACTTTTCGGAGACCAGGTAGCAATAGAACTTGCAAACTGGAAGACCAGGCAAAATGTATACCGAGAGTATATTACCAAGGTGATGACCGAGAGATACGGTCACGAGACTACAAAGAAAAAAGACCAGCTGAGGTTGTTCGCTACTCATAAGAACGGAAACGTTGTTTATGATAACGAATGTACAGAACCAATCGCTTGGGGCTATCCTATGTTAGGATTAAGCATATCAGACGATATAAAGAGCAAGCTCGGTCCACTGTTTACAAAACACAGTAACGATACACCAAAAATAATAAAATTTAGTGTGTATACAAATCGAGGCTCTTTGGTTTATCAGCAGGCCGCATAATAAACCAAACATTTAACTAGAACTATAAGTCAATGTTAATAAAAAACCTGCAAGTTGTCGTTTTCGACATTGAGGTGTTTCCAAACGTTTTTCATTGCGTGTGTAAAAATACGGAGACAGGAGAACTTCTAAAGTTCGAATGCTCCACTCGAAGAAACCAGCTTAGACAATTGTCAGATTTTTTCTTACGAAAAGATTTGATGTTTTGCGGGTACAATAATCACCATTACGATGACGTTGTTCTGAACTACATCATTGACTATTGTTCTAAGTTGGAATCTTTGAATTCTGCACGTGTAACGGACTCGTTGTTTAATCTTTCCCAGACTATAATAAATGCAGAGGAAGGAAATACTTCGCAATTTTCAAAGTGGAAATATGCAAAATTCTTTTATTCAATGGACATTCTTACTATGATGTACTCATCAAAACTAAGAGTTGGTCTTAAGGAGATGCAAATGACAATGCATTATAAAAACATTCTTGAGTACGATGGGGATTTTAACCAAGCATTACCTATCGATAAGATAGACAGTATGATTGAGTACAATATAAATGATGTGTTGTCTACTGAAAGATTGTTACAATTGCAATCAAAAGGAGTCGAATTAAGACTATTTATTGAAAAAGAATATGGAATTGATGCGCTGTCTATGGACAGTGTTAAATTCGGAGAATCTATCCTTGCCAAAAAGATATGTGAGCAATTACATATTAGCTACAAGCAACTAAAGGACATGCGTTCTCCAATGGATTATATTCCACTTAAAGATGTGATACTTCCAATCATATCTTATAAAAACCCAAAATTACAACAAGTTCTTGAGGAGATGAAGCGTCAGGTAGTCTACTCAAAAGAACGAAAAGGCTACGAGAAGAAGTTCGTTCTCTCGGATACGCAGTTCTCTGTGGGCGTTGGTGGCATCCATTCTATCAACACTCCGGAAACGTTCGTTCCTGGGGAAAAGGAATATGTAGGACACTTAGATGTAGCTTCTATGTATCCGTCATTCATAGTCCAGTATGGGTGGTTCCCTACTCACCTGGGAAAAGCAGGAATCGATGTATATAAGCAACTCTACCACGAGAGGCTTGATGCAAAGCATAGCGGACAGAAACTTAAGAACGAGACGCTAAAATTGGTCTTAAATTCTGTTACTGGGAAAATGCAACAAGAAACAAGTTGGCTGTATGACCCGTTTAGCGTATTTAAAATACGTATAAATGGACAACTAGTGTTATTAATGCTAGTTGATATACTGCTACAGTATAACTGTAAGATTGTACAGGTTAATACTGACGGTGTTATGTATGTTGCGAACAAGGATATTCACAGCAGAATCATGGAATCGGTCTCTGAACTTGAACGCCTTACAAAGCTTGAGTTTGAAGCAGATCGCTATGAAGCGTTTTATCAGTACGCTGTCAACGATTATTTTGGTGTCGTTGAAGGATATTCGCAATCGAAAGATCCAACACTGATAGAAAGGAAGGGAATGTTTATAACAGAAACAAAACTGGGTAAAGGCTTAACACCAGTAATTATACCAGAGGCTGTTATTAAATATTTCGTCGAACACATTCCGGTAGAAGATACAATTAAAAACTGTACTGATATTAGGAAATTTGTGATGGGTCAACGTGTGGATAAAAAGTTCACCGTTGAATATAACGACAAAAAAGTACAACGTATAAACAGATTTTATGCATCCACTAATGGATGTTATCTATATAAAGTAGATGGCAACAAGTATACAAACTTATTGACAAAGTCTGGTGTTACGCTGTTAAATAAATACGATGATGCGGACATTAAATGCAGACACATCAACTATGGCTACTATTTGAGCGAAGCTCGAAAAATAGTCGAAAACCTAAGGTGCAGACAGCTTGATCTGTTTGCATAGTCCGTTCTAGTCACTTGTTAACCAGTGAGTATAAGAGTATGATAATAGAATTGGATACAAAACTACTACAGTTACCTGTAGACATCAATTTGAATCAGTTAGTATTCCTTAGTATGGTATTGGATAAGAATCAAAAATCTAATCAAGACGTCCAAAAGTTAGTCAGCCTTATACATGACGACGAAATATCATACTTAATTCAACAGGGACTTATCACGTCGATAGAGAGACGTGGATCCATTGTCTATGAGCCTACCGAAATGATGCTTAAAGCAATAACGCCTGAAAAGGACTTTTTCGATTTGTTCTATGACATGTACCCAGTTTACGTTTTAAGACCAGATGGCTCAAAAAGCTATTTGAGGGCGAACGTAAATAAATGTAGACATCTATACAACACCTATGTCGGAAAGAGTTCGGCTATGGCCGAGCATTTAAACGAATGCCTCAAGTTCGAGATGGACAAGAAACTCCGAGAAGGCAAGATGTCGTATATGAAGACTATGTGGCGATGGTTAGTAGACCATCAATGGGAAGAAACTGAAGAAGAAATGAAAGATAACATAACAAAGACGCAAGACGCATATGGAACCGAACTCCTATAAGCTTTCATACAGACCTATGTCATCAGTGACGAAAGAAGCTGTTGCATATATAAAGGCAAGGAAAGAGCACAAGATTAGCTCGTGCCGTACTCGATGGAAGAAATTCAATCGAGTGTGTATGGGAGGTATTGAGTCAAATATTGTTATGTCTATAACTGGCATTTCTGGATCGGGTGATAGTATATTTGCAAACTGCAACCAAACTGACTTCATGTTACGTTAATTTAGTATGAATACTAAATATAAAGACGAACATTATTTTGATACAATTGACACTGAAGAAAAAGCCTACTGGTTAGGTTTTCTCTATGCTGATGGAAATTTATCAAAGCCGACAAGGACAGTTGGAGAAACAACAAAGCCTTATTATAGGATAGAAATATCCTTAAAAGAAGAAGATGCTGCTCATTTAGAAAAACTAAGAAAAGCGTTAAATATGGAAGCACCTGTAAGAACATCACACACCAATTTTGCACAGTCAAATCGAGCAAGGTTGGGCTGGAACAGCAAACATATGTGGAATGTTTTAAATTCTTACGGATGTACACCATGTAAATCGTTATCTTTAAAGTTTCCAGATAGTAGTATATTTACTGACAAATCTCTAATAAAACATTTCATACGAGGGTATGTAGATGGAGATGGGTGTTTAAGTTTTTGTGATTCGAATCATAAAAAAGCATATGTATCAATTTTAGGTACACAAGATATGTTAGAAAACATTCAAAACTGGCTACCACTGCAATATGAACAAGTCTTATATGAGAAAGGTAATGTTTACCAACTAGCGTTTGCTGGAAAAACTGCATTTTTTATAGAAAATTATCTATATAAAAATTGCAAAGTGAAGTTAGATAGAAAATATAATAAATATACACAAGATTGCCGTCTGTACTTGGAAGAGTACGGATTACGATTGGGCAAATACGGCGAACTTTGAAATGAGACCGCCGTGGTAAATTCAGAGATTACGAAAGGCTCTGAGTCACCGTACAGCGTAGAGACTGAATAAATATAATGTCTCCAAGAGTGTCCAATGTCCCAACTGAAATAAGTGGACAAAAACGTACGCGGGGCTATGCCATAAGCAGTGAAGGGCATAGAAGTTAAGACAAAAAGCTTAACGATAACAACACCGAAGAGTTCGTTCGTGAACGAATTATCCACTGATTTGATTGATTTAAATCCTGAAAAGGATATTGTTATTCTTAACTTTTCATGGGAAATGGTCGGATTTAGGCAGATCGGAAGGACGCTAAGTAATAAGCTACGAAAAACGACTTCTGAGCTGTATAGTTCTTACGAGGACCTTGACGATTGTACTTTCGAACAGATTGTCAATGTTTCCGACCAATTAAAAGACTACCCTATTTACTGGGTAGACACCCCAGGGACGCCAGAACAGGTTTGGCAAACTGTTGTAGCGTTCTATAATGAACACGTTAAGGATACCAATAAATATTTCATAGTATCACTTGATCATACTCTGTTAACAAAAAGAGTAGGCTCTACATTGGAGACGTTGAGTGAGCTACAAGAAATATTGATTCGAATAAAAAAGTTGCCACGAACATCTGTGATACAATTGTCACAAATGAATCGAAATATCGAATCTCCTGAAAGGATAAATAACCCGCTGTCGCATTATCCAATGCGCAGTGATTTATCATCATCAGATTCTATTTTCCAGGCTTCTGATTATGTTGTAGTTATTCATCGTCCAGAGACGTTGGGTATACGTGAGTACGGTCCCAACCGCTTACCTACGCAGAATAAAGTATTTCTGCACGTGTTAAAGAATCGTGATGCAGGCAAGCCTTGCATTCTTGAATTCGAGAACGACCTTGCTTACAACAACATAATTGAAACTGAAGTAGAGTCATAAAAATAAGGAAAGGCTGAAATTTATGAATACATACACATTTACACTCAATAACTCTACTAAGAACCCCAGTAATTCATTTGCAAACGCTTCTAAGGCTCTCGATGCTCTTCTCTATGCTAATATAGATGCAGCAATCCCTTACCTTGGTGGCAAGGCAAACGATGCGATAATCATTAAGCCTAAGAAGGAGAAGACTATCGACATTGATATTACTATTTCTAAGAAGAATAAGAAGAAGGATATCACTTTTGCTAACTTCATTAAGGCATTCGCTGCAATGAATAAGGCAAAGGATACGTATGATTTCAAGCTCGACGATGGTACACCTATTAAGTTCTTCAACGATGAGATTCAGATCGGTTACGAGCTGTTTGACATCGATGAGGGCTATCGTGAGATTTACAATCGTATGTCTAACGCAAACAAGCGCACCATTATCGACATCTATATAACAAAATAAAACCTATGAGTTTAATTCTACCCACATCTCCAATTCCAGCAACTTCAGTAGACCCTAATTTTATAATCATGTATGGTCGTCCAAAAGCAGGAAAGACTTCTGCAGTCGCCCAGCTTAAGGATAATCTTATAATTGATTTGGAAGGAGGTTCTACTTTCATTGACGCTATGGCAATACAATGCCGTACTGTCAGTGATTTAGGAGAGGCTGCGCAAGCCATTAGAGCTAAGAATAATGAAGTGGGACGCAATTTCTATAAGCGAATAACTATAGATAATGCAACTCGTTTGGAAGAAATCTGTCTCAGTTATGCTGCAACCTTATATCGCCAGACTCCAATAGGAAAAAACTGGAAAGGTACAGATGTAAGATTGTTGCCGAATGGAAGTGGATACCTCTATATACGACAAGCTGTTAGGAAAGTTCTTGACATGTTTAAAGATCTATGTGATCAGTTTATTCTGATTGGACACGTAAAAGATGTTCAGATCGATAAAGACGGAGAGGAAGTTTCTGAAATGGCTTTGGATTTGGTTGGAAAACTGAGTTCGATAGTATGTGGAGAAGCCGATGCTGTCGGTTATATCTACAGAAAGGGAAATGAAACTCATATAAGTTTCAAAGGTGGAGATGGAACCATTAAAGAGGCTCGTGCCCCTCATCTCCGTGGCAAAGACATTGTCATTGCTACAGGAAATGAAGATGGCTCTATCACTACTTATTGGGATAGAATTTACAAGAACGGGTAAGTTCCGATGTTTAACACAGTAACTTAAAATAATATGTTTAGTACTAGTACAGCGACAATCAACAATACAGAGTTTACCTCTAGCTATATGCCAGTAGGTATTAACGACAATGTTACACTCAAGGAGATAACTGCAAAGAAGTCTCCACAGGGTAAGGATTTTCTTGAAATTGTTTTCGAGAATGCGGAAGGACAGACTGCAACAATGTCTGTTTGGAAGAACGAGAAAGGTTTGTTCATTAAGACCGACGAGGATCTTCAGCGTCGTGATAACGCACAGTTCGGTAACATGATGCAGATTCTTAACTGTTTCTATCCTTCCATAGAAGATACCACTCTCAACTCATTTAAAGAGATGATTGATTGGGTTTCATCTAAACTTACCCCAATGATTGCTACAAAGAAGGTACTCAGGTTGAAGGTTATTTATGATAACAAGGGCTACACAAAAGTATCTACGAACGGTATGTTTGTAGAGCCAATGGATGTAGCAGAGTCTCAGATTAAACTTTTCAAGTCAGACCGTCTCGAGCGACCAGTTCAGGCCGATAACGAGAATGCTGGCGATCCGCTTGCTACAGATTCCACTCAGGATATGAGCACTCCGGGAACATCTGAGGCACCTGCAACATCAGGAGCCGATGATCTGCCATTCTAATGGCGGACTGCGGGATGACTCGCGCAGTATAATATCGAGTCAACAACGGATACTACAATAATATGGATTGTCATAGGGTTCGAGTCCCTGGTATCTGACAAATTCGGAAGTTAGCCTAAATGGTAGGCAATAGTTTAAATGCTATGGCGAGAAATCCCATAGTAGAATCTCCCTAAAACGGTGGAAGTCCTTTTAATGTTACAATTTATAGATGTCATACGGCTAGTACGTCTAGGCACTTAACGGTGTAGGTAATATACTATTTATAGATTGTACAACACTAACCAATAATGTGTAAGGATAATACCGTGCTAAATTGAGAAGGGTACTATGTAGAAAACAATTCTCATAAATGCGTGGAATGTATAGAGGAGATACCTAAGTTGGAATTTATACTAACGAAAAGAACACTTGGAGTATATGGCAATCCTAGTAAGAGTAATTAACTTACAAAAGTATGTCTAATTAAACAAGATGCCTAAGTAGTGTATATCTTGCAAGAATTTCAATATGGTAAGTGTATTCTAGACTACAACAAACAAGGTAGAACTACAATATTCATTTATAGAATTGATGTTCTTTTAGAATAGTGCTAAAGAGGTAACGTTCACTTGTTTGGTTATGGTAACATAGAGTAGTTATAAACTATAGCGGTTCGAATCCGCTAACTTTCACTATTAAATTTCAGACAATGTATAGTACAAGAAACGCTACGTTTGGGATACTATCAGATATTCTTGCCCAATTAGATGAGTATACTATATATGCTCATTATATGGGTGACTTTACAGTAGGCAAGTTATACAATAGTCCACTTAGAACTGATGATAAAATACCGAGTTTTGCGGTGTTTAAAGGACGTCGAGGAAACTTGATGTTCAAAGATCACGGCTCAGGACTATCGGGTAACGTGCTAACGTTTGTGAAAGAGTTGAAACATATTCGTACAGACGGAGAACTTGAAAAAGAATTGCTGAGGATACTTCGTTCCACAGCACCCAAAAGCACAAGGAGCGTAAAAAGAGAATATGTCTCTAATGCCCCAGCAGAAATAGGAATAGTACGACAGGATTGGACTGATACTGATATTAAGTATTGGTCACAATTCGGAATAAGTCTTTCTACTCTTAACTCTTATCAAGTTTTCAGTATCAAATATTATCTTTGTAACAAGGCCGTTGCAGGTATCTATTCGGATGAAAGTCCGATGTATGCATACAAAGTAAACAGTAGATTTAAAATCTACAGACCGTTGGCTAGTAAGTATACTAAATGGAGAACCAATTTAACGAACTCTGATATACAGGGTTTTGCACAACTGCCAGAAGGACAAAGAAAATTGCTGATAATAACCAAATCATTGAAAGACGTAATGGTCTTACATGAGATGGGCTTTGATGCAGTATCTCCGTCAAGTGAAACTACATTTATACCAGACGACATAATAGAGCTGTTGAAAGCCAAATATGAGAATATACTAATTCTCTATGACAGAGACAAGACTGGAATGAAGAAAGCACGAGACTATAGCAAAAAATACGGTTTGTACGCATTCTTTATAAACAAACGATTCAACGCAAAAGATATATCTGATGCCGTTAAAATTAACGGTTTTGATACAGTAAATAAGTGGTTAACTAAAACATTACAGAAATATGTGTGATTTAAGTATAGTACTTTCTTCGTTGCTCGGAGTGTCAGTATGTGCAAATATTGTACAGTATGTGGCAATACGACAACTGAAGTCTCGAATTGAGAACCTTATTAATAGACGTAACAGTAGTAGACTCTTAAGAGTTATGCTTAGCTATGGGAGTCGTAAAAAGTAAGGGGAAAGGTAGAGTAAAAAATGCGACAAAGGTCGATGCGTATGGGTTACATTTTAGAAGTAAATTGGAACTGTATACGTATGAAGCTTTTATGAAAGCAGGCATACCTGTTTTGTATGAGCCAAAGCATTTTGAACTTTTACCAAAGTTCGAATATTTAGGAGAAAAGATACGTCCTATTACATACTTACCAGATTTTATTGGTAAATACAACGGACTCAGGTTTATTGTAGAATGTAAAGGACTAATGGGAGATTCTTTCCCATTAAGATACAAACTCTTCAAGCATTATCTGAAAAAGCACAGGTGTAAAGCCAAGTGTTATCTTGTGAGAAATCACAAGCAGGTTGACGAAATGATTGAAGACATTTTAATGCATAATAATCATGGAGAAAACAGCAAAAGAAACACATCTTCTAAAGATAGGTGATGCTATTGTATTTGGTAAATCAGGTGTAGATTATACTCTTGAGCCAGGTACTGTATATGTACCAAAGGTTGATTATATGTCTGAAGAAATTCAGCTCAACTTTGGTAATTCACTGACAATGCCTGAGAAGATGTATATACCTGAGTCCGATAAGAAATTTGTTAACAAAGTGTTAGATTCATACGCATTGTCAACACGCACAATGGGCGTACTTCTTGCAGGACTTAAGGGAACAGGCAAAACTGTGATGGCAAAACACATTGCTAAACAGTCAAATCTGCCAATTCTCACGGTGGACAATTCGTTACATCCTAATTTTCTTAAAACTCTGTTTACTAAGTTAGAGAACACTCCGATGTGCATAATATTTGATGAGTTCGATAAACTTGGTGAACGATATGATAGCGACCAGATTTTACGTGTACTTGATGGAATATCTTCATCAGGAAAGCATCTTGTTTTGTTTACATGTAACGAAACAGAGAATGTAAATGCGTATATGCTTGACCGTTGTGGTCGTATTCGCTATTATCGTGAGTTTGATGAAATGAATCCCTCTATGATTACTGAGATTCTTACTGACCGTCTTGTCGATAAGTCGGAAGCAAAAGTCCTTACGGATTTTATAGTAAAGAACTTCAGTATAGTAAGTTTTGATAATATTACAGCGTTTGTTGACGAAGTAAATAATTATCCGAACGATACTTATGAGGAGTTGTTCAGGGATATGAACATTTCACCTAAAGACTAATGATGGATTTAAGTATTCCTTATTACGAGGATAACACCAGAACGTCTAATTCTTCAATCGGTTGGTTCTTAAAAGAAGGACCAATCGGTTATAAGAGAAGACTTGATGGTATAGTACAAAACGAGACTGGTCGTGCTTTGGAAAAGGGCACGATGATACACGAGTATATTTTACAGCCAGAAGAGTTTAACAACGACTATGTAGTCTTTACTGGCTCAAAACCCACCTCTACTAATCAACAGAAATTCTGTGAGTACCTCATAAATAGCACTGAAATAGAGCCTGAAAAAGCCCTTCTAAGCGCATATAAGAGGTCTTATAGTATAGTTGGTAAGACAGAGGCTACAATGCTCTCAGAAGCCACGAAAATGGCCTCTACGTTGAAGGATTATATAGATGTATTGAGGGACGGAAGAGCCATTATAAGCCAATATGACGTCCAAAAGTGTGAAGCATGTTTGCAGAACATTAAAGACCATAAAATGGCATCTGTACTCCTTAACGATTCTAATTACGAAGAACACCACGAGTTTCACATTAACTGGGAAAAGAATGGTGTTCGTTGTAAATCCTTGCTTGATTGTGTCAAGTTCGATTTTAAGAACAAAAAGTGTCAATTGATAGACTTAAAGACCACAGTTAAACTGTGGCATTTTCAGGACAGTGTTTTACAGTATGACTATTTACGCCAACTATGTTTCTACTGGATGGCTATAAAGTGGTACTTGAAGAACGAAAGAGGCGAAGACCCAGAAAACTGGACTGTTGAGTTTTATATAATCGGCATTGATTCTACTAATTTCTCTGATATAAGAGTATTTAAGTTTACTCTCGATGAAGTACTGCAGAGAGAGTCTACTATTGTAGATGTTCTATTACAAATCGCTTGGCATACAAAAGAAAACAAGTGGGAGCATACTGTAGAGTATTATCTTGGGGATGGTTGTGAAACACTTCAAGAATTGTTCGAAGACGCTACGACGCATGAATAATACAGCAAAATTAATAATTCCATTACTTTACGACAAGTTTGACTTGAATGATTTTTCTGCAGAAAGTGGTTTTATAGAAGGTTATGTTACTAATAAAAACAAACCTTCTTTAACAAACCATACTTTTCTCGTATACGATGCTAATTTGGATACGGTTGAAAAGGTGGACAGGGACGCAAAAATGAGAAACTGTCCATATCTGTATAGTAGAAGGATTATTTGGGTTTCAAAAACTCCGTATATGATATATACCTTTGTAAATATGTCAAAGTCCATTCGTAGATTGCGAG
>Ga0326512_10000593_pt1 | contig 31543 bp, 35 predicted proteins | sample 1_2617_0518_D_FD_203652 | JGI IMG/M metagenome (GOLD analysis project Ga0326512, IMG submission 203652) | Bovine rumen microbial communities from UC Davis, California, United States - 1_2617_0518 | ecosystem: Host-associated > Mammals > Digestive system > Stomach > Rumen | place: USA...
GTACATTGAGTATTATAATAATGAGAGAATAAAGCTCAGACTAAAAGGAATGAGCCCTGTACAATACCGGACTCAATTCCAAACGAGCAATAGTGTTTAAACCGTCCAAACTTTGGGGTTCACTTCAATTGATGTCCCCGTGTTATTTGGTGTTGATAATAGAATAGACAAATCTTTTTATGCAGATGCATTGAGTAAAGATGGAAGGATAGTTATAGAAGTGGAAGCTGGAAGAGCAGTCGTGAACAATCAGTTCCTAAAAGATATATTTGAAGCTTGTATGATGTTCGAAGTCGAGTATCTGATATTGGCAGTACGTAATTTGTATCTTTCAAGTAAAGACTTTGAAAAGTGCTATAATTTCTTGGAGACTCTCTATATTTCCAATAGACTTCAATTACCTTTGAAAGGAATCCTATTAATAGGTTATTAGTCAGTATGGAATACGATATTATCGAATATAAAGGTAAAAAATATCCTATTGCTATTATTCCTAATGTATTTAGTAATGAAGGTAATGTTGTGATAGGGACGAGTTCTTTAAATTGTGTATTATTTGATGAAGAAAAAGGTTATCCTGATAAGGAAGCGGAATATCTTGATGAGCAAATTTATGCATTTATGGATGAAGAATATTTTAATCTCAGCCTTGATGATTTTATTAGCGTAACAAAAAGATATATAGATTAAAAACAAAATGAAAAAATACAGAGTTACCTGTACCAAGATTTACAATGGTGAAATAGTTGTGTTGGCATCTTCTTCGGCTGAGGCTGTAAAGTGGGCTCAAGATCATATTGATTTACTTGATGAGCAGAATCATTGGGATTTTGGAGAAGCCACGGCTGATTATGCAGACGAAGAAGAGTAAACATTATGGGATACTTTTCTGATGAAACATAGTGATGGCATCATAGGTTGGTAATGCAGTCCCTCCGCGGCTTGCCTATTATTTAGCTTTGTCAATAAAAGATTGTCTTACCTTATATAATAATAAGATAAACCGTTTTAGGAGAAATCTTTAGTTTTGCTGTCTTTTATTTGGGCGTTTCATAGGTAATTGTTACCTTTGCAGATGTTTTAAATCAACTATCAAGTTTCGAACTAACTATGGAGGAAAACAAAGATTTTATGAATGATGATTTCTTACCACAAAAGGGTAATTATCGTCAATTGCGAGTGTTTCAACTAGGAAATTGTATTTTTGCGTTGACATACGCATTTACTCATCGGCATCTACAAGTGGGAGACCGCACGATAGATCAGATGATACAGGCTGCCCGTAGCGGCAAGCAGAATATTGCTGAAGGTAGTGTGGATGGTTCCACCTCGAAAGAGATGGAAATAAAATTGACGAATGTGGCTAAGGCAAGTATGCATGAACTGCTCATCGACTATGAAGATTTTCTGCTGACACATGGTATGCAAAAGTGGAAAGTATCTGATAAACGTATCCAACAGACGAGAGATTATTGCTATCATCACATGGAACCTGAATTATATATCAGAGCGGTAGAGGAAAGGTCGGCAGAGACAATAGCGAATATAGCCATTACGATGTTACACCAGTTTGATGTACTGATATCACGATTGATAGAGTCGCAAAAGCGAAGATTTCTCAAAGAAGGTGGCATTAAGGAGCAAATGTATAAGGCTCGGAGTTCTCGGAGATCTCAGAGTTCTCAGAGCTCTCAGAGTTCTCAGAGCTCTCAGAGTTCTCAGAGCTCTCAGAGTTCTCAGAGTTCTCAGAGTTCTCGGAGTTCTCAGAGCTCTCAGAGTTCTCAGAGTTCTCAGAGATCTCAGAGGGAAGATAAAACTTAATTTTTCTTTCTAAAAGATTTCTTTTCTAATTATTCTTCGTATTTTTGCACCAACATGAAACAATTCGAAGTCGTAGCAGCCAATTAGGCTCCGTTGACTGGTTACCTGCGGATAGGGTGATTGTGGAATCAATAATCAAAGAATAATGGATACTCTCTCAAGACAACAGCGGCACAATAACATGTCGGCGATTCGGTCGAAGGATACGAAGCCGGAGATGATAGTGCGTCGAGGGTTGTGGAAGAGGGGATTCAGATACAGATTAAATCATCGGGGGCTGCCCGGACATCCTGACTTGGTGCTGAGGAAATACAGGACGTGTGTCTTTGTGAATGGCTGCTTCTGGCATGGACACAACGTGGCGCTGCCACGGATGTCTGATGGAAGATGTAAGATGGATGATGTGATTGTGGACTCGGAGTGCTGTAGGATTCCGCATACCAATCGGGAGTTCTGGGTAAATAAGATCCGAAGGAATAAGGAACGTGACAAGGAGGAACAACGCAAATTGGCAGAGATGGGCTGGCACTGTATCACTATTTGGGAGTGTGAGTTGAAACCCTCGAAGCGTGAGGAGACTTTGGAGTCTCTTGCCTTTACCCTCAATCATATCTATCTACAGGATCATAGGACAAATAAGATGGAAGAGGTCAGAGGTGAGAAGGAAGATGAATTAGAGATGCCAATGGCAGCAGAGACAAATTTTACAACAGATAAATTATAAATAGGATATGACAAAGATAGTGATACTTGACGGCTATGCGGCTAATCCAGGGGATTTGTCGTGGCAGGACTTGGAGAAATTAGGACAGGTAACGGTCTATGAGCGCACGAAGCCTGAGGAGACAGTGGAGAGGGCAGCAGGGTCGGAGGTCGTGCTGACCAATAAGGTTGTCATCAATAGGGAAGTGATAGCTCAATTGCCCAGTCTGAAATATATTGGTGTGCTTGCCACGGGCTATAACGTGGTGGATATAGTGGCTGCTCATGAACGTGGTATCATCGTGACCAATGTGCCAGCCTATAGTACGGAGAGCGTGGTGCAGATGGTGTTCTCTCATCTGTTGACGGTAACGAACCGTACGGAGCATTATGCCATCCAGAACAGGGCTGGGCGATGGAGTAACAATCCTGATTTCAGCTATTGGGATACCAATCTGATGGAACTTGCCGGGAAGACGTTCGGCATCGTGGGACTGGGGAATATCGGCAGTCGTGTCGCACAGATCGCCCTTGCCTTCGGTATGAAGGTGAAAGCCTATACCAGTAAGTCTGCTGACCAACTGCCTGAAGGTGTCCAGAAGGCTGATATGCAAGAGCTATGCTCGACGTCAGATGTCCTCTCATTACACTGTCCACTGACTGCTGATACCAAGCATCTCATCAATGCCCAGACGTTAGCTCTGATGAAGCAGACGGCTATAGTCATCAATACCGGTCGTGGTCCATTGGTGGACGATGAGGCTGTAGCCGACGCGTTAGCATGCGGAAAAATTGCCGCTTATTGTGCCGATGTGCTTACGGAAGAGCCGCCAAGAGCAGACAACCCCCTGCTTCAACAGTCCAACGCTTATACCACACCCCATATTGCCTGGGCTACTAAGGAGGCACGCATCCGATTACTACAGGTCGCTATAGACAATGTACGTGCTTTCCTGGGTGGTATGCCACAGAATGTCGTTTAAAAAGGTTTTTATCTTTCGATACTCTCGATGCGGAGTTTCAGCATACCTGCTGGGACACGTACTTCCACGACATCACCCACCTTCTTGTTAAGGAGAGCTTCGGCGATAGGTGACTTGATGGAAATCTTACCCTCACGGAGATTGGCTTCGTGCGGACTGGCAATGGTATAGGTCATCTTACTATTATTGGCAAGATTGGTGATTCCCACCTTACAGAGCAGTTGTACGGTGTCACTGCCGAGACGTGAGGTGTCAATGACACGGGCATTGGCAAGGATACGCTGTTTAAAACGAATCCTTCCAAGGAGCCGGGCCTGTTCACGCTTGGCGGCATGGTATTCGAAATTCTCACTGAGGTCGCCTTTGTCACGAGCCTCGGCAATAGCCTCTCTGACCTGAGGCAGTTCCACGTTCTCCATCTGTCGGAGTTCTGCTACGAGCTTATCGAAGCCCTCTTGGGACATGTATTCCATAATAGATGATTATCTTTGATTATTCTTAATAGGGTCCGTCACATCAGCAAACGTTCGATCATAGGAATCTCAATACGTCCGCGATGGAGGGTTAGAAGACCGTCTGCCTGCATCTGGTTAAGAGCCAGAGAGATGTCCAGACGGCTATCGTTGAGCAGGTCGGCAAGCTGTTGCATGAGGATATAGAACGTCTTAGGACCTGCGGGGTATTGGCAATGGGCGAAGAAGAAATGGATGATACGCTCACGGAGCGATTTCGGACAGGTACGCCAGGGATGATGCAGCAGTCGCTGTGTCTCCGTAGCCATCTGGTTCAGCATGTTAAGGCGGAACACCAGTTGTGTCTCCAGTAACAGCATCACCTCCTGTTTGTCAATGGTGATGAGGTTGACATCCGTGAGTGTCGTATAGGTATGGGTATATTGTTGGTGAATGCCGAACAGTCGTTCAGGCTCTGGCAGATAAGGAGCCGACAGCCGTTCTACGATGCGATAGGCACAATTGTCTGCCATGTGTTCTGTCTGCAGGCTACCGTTGATCAGGAAGGTGAGGCGGTTACAGGGTTCTCCAGCACTGATTAGGCGTTTACCCATCGGGAGTTTATGAAATCCTATCTTGGTATGTGTCACCACCTCCATCAAGTCGGCATGGCTCATACCCTGGAAGAGTGTGAACTGCAGGAGTTTGTCATAGAGATGGAGTGGGGTAGACATATATAGTTTAAAGTTTAGAGTTTAAAGATTAGAGTTATTGTTCTATCTTGTCTTTCATGGACGGAGAATACCACACGGCAAGATTGTTGTCTTTGTCGCTATAGATGAGGTATGCCATCAGTTCGGGATGACGCTCCAGGATGCGCTTGGCACCTTCGAGTCCTAATACCATGAAGGAGGTGGCGTAAGCATCAGCGGTGGCACAGTCTCTTGCCAAGACGGTAGCCGACAAGATATTATGCTGGACGGGATAGCCCGTCTTCGGGTCGATGGTGTGGGCATACCGCTTTCCACCTTTATAATAGAAACGACGGTAGTTACCACTGGTAGCCATCGCTTTGTCTGTCACGTTGAGGACGGTCTGTTGCTCATGACTGACAGAGAGCGTGTCATCCGTCGGTTTGATGACGGCAATCCTCCAAGGCAGTCGTCTGGGACTGATACCACTGGTGATGATCTCTCCTCCAATCTCCACCATATAATTAGTGACCTCTTTCTCCTTTAGCAAACGTGCCACCACATCCACACCGTATCCCTTAGCGATAGCCGAACAGTCGAGCATCACCCTTCGGTCACTCTTCGTGATGGTATTGCCTTTGGCAGATACTTTCTTCCAACCGATAAACTGGCGGATGGAGTCCACTTGCTGGGGGGTGGGCATCTCTCCGTTCTTGAAACCAAAGCCCCAGGCATTGACCAATGGTGCAACAGTGATGTCAAAGGCTCCGTCTGTTTCCTGGGACACCTCCATCGCTTTGTTGAAGACCTCCATGAACATCTGATTGGCTTTCCCACCATTCTCACGATTGATATGTGAGATGATAGACTGCTCGTTGAACATAGAGAGGGCGGAGTCCACCTGCATGAGCGCTTCCCTGATCTCCTGATGGTAATCTTTGTCTGCCTGATAGGTGATGGTATAGAATGTGCCGAAGATTGGTCCTCTGTCAGTATGATAGGGCATAGACTGCTGTTGGCGGATGATAAGCACTGTGCCGACAATCAGTAGTACGAGGAAAGGCAACTGCCAAATCAGTTTCTTCTTTTGCATGGTTTTTAGTTTTTTATAGTTCCTATAGTACCTATAGTTCCTATATATCTATAATCACCCTGAAATCAGCACCAATCTTGTTCTTGTCATAGGTACCAAAGCCAGGGACATACCAGGTCTGTCCGATATCTCCTTCCTTATGACTGATACGCCGTTTGTATCGGAGGTTCCATCCTAAGTGCAGGGGCCCGAAAATCTTAGCGTCAATACCGAAGACGAGTTCTATCCAGTGCATGTTGCATTTCAAGCCCTCAATACCGAAGCCTGTCTCATATTGCCAGACAGGGTCTGGAAGGTCCTCGCGGATGATATCAACCTTATAAGAGGTGAAGGCATAGCGGATACCTCCATAAAGGCGGTTAGACTGGTGTTTGTTCTTCAACAGGTTCAGGTCAATACCCACACGGAAATAGGGTGCCGTCGTCTTATAGGTGATGCCTGTTACCTCGTCATTCTCATGTTTAGCCTTACCCACACCAATCTCCACCACAGGGAACCACTGGTCATGCAGGTTGAGGCGTAACCCTCCTTCTATCTCACCACAGTCGCTGAGCATCAACTTGGCAGGTCCTACCAGGTCAAAAGATACTGAGAACCCTCTGAAGAGAGGAATGGAGTCTTTCTCCATGCGAAACAATTTCATTTGCGCATGGGCTGTTGAAGCCACGATGAGCAGGGCAAGACTAATAACGAGCCTTGAAATAGATGTAGAAATGTTCGTGGTTTGTCTCATAATTGACGGTTGAGTGTTTAATCACTATGGAGTCGATGATATGGTGGGTCGTCCGCACGTCTGTCAGCTTGTGGAAATATGCTGCCTGGCAGTCAACTGACTCGAAATGCGGATAGTTCTCCTTCTTCACATAGACCGTGTCTTGATAGATATGTCCTAATGTGTCACGCAAGGTGTAATAGAACACGTCCTCTGGCTGGGTATAGCTGATATACATATCGTAGGCAGTAATACCTGTGGCTTTGTTCAGCAATATCGTGTCCGTACCGTCAGCCCGTTTAGACGTGATATCCAGCGTGTCAACCTTCAGCGTGTCAGTAGTGCCGTTGGCTTTCTTCAGACCATATACGGTGCCAACCTTGTTCTGTACAGGACAATCAATGCTGGTACATGCCCCGATAATCAGGATGGTAAGGATGAAGATGACTATTTTCCGCATCTGATTTCCTCCTCTATCTGGTAATCGTTACGTCCTGCACTGTTACGACTGATGAGGTCACCCAAGAATCCGGCAAGGAACAACTGCGTACCTATCATCATCATAGTCAGTGCGATAAAGAAATAGGGGGAGTCTGTCACCAGTCGCATGGGGATGCCGTTATAGAGTGCCCATGCCTTCTGTACACCCAGGAAGAAAGCGGCGAAGAATCCGATGATGAAGACAATCGTGCCAAGGAAACCAAATACATGCATGGGTTTCTTCCCGAAGGTACCTAGGAACCAGAGGGTCATCAGATCAAGATAACCGTTGACGAAACGGTTCCAGCCCATGAACTTCGATTTCCCATATTGTCGTTTCTGGTGGTGTACGGGTTTCTCACCAATCTTGTCGAAACCAGCATTCTTGGCGAGGTAGGGGATAAAACGATGCATTTCTCCGAATACCTCGATGTTCTTCACCACTTCCTGGCGATATGCCTTCAGTCCGCAGTTGAAGTCATGCAGGTTCTTGATACCACTGACCTTGCGGGTGGTGGCGTTGAAGAGTTTGGTGGGCAACGTCTTTGACAACGGGTCACCCTGGCTGCGGTTCTGCTTATAGCCGCTGACAAGGTCGTAGCCGTCCTCCTTGATCATCCTATATAGTTCGGGTATCTCATCGGGAGAGTCTTGCAGGTCGGCATCCATTGTGATGACGACATCACCTTGTGCCTCCTTGAAACCACAATAGAGAGCAGGACTCTTACCATAGTTACGACGGAATTTGATGCCTTTCACATGTTCTGAGCGTACGGAAAGCTCGTTGATGACCTCCCATGAACGGTCTGTCGAGCCGTCATTGACGAAGATAACCTCGAAACTGAAATTGTTTGCCACCATCACACGCTCTATCCAGTCATAGAGCTCTGGCAGTGACTCGTCCTCGTTATATAAGGGTACTACTACTGATATATCCATATGCTGAGTTGAATGTTTATTGTTTAGCGTTTAGAGAGTCAGACTTGCTGGTCCGCCGCTGCATGATGGCAGCAATAGGTATTCCGAGAATAAACCCTGAGATGATATTGATCGTCAGCATATTCAAGGAATAGTCAATGGGACGCATTCCTGCTATCAATTTGATGTTCTCGTCCATCTCTTTTGTCATACCGTAAAGTTCAATGACCTTCTGCCCCTCTGGCGATTGTATGGTTTCAAGAATCTTTCCCATCAAAAAGCCGTTGTCTATAAAGGTGAAATAGAGATAGATGGCTACGGCAAGCAGAATACCAGCATAAAAGAAGATGAATACGGTATAGGCGTAGCTTCGAGTGAAAGAGATGATACCCTCCCTTCCGTAATCACGGAAATGTCGAAGCCTGCTTGCTGCGAAGAATGGGGTGGCACAAATCAGTACCATTGCCGCAAGTCCCAGCATCGGATTCGATAATCCGAGGATGTAGCAGGCGAAACCTCCTATCCACAACAAAGCAAGTAATACTCCGTCTTGTCGTGCGAAAGCTTTTAATTGTGTATATTCCTGTGGTGTCATATTCGAGTGCAAAGGTACGAAAATTTCGATTAAGAGAGAACAAAAGTAATGCATTTCTTTTGTCGAACGTAAGAAATTTATCCAATAAGTGAGCAAAAAACAAATTTTATTTGCGTATTCTAAAAAAAGTTAGTACCTTTGCAGCCGCAAAACCAAACATGGGCAAGTCCTGTACGGCCAGCTCCCTCGGAATCCTCCAGGACGGGAACGTAGCAAAGGTACTTGGTTGTAGCGGCGCGATACAGTCAGCTTGCCCACCCGCCTCTTTAGCTCAGTTGGCCAGAGCACGTGATTTGTAATCTCGGGGTCGTTGGTTCGAATCCGACAAGAGGCTCAAAGAAGAGATGAGGAAGTAATCGAAAGTTAGCTTTCAGGTGACTTCCTCATCTCTTTTTGTACACCTTCCAACGGCAGGTGTCTTGGATATTCAATCCGACAAGTCTCTCATTTGATGATAGCACTCCATCCACCACCAGGAGCGAGGTGTATTTTCAGTGTGTCACCTCTCTTTATTGTCTGAAGTGTCTTTGTGTAGTCGTTGGCATCGCGGTCAGCATTGACACCGTCAGCGAAGACCTCTGCCTGATGTGTACCCTCTGTGAGCATGGGGAACGTGATGGTGAGGTCACGTGCTGTCCAGTTGGTCATGGCGGCGACATACCAGGTAGTGCCTTTGCGCTTAGCAATCACGGCATACTCGCCTATCTGCCCGTCTAAGCCAATAATCTCGTCGAAGACAGTAGGGATTTGGGCGATGTGGTCAGTAGTGGACTGCTCACGCTCATACTTGGTCGGTGCGTCGGCAAGCATCTGCAAGGGGGCGTTGAAAAGTGTGTACATTGCCACCTGATGGGCACGGGTGCCTTGACTCATGGGGTGGTCGTTATTGCCGAAGAATTCCGCACGGGTGGCATTTGTCATACTGCCAGGGGTGTAGTCTAATGGTCCTACGAGTTGGCGTAGATAGGGAATTGTCACGTCATAGCGGGGCTGGTCATGTAATGGACCATCACCCACACGGGGTTCCCATTTCGAGTTCTCCAGTCCTTTCACGCCTTCGAAATTAACAATATTGGGATATGCGACCTGAATACCTGTTGGACGATAGCCATGGTAGTCGAGCAACAGGTGGTTACGGGCGGCACAGTCGGCTATTTTCCAAGCAGAGCGCATCACCTCCTGGTCGTCACGGTCGAAGAAATCAACCTTAAAGCCTTTCACACCCAATGAGGCATAGTATTTGAAGTCATCCTCTGTATTGTTGATGCAGTTGCGCCACGAGCTCCATAGGATGATACCCACCCCTTTCTTCTCGGCATAGGGCAGCAGGCTCAACAGGTCGATGTCTGGGTTCAGCTCAGAACGCAATGACTCATCAGTGCTCCATCCCTCGTCAATGATGATATACTCCAGATGGTTCTTTGCCGCAAAATCGATGTAATAGCGATAGGTGTCTGTATTCATACCGGCACGGAAGGGTACACCTGTCAGCATAGTGGCGTTCCACCAGTCCCATGCTACCTTACCTGGTTTGATCCATGATGTGTCACTAATCTGACACTTGGGTCCGAAACGGTGAGGCAGGTTTGCTGTCAGCAGTTGTTTGTCTTGCTCTGCCACCAAGACGATACGCCAAGGAAGGGCACCTTTCACTTCTTTGGCGATATAGCTGGCACGTGCTGTCGGCACGAGGTTCAGACGGGCATACCCGCCAACCTTGGAGGTAATAGGATATGGTGCAAAGGCTGCTTTCAGCCCATGTGTTCCGTTCCTCAAGAGGAACATGCCTGGGTAGTCGACGGCTCCCATATCAGCGATGACGGCGAGCTTTCCCTCTGGCAGTCGGACGGCAAGTGGATTGATGGCGAGTGAGTCAGTGAACATTTTTGACAACGGCTGTTCGTCATAGTATGATTCAAAACTGTAGCAATAACGCTCTCCGCCTCGGTTGTCGTTGACATAAGGGATAAACGCGTCGTAGTCGCTGGTAAAGTTGAACTCTGCTGTCTCGCTATTGACAGTGATTCCCTTTTTGTCCAGCACATGGATGCGGTAGGCGGCAGCGTCGTTGTCGGCACGGAACTCCACCTGATATTGTTTGTTGCTGACGATGGCAGTATTCTTAGTCACCTTACCGCTCATCTTCTGAAAAGCACCATTGAGCCCGATCTCAGAGGGAGTCAGTACGATGGTGCTCCCTTGTTGTACCTCCCATGCTAACCTGTTGGCATCAGCATGAATGGTAATCACTAACTTACCGTCTGGTGAGGAAACGGTATAGTCTTTTGCCGTTGTACCCATTGTGAAGGCAACGAACATAATTAGTAGTAATGTTTTGGTTTTCATATATTTAAATGTTTAGATATTTCAATTCTTTTAGTCGCTTTACTTTGAAAAGCATCTTATGACGATTTCTTTATTCCAAGTCCACGACAGTGATGCCGGCACCACCAAACTGCACGTGTTCGTCCTTAGCCTTCTTGACATTCGGAACAGTATTGAGATACTGACGGATGAGTTGGCGGAGGATACCTGTGCCTGTTCCATGGAGGATGCGTACACGGCTCATACCTATTAGAATGGCATCGTCAATGAAGTGCATGACGGCATCTATCGCCTCATCGCCACGCATCCCTCGTACATCAATGTCCTGATGGAAGTTCTGACGGCGGTCCTCCATCGTAGAGCGTGTCATCTTTGAGGTCTGGATGGCAAGGTGGGCATGTTTATCGACACTGTTCTGCACAGTCTCTGCTCCTTTGGATGCAGCCCGCTCTAGTTGTTCCAGTTTCACTTTAGAACGCAGACCACCAAAGATAACCGTGACCAGCTTACCTTGTATGTTTTCAATCTCGCCAATGCTGTTAGTACCCTTGATGCGGACACTGTCGCCCTTCTCCAACGGACGGTTCTCTGGATGCAAGTTTTCTTTCGCTCTGGCAGCCAGTTTCTCGCTGGCTCTCTTCTGTTCCTCGTCTTTCTTCTCCTTGCGTTGAGCTTTTCGTGCCTTTCGCTCTTCCATTTGACGCAGTTTCTTAGCGAAGTCCTCTTCGCTCATCAGACCCTGTTGGTCGTCATTCGTTACCTGTTTACGGAACTCATTCAGTTCTTCGCGAACCAGTCGGGTACGTTCTTTCTCTGCCTGAGCTTCCTTAATCTCACGGATGGTATTCTCTATCTTACGGTTTGCCTCAGTCAGTAGTTCCTCTGCCTGTTGCTGAGCGCGACGGAGAATCGCCTTACGCTCCCGTTCTATCTCCTCTAAGTTACTTTCATAACGCTGGATATGTCCCTCCAATGATTTCTCATGCTGGTGTATTGTCTGGCGTTTGCCTTCCCAATAGCGTTTGTCTCGGACGATGTCCTGTAGGTATTTGTCACTCTGGATATAGTCTGAGCCGACGATGTCGGAGGCATCTTTGATAACCTCCTCGGGGATTCCCGTCTTACGGGCGATCTCGATGGCGAAACTACTGCCAGGTTGTCCGATGGCAAGTTGGAAGAGTGCCTGCATCTGATGACGATCGTAGAGCATAGCACCATTGACGACTCCTTCATGGTCTTCTGCGAAGTGTTTCAGGTTCTGATAGTGAGTTGTAATGACACCGAAGGCTTGTTTTTCCCAGAACTGCTTGAGTACCGCCTCGGCGATGGCACCGCCAATGGTAGGCTCTGTGCCGCCTCCAAACTCATCTATTAATAGTAGAGTATGGGCATTCGACTGCTTCATCATGTTTTTCATATTCAGTAGATGACTGGAGTACGTCGAGAGGTCGTCAGCGATACTCTGCTCGTCACCAATATCTATCATGATATGTTGGAAGACACCCACCGTGCTCCTGTCGCCAACGGGGATGGAGAGCCCACACTGCAACATATATTGTAGTAGTCCTACTGTTTTCAGACAAACCGACTTGCCACCAGCATTAGGACCTGAGATAATCAATAAGCGTTTCTCCTTCGTCAGCAGGATGTCAAGTGGTACCACCTTCTTGTCTTGTCGGGACAGGGAGCGTTGCAACAACGGGTGAACAGCATGGATCCAGTCAATATACGGTTCGTTTTTGGCAATCGGCTCGAAAGCGGTCATCTCTTGAGCCAGTTCTGCCTTGGCACGGATCAAGTCTATCTGTGCCAGAAACTGATAGGAGTCGAGAATCTCCTGAACATGAGGACGTATCTCATCGGAGAAGACCGTCAGGATACGGATAATCTCACGCCGTTCTGCTGCTTCCAGTTCACGGACTTTATTATTTGCCTCTACCACTTCGGTTGGCTCGATGAATACGGTTTTTCCTGTTGCACTCTCGTCATGGACGATACCCTTGATACGCCGTTTCAGTCCTGGTGCCACAGGAATGACCAGTCTGCCGTCACGCATGGTAGGAGCGACATCCTTATCCACCAACCCATCACGCTGGGCAGCATGCAAAATAGTATATAAGGTTCGTGAGATACTGCCCTCTGTCTGTGCCATCTCATGACGAATACCTGCCAATGTCATCGTGGCAGAATCTTTTATCTTGCCAAACTTATCCAGAATAGAGTCAATGCGACGAATCATCGCTGGGAAAGTCAGTACATCTTCTGCAAGACGGTGTAGGGCAGGGTAGGGATATGCCGGGTTCTCTTCGTCACCTCCGTTTTTGTTCAGGAAGTTTACAATTTGTGTGATGGTCTCTAACGAACGTCGCAAATCGAAAAGCTCATCTTCCTCCAGATGTGTGTTCTCCATACGGATACGGGTAATTGACTCACGGACATCAAAGAAATAATTCAGAGGAAAATTCTCCGCTTCTTGTTGCAAACGGCGGAACTCACGAATCTGTTCCTGCCATTCGTTGATGGTTGTCGCATCGTCGGAGAAAGCGATTTCATCCACTTTTTCCTTCCCCAATGTACTTAAACATTGAGCTTTCAATAACGTACGTATCTCGTCAAAGCCAATCTTCGCTTCAAAGTTCTTTGGGTAAATCATGCTGCAAATATAATCATTTTACCCCTATCTGACAAAAAAGTATATCAAAAATTTGCAGGATTGGAAAAATACCATTACCTTTGCACCCGATTTTGGAGGAAATCACCTGTGAAGTCAGGTTTTGGAGAGATGGTAGAGTGGTCGATTACAACGGTCTTGAAAACCGTCGTGCTGAGAGGCACCGGGGGTTCGAATCCCTCTCTCTCCGCCAGCTTAGCTGAATATCAGCAAGTTACAAGTTTTGCGCACGTAAATACGCACAGTTTAAGCGATTTACGTGCGTATTTTATTTCTATTATTCCTAACCAAGCTCCAATGCTTCCACCGAGTATCGCCAGTATCAATAGTGAGGCTTCTCTAATACGCCATAAGGATTTCTTTGCCTTCCACTTGTCGATACCGTACACGAAGAAAGTAACCACGTTGATGAAAGCGAGGTAGATAAGGACGATATGTGGGAGGCTCAATTCTTTCATCAGTTCATTTTAGTCATGTGATAGCCCATCCTGTTCAACTGCATAGCGGCTCCAAACAGGTAGAGTTGATGCAGGCATGAGACATAGGCATCGAAAGCCTCCTTAGTGCCAGGCTCTATACGCTGGTGCATCAAGGTATTATAGACCCGTGAGGCACACTCACCAGTCAACTTCTCCAGAACGGTGTAGTCAACACCTTGCAACAAAAGGACATCCTCACAGATATATTCATCCATTGCGTCGTAGCCCCTCTTGTCTCGCATATAGGCATAGAAGTTGTCAATCTTCGAGTAGATCTCCCAATCGGCATCCCATTGATACCGTCGGGAATGTAGGCTTTCGCTATCTGCTCCCACTTATCTTCAACATCGGGACACTCAGGCAGACGTGCATCAATTTCTTTCATTGACTGAAGGAACAGGTGCAAATCCTGATGTAGCTGTTCTTCAAATTGTTCAATCATTGTTATAGCATATTTTCAAGTATCTCAACAGCTTTGGTTATGTCCTCTTGAAACTTTTTGTGATCTCTCAGGAAGTCAGCTCTGTCACCAGAAATAGCGTCAAATAGTTCCTGGCTCATTTCATCTACATACGAGGCAATGGCGATCTCTATGTCGTCCTTTTGCCAGTCGAGTGTCGAATGAACATAGATTCTCTGCTTCTGATGCAGAAAACTGTAGGCTGTCTCTATACTATCTTTCGTTATCATTCTTTCTTGTCGTAGCCAATCGGTCTGAATTGTTTTTGTTGTTCACTCCAAACAAAGCCTTTCTCCAACAGATAGTCCTTAATCTCATACGGCTCTCTGCTGAAAGCATAGCACAAAGCTTCAAGGCTGTCAAACTCTTCATCCCTCAGAAGCATGTTGACGCTCGAAACTAAGATTGCAGGGTCTTTTGGCAGGTAGTCCATAATATTTCTTTTCGCAATTCCAGACAAACGTCAGCCTCTAGAACGACTTTTCCATCCTCGCTAAGTTTCAACATTTCATTCATATTCTTTTCTTTAATCGCCTTTTTCGTGTGCAAATTTAATTAATTATTCGTAAAGAAACAAAGACAATGGCATTTTATCATTAATCAGGTCCAAATCTCATCCAAAACTCGGAGAAAAGAGACCCCGGCTTGCATTTCTGCAGGTCGGGGTCTTGCTGTTTTGAAATAGAATCACTTTATGATACCTCAATGGCCTTGGTAACCTTCTCCTTCGGCTCGGTCTTCGGCATCGTGATAGTCAGGATGCCGTCCTCTACCTTGGCTGAGATCTGGTCTTTCACAACATCATCTGGCAGTACGTAGTTCTGCTCGTAGTTGGAGTAGCTGAACTCACGGCGCAGATAGTGATGATGCTTGTCCTCATGCTTGTGTTCTTGTTTGTTCTCAATGGCGATGGTCAGATTGCCCTCGTCATTGATGCCTACGCGGCAATATTCCTTCTTGATGCCTGGAGCTGCAAGTTCCATCGTGTAGGCTTTCTCACTCTCCTTGACATTGACTGCGGGTGCTGTACTGTTGGCACGAGGCATGAAATCAGTGTTAAAGAAATCATCAAACATTGTCGGGAACCAACCATTGCTTTTCATTAATCCGTTCAACATAATCAATACCTCCTAATTATACTTTTAGTTTAACTTATTTGTTCTAGATCGCCTCGGCTTTTGCTTCGGCTCTCACTAACAGATAAGCAAAGTACATGCCTATAGAAAGAATCCGTGCCAGAATGACAATCGGTGAAGTCAAACTGGCACGAAATTTAAACTTGCTTAAACTATGCTGACAATTCTTTAAACTCAGTTAAACATTGAGGTGATAAGCTAATTCTTTCCCAAAGGTGAAAGGACCAGCTTTGCCAGCTTATAGTGCATCTTCCCGAATGGGATGCTAATAATGGTAATGCAAAAATCTTATTACTTAAAGATTGTTGCAAAGTTCGTATTTTCATCTGATATTTGGAGAATTCTTAGTACTTTTGTACCTAGTTTTGAGATTAATTAAGGAATTGGCGAAGAACGAATGATAGAGATTCGAAAAGCGATTACAGCACAGTCGGAGGAAATAACGAAACTGATAATGACAGCCATGACAGATGATTGCTGTCTGCATTTCTGTGGTAACGGATACGGACTTGATGATTTCCGCAAGATGATGACGACTCTTGTTGAACGCGAGGATTCGCAGTATAGCTATCGGAATACGTTGGTAGCAATGGATGGTGATAAAGTTGTCGGTATCTCCGTCAGCTATGATGGAGGACGTCTGCATGAACTTCGTCGCGCCTTTATCGAAACTGCAAAAGAATATATCGGCAAGGATCATACGAGTATGGATGACGAAACGCAGACTGGCGAACTGTATATTGACTCATTAGCCGTACTTCCAGAATATCGACGTCAAGGCATAGCACGAAAACTGCTGTTGGCTACTAAAGAACAGGCTAATCGTATGGGCTTGCCTCGTATTGGACTCTTGGTTGATAAAAATAATCCAGCCGGCGAGGCATTATACGCTTCTGTCGGATTCCGATATGTAAATGATAGCCACTGGGGCGGACATCCCATGAAACATCTGATATTATAGCTATGAGTAGTATCGTCTTTTCCATATTCCTACTAAGCATTGGTGCGAGTTTCATTCAACGCACTACGGGTTTCGGTTTTGGCATCTTCATTATGACGATGCTGCCGTTTGTCATGCCCAGCTATGGCGAGGCTACGACACTCTCTGGACTGTTGGCAATCACCACTTCCGCTGCTATCGCATGGCGACTGAGAGGCTATGTAACATGGAGCAGACTTTGGCCGATATTGCTTACATTCATCATTGTTTCCACGATAGCGATCTTTGTTCTGACACGTATCGAAGACCATATTCTGCGTCGCATCCTGGGTGTGGCACTCATCCTTATCAGCATTTATTTCATGCTCTTCAGCCAGCGCATCAAACTACCAACGACCATGAGTGTACAGGTTGGTGCAGGAACACTCAGCGGACTGATGGGAGGTTTCTTTGGTATGCAAGGACCGCCAGCTGTACTTTATTTTATTCAGAGTGAACCAACGAAGGAACACTACATGGCGATGGCGCAGACCTACTTCCTGATAGGTAATGTGATGATGACAGGTGTGAGAGCCTACAATGGCTTCTTCACCACTACTGTTGCCATTGACTATCTATATGGTCTCGGTGGCGTCATCATAGGAACGTTGCTTGGTGCATACGTTTTCAAGCATATTCCCAATCACATCTTCAGATACATTGTCTATGCCTACATCTGCATCTGCGGTGTAATTATACTAATAACAAATTAAGCACTATGGCATACCTGAATTAGTCCGGTCAGAATATAGTCTAAGTTATGTAAACTCTATGATGGCGCTTACCTCACTCCCGATAGACAGGGAAACAATGATGCCATCTGCTGTTTTGTAAATAGTAGGAGTCAGACAATCACCATGCTTAGCTGCTACTCGATATTCTACCCGAAGACCGCTTACCACAAAATTCTCAGGCAACAGTTCCATCGCCATACGGACATAGTTCGCATTATTCAGATGTTTGTTGTAATCGATGTCGGCACGAAGAACCTTGATAGGCTCAAGAACCTCGCCACCGTCCTTAGGCAGAATAATGCGGCGGTCTTTGTAGTTCATCTCCAGTTGTGGCTCCAGCTTCATAGATTGTATGGTTGCATCATCCACACGTTTCAGTTTCCCTGCCGCCTTGTCCACGAATGCTCCCATGCTCCATGTTTTGTAGCAAGGATTTCCCTGTGCATCGTAGATGAACGTGTTACGGAATCCGAACATGGGTTTCATGCCATAGACGGAGGTTGTCACCGTCAACTCTTCTTTGTAGTCGGGTACACGGATAATCTCAACCTGACGCGTTGCCAAGAGCTGCGCCATGTTCTGCTGTAAGAAGTAGTTCTTGACTTCCGGCTCGCTGTCGATCCACATCTCTGAGCAATCCTGCATCATCTGGAGTGCTGAATAAAGCTTCAGTTTGCCCTCGCTGTCACAGGTGCTTGTTGTTACCTTATAAGTTAAACTATACATGTTCTATTTCAATTGTTTTCTGTCTGATATATCAATCCATACTTTTCATGTAGTTTCCGAAGAGAGCCATCTGCCTTCATTTGATGAATGACATTATTCACAATCTGTAGCAGATCCTCCTGCCCCTTCTGCATCAGGACACCAATCTCGCCATGAGTAAAAGGATCGTTCAACAGTGGGGCTGCAAGTCGGGGGTCAGTCTGCACATAATAAGGAGCCTCTGTAATTTCCGTTATCATCACGTTGGCTGCACCTTCGGCTACAAGTGTCGGTATTTCCTCGTTCTTTTGGTGAACGACTATATTAGCGTGAGTCAGGTTTTCGTTGGCAAATTGTTCATTCAGTCCCCCAGGATTCACCATTACAGTCACTTCGGGCTTGTCGATGTCAGCCAGCGACCTGTAGCGGTCTGCCTCCGAAGCCCTGCACAGGATGGTCTTGCCGTTAGCCAGATAGCCCTCACTCATTAGCATCGTCTCACGTCGGGCATCGGTGATGGTTATACCGCCAATGGCGAGGTCGAACTTTTGAGGTTCTGCCAATACATCTTCCGTTAACGTAGGCCATGAGGTCTTTTTGAACTCTATGTTTACTCCTAACCTTCTCGCTATCTCTTTTGCAACTTCAATACCAAAGCCCCAATAAGTCCCATCGGGTTCGCAGAAAGATAACGGTCTATAGTCACCAGTAGTACCAAAGAGGATAGTGCCTCGCTCAACTATCTCGGCGACTTTTCCGTCGATGGGAATATCTGTATAGGTTGACAGGATGAAAACCGAGAATTGGCCGTTCTCCTTCCCGAACTGGATAGCACCTTTCAGGTCGTTCTCTGGGAATAGCTTTGTACTGTCGAAGTAATAAAGGTTATCCTCATTGTTAAACCAACCGCCTACATAGCCTTCGTTTTGCAAAGCATGTCTTACCACCTTGTTGAGTTGGTCACGCGAATGGCTGTTCTGAGTTGCTGCATAACTGACAGCAATTCCTTCAGTCGGTTCAGTCATTGTGCGGATGTTAATAATGAATCCGTCTGGATGGGTCTGACTGAAAGCCCAAACCTTATCAGCAATAGTTGTTATGTTGCTCTGCTCAGTAGCGTTATCCTCATTGGAAGAGCATGAGGCAAAACTAGCCGTTCCAAAAATGGTAAGGATGGCTAGTAACAACCCAATCCGATATTTTTCCAATCTTATCATATGTACCCAATAAGGGAATCAGTAAACCTAATTACAATAGTTGTCATTTGATATATTTCACTTTCGATGCATCACGAGGTTTGGCATCTGGCTGTTCATCGGGATAGCCGATAGAAATGACATAAAGCAGTTTGTAGTCAGCAGGGATGTCAAGACTATCACGGAAAGCCTTTGCCTTCTCGTCATTGGTTAAGAAACGAACAGGTCCTGTCTGGATGCAAGTGCCAAGTCCCAAAGACTGTGCCGCCAGCATCATGTTCTGTCCCATCAGACCAGCGTCAAGGTTGAAATTGCCGTTCGCCGGAGCACAGACACAAATAAGGTTTGGTGCATTACGGGTCTGTCCCTTCACATCGTCCATCAGTTGTGGATTCTCAATGATACGCACAGCCCAATTTTGACGATTCATGGCACTTGGAGCATTAATGCCAGCAAGGGCTACAATCTCCAGTTTCTCATGCTCTACAGGCTTGTCGAGGTACTTACGGACAGAGCGACGTGCCATGATGTTACTTAGCACAGGGTTGACCACCATCTGCATGTCGGCTTCGATGGTTGCCACCTGGTCACGAGACTCATAACGCTTGATGACCTTTCCGTCGCGTCCAATCAGGAATTTAGTGAAATTCCACTTGATGTCACCACCGCCAGCTTGCTCCTTCAACCATGTATAAAGAGGATGTGCGTTCTCACCGTTTACATCAATCTTGTCAAACTGAGGGAAGTGGATGTCAAAGTTGGCAGTACAGAAGCTGCGAATCTCCTGAATGGTGCCAGGAGCTTGCTGACCGAACTGGTTACAGGGGAAGTCCAGGATCTCGAAGCCCTGACTGTGATACTTCTGGTAGAGAGGTTCCAGGTCTTTGTACTGTGGTGTGAATCCGCATCGGGTAGCAGTATTCACAATCAGCAACACTTTCCCCTTGTAGTCCGAGATCGACACCTCCTGTCCTACATCGTTCTTCACCTTGAAATCATAAATGCTCTGTGCTGAAAGGGTTAGCACACCCGTCATTGCCATGAGGCAGAAAATCATTCTTTTCATAATTCGTGTAGTTTTTGTGAATAATTGTTTGCTATTTCGATAAGTTTGTCAATACTGTCAATGATATAGTCAGCTCCAGCCTCTTCAAGTTCCTTTCTTGTTCCGTTCCCGTAAGTCACGCCACAGGTCTTTGCTCCAGCGTTTAGTCCCATTAGGATGTCTACGTTCATATCCCCGACGACAAGAGTCTGGCTGGCATTGAAACCTGTGGCTGAAAGAGTCTTGAGGACAGGCTCAGGATTAGGTTTCGCTTTATCTACGTCGTCTGCTCCGACCAAGTATGAAATATACTCCGCTATATCCAAGTCGTGTATCAATCCAGACAGAGATTTGTGCCAGCGTGAAGATGCTATCGTGAGGGAGTATCCCATATCCTTCAGCGCAGCCAGTGTTTCTTTGACTAGAGGGAATGCCTGCGGTTTCATATTCAGCAGGTTCTCTTGGAAGATTCTCCTGTAGGTGTCAGCACATAATTGGATGGTCTCTTTGCTCTCATCAGGATATAATGCCTCAAAACAACCATCAAGAGGCAGTCCAATCTTGGAAGCACATTCGTCATCAGTATGACCACCCAGTCCTAACTCTGCAATCGTCATTTGCATCGTCGTGACGATATTCCGTCGGGTATCACCTAATGTACCGTCAAAATCGAATATAATCAGTTTTATCATCTCTCAGTCATAGTATTCTTCACCATGATATCCATTGCCACCTTACAGAGATATTTCCTCATTATTGTTAATATTGGTTGCAAATATAACGATAATTCTGCGAAATTCACTATATTTGCCCCATTATTTGAAAACAATTCATTATGCCACGTAAGACAGACGGAGTACTTTTTGAACTTCAGCCGCGCCCCACGAAGGGTGAGGACGGCAAACCTTTGCTCTATGCACAACCCGTTGTAGAGTACAAATACGATCTTGATGCCATTGACGATTTCTGTTGCAAATACCGCCATACCAGCAAAGGTGAGATGAAGCATTTCTTCAGTCTCCTGGAGGAGGTGACAACGATGTGGTTACGTCAAGGTGACCATCCGCGGATGCACCGTTATCGTGACGGTCGCATATGGCACTACGTACCCGTCCAAGACTCTCCCTCTCTGTAAAACAGGTTCTCAGCGACCGCTGTGAATGTTTTTGCCGCCCGCTAAAAATCCGGAAGGCACTTTCTTTCTCCCTGTTTCAAAGGCTCTTTACCCCTGTTTCAAAGGCTCTTTACCCCTGTTCCAAAGGCTCTTTACCCCTGTATCAATGGCTCTTTCTCTCTGTTACAAGGTTCTTGAATGAAGAGCCGAAGATGACATACTGCGTATTACCCGCAATCGTTCCCTCGTTCTGTCCTCACAGGAAAGGCTTCGCCGAACTTACTTGTCACTCGGAAATGAAAAGAAAAGTAAACTTTCCTTTTGCGTTTCTCTCGTTTTTTCGTAACTTTGTCCATCAGATGAAGACAGCAATTATAGGCGGTGGTGCCGCAGGCTTTTTTCTTGCAGTCAACTTGAAAGAGATGATGCCAGAGATGGAGGTCACTATCTTCGAACGTGCCCAGCGGGTTCTTTCAAAAGTGGAGGTCTCTGGTGGTGGACGTTGTAATTGTACCAACTCTTTTGAGGATGTGACGGACTTGCGGATGGTTTATCCTCGTGGGCATCGGTTGATGAAACGTTTATTTAATGTCTTCGATTACCAATCTGCCTTTGCGTGGTTCGAGCATCATGGTGTCCCCCTGATAACACAAGATGACCAGTGCGTGTTTCCTGCAGCCCAGGACTCACATGCCATTATCAATTGTTTCCTTACCTTAGCTCGTCGTCATCAGGTACGGATATATCTTGGGAGGAAAATACAATCACTGGATGACCTTCAGGATTATGATTTCATAGCTGTCACCACGGGAGGTTCTCCAAAAGGGGAGGGACTGAGATGGCTCGCCGACCTGGGACATGAGATAGAGCAACCGGTACCCTCGCTCTTCACCTTTCAGGTTGCTGACAAGTCGTTGACAGCATTGATGGGAACAGTGGTCGGGCAGACAACGGTGATGATACCTGGTACTAAACTGCATGCAAGTGGTCCTTTGTTGATAACTCATTGGGGAATGAGCGGTCCTGCTATCCTGAAACTCTCCAGCTATGCGGCAAGATTGTTGGCGGAGAAGGAATATAAGTTACCTGTCAGTGTTCGCTGGACGACCGCCCGGGACTCCGATATAGAGAACATCCTTCATGAGACCATGAGGGTTCATTCCTCAAAACAACTTCCTACCTTCAATCCTTTTGGACTGCCTCAGCGTTTGTGGGCTTTCCTTATGACGAGATCATTGGCAGACAGATGGGAGGTGAGATGGCATGAACTGGGCAAGAAGGATGTCAACCGTATTGTCAACGTTCTTTGTAACGATACTTATCAGATTAGCGGACGTGGAACTTTCAAAGATGAGTTTGTTACCTGTGGGGGCATCTCGCTGAAGAGTGTAAATCCATCGACCCTTGAGAGCAAACTCGTGCCCCGTCTCTTCTTCGCTGGTGAGGTGCTGGATGTGGATGGTGTTACAGGTGGCTTTAACTTTCAAGCAGCATGGACGACTGCCTATACGGTAGCCTCTGCTATCGTCTCGAAATTATCTTAATTGTAACAATCATTTTCGCTGGTGTGTCATTTTGCTGTTCTCCTTATCATAAAGTTGGAGAATACAGATTCTTTTTGTATTTTTGCATCCAAGGAATTGAATACTAACTGACAAAAGTAAAATGAAAAGATTGATAGTAAGACTAGTAGCGGCTGTTGCTGTTTGCATGGCAACTGAGGGCTGGGCTCAACAAACCGATGGTCAAAAGTCAATTGTCTGTCACGATGACGGGACAGTGACTTTTTATTACAAGAATGACAAGGCAAAGTCTGTTTTCGTTGATGTACAGTTTGCCGGTCGTCAAGAGATGAAACGTGATGCTGGTACGGACAGATGGACTGTGACGGTCGGACCTGCGGCTCCTGATATGTATCCTTATTGTTTCATCGTGGACGGTGTCGGTGTCATGGACCCTGAGAATCCTCAGTATTTCCCCAATGAGGGTTTTAAGAACAGCCTGTTGGAGATTCCCTCGAAGACTGGGACATTGGCGCACGATATAAAAAAAGTGCCTCATGGTCGATTGGAGTATATTCATTACTATTCCAAGAGTCTGGGCGGTACGAATCATGCGGTCGTCTATCTGCCACCTAATTATATGATGGATATTCAGAAAAAATACCCAGTGTTTTACCTGATCAGTGGCACTACGGATACGGAGGAGGTTTATTATAAGGTAGGTCGTGTCAATTATATCTTGGATAACTTGTTGGCGGAGAAGGCTGCCAAGGAAATGATCGTTGTGCTCCCTTATGGTAATCCTTATAAATTGTTGCCTGCCAAGCAGGATAGTCTGGGTATGCCCCAGACACATTTCGGCGGGGATGTGTTCAGTAAGGATCTCATTCATGATTTGATGCCATATATCGAAAAGAACTATCGTACGAAGAATGATGCGGACCATCGTGCCATAGGCGGTTTCTCTCGTGGTGGTAACCAGGCGCTCTTCAATGGATTAAGCAATCTTGATAAGTTCTCATATCTCTGTTCCTATAGTTCCTTTACATCAACGGATATCCCCTATGTCTATGACCATGCTGATGACACTAATAAGAAGATCCATTTGTTCTGGCTGGGCGTTGGAACGGATGATTTCCTTTACGGTAATGCCCGTGACTATATGGAATTCCTTGATAAGAAGGGAATTCGCTCCGTTAAGGAATTCACTAACGACAAATTTGGTCATACCTGGATGAACGCCAAATACTTCTTGTACAAGACGCTACCTTTATTATTTAATAAGAAAGCCGCTGAAGCTGCGATGGCAGGGGGCAGACCGGCTCCTGCCGCTACCGGTAAGGAACCGCAGTTTACACCAGGTGTGATGGCACGCTTGTTCCCCAAGCCAATCATCTCCCCAGAGTATACGGAGCAGGGTGTCACTTTCCGTTTTAAGGCACCAGAGGCACAGAAGGTGGAACTGGAGTGTGAGATTCTTCCAAAGCCCCTGCCGATGGCAAAAGATTCAGATGGTGTGTGGACCGTGACGATGACGGATTTCCTCTTCGAGACTTTTAAATATTGTTTCGTGGTGGATGGTACTCTGGTGGCAGACCCTAGCAATATGTACCTGTCACCCGACAAAGGCTTTAAGTACAGCATTGCCGATAATCCCCAGTCACCATTCAACTTCGCATCCCAGGGTGATATCGCACATGGCAGGGTAGGCTATGATGTGGAGCGACAAGAAGCATGGTATATGTCTCCTATGCCGGCAACTCCTATCATGCCTGTGTTCATCCAACTGATTCCTGGTGAGGGTGATACGATGGAGAGCTGGTTTAAAGTAGGTGGCGCTGATGCTATTGCCGACCGTTTAATCGCTGATGGTAAGTTGAAGTCGTGTGTATTGACAACCAGTACACTGGATTTTATGCGACAAGGTCCTCAAATGCCGGATTTCAAGGTTATCACACTTCGTGCAGATGATTATCCGACATGGTCACAACGTCGTCGTGCTTTGATAAAACTATTGATGAACAAAAATTAGTTATGATGAAAAATATCGTCTTTCTCTTTTTGACAATCTGTCTTTCGGTAAGTAAGACTTCTGCACAGTATCAATATCCGTTCCAGAATCCTAAGCTTTCTTATGAGGAACGAGTGGAAAACCTTATTTCCCTGTTGACGCCAGAGGAAAAGGTGGGATTAATGATGAATAAATCGGCATCTGTCGACCGTCTCGGTATTCCGTCGTATAACTGGTGGAGTGAGGCATGTCATGGGGTACGTCAGAGTGACTATACCGTCTATCCGCAACCCATCGGTATGGCAGCGGCATTCAACGCCCCACTGTTTTACGATGTCTTTTCAACTGTCTCTGATGAGGCTCGTGCTAACTGGAACCGCAGTGACCATAATGTCTTCAACGTTCCGATGGGCGTGATTTATTATCCTGGGAATCCTGAGCTTACCTTCTGGTGCCCGAATGTCAATATCTTCCGTGATCCCCGTTGGGGACGTGGTCAGGAAACCTGTGGCGAGGATCCTTATATGAATGCTGTACTGGGTGTACAGACCGTATTGGGCATGCAGGGGAATGACAGTCATTATCTCAAGACCCATGCCTGTGCTAAGCATTATGCGGTGCATAGCGGACCAGAGCCGTTGCGTCACTCCATGAATGTGGAACCAACGAACCGTGACTTGTGGGAGACCTATCTGCCTGCTTTCAAAGCTTTAGTGAAAAAGGCGCATGTTCGGGAGGTGATGTGTGCTTACCAGCGTTTCGAAGGGAAACCTTGTTGTACGAGTGACCGTCTGCTGATTGATATCCTGCGTAACAAATGGGGTTATGATGGCTTGGTGGTTACGGACTGTGACGCAATCAATAATTTCTATAGCAAAGGACAGCATGAGACGCATAAGGATCCGTTGTCGGCAAGTGTCGATGCGGTACTGAACGGTACGGATCTGGAGTGTGGCAAGGTGTTTATGTGTCTGACAGAAGGCCTGAAGAAAGGATATATCAAAGAGGCTGACCTCGATCAGCACCTGCGTAAGACTCTATACGGACGTTTCGAACTGGGTATGTTCGATCCTGCTGAGATGTTGCCTTGGGCGAACTTAGGTCCGGAGGTTATCAGTAGTGAGAAAAATAATGAGCTTGCCACCCAGGCTGCTCGCGAATCGATGGTACTGTTGGAGAACAAGGTGCGCTCTCCGTTAAGCGGGGAGGCGGTTTCCGCCGGTGGGGCAAAAGTTCCCGTCCTCCCGCTTTCAAAGAGTATCAAGACGATTGCTGTAATTGGTCCTAACGCAGATGATGCCGCGATGCTGAATGGTAATTATGGTGGTACACCGACAAAGGCGCATACTCACTCTTTATTGGAAGGTATCAAGGCTGCTGTGCCAAACACAAAAGTCATCTATCATAAAGCCTGTGAACTGAATGATGAGTATAACACCATTCATCATTTGCAAGACTTCAATGACGGTAAGGGTGTTTTGGTGGAATTCTGGAATAACCGGAGATTAGAAGGTGAGCCAGTAAAGAAAGACTATTACAAGGAGATGGCTTTTACGACTTTTGGTGCATGGGGCTTTGCCGAAGGTGTCAACAATGATTCTCTGTCCGTTCGGGTGAGTGGAACTTATAAGTCGACATTCACTGGTGAGATGAAGTATTCGTTGACTTCTGACAATGGTTATGTCCTCAAGGTAAATAACGAGATAGTGGAGACAGCGGAGCCGTATCTTCCTCAAGGTGGCTATTTCCATCGTTCAATGGAGTATAAGTCCTTCCCCGTCAAGGCTGGTGAGACTTATGAGGTTGTGATAGAGTACCGTCGTGGCAACGGACAGTTTGCGATGCTACGTGGTGATATTTGTGAGCGTATCCTTGTTGATTTCACACCTTTAGCCGAGGAGGTGAAGAATGCCGATGCCATCATCATTATCGGAGGAATCTCCGCACAGATGGAAGGCGAGGGTGGCGACAAAGCGGATATTGAGTTGCCGAAAGTACAGCAACGTCTGCTACGTGCTATGCATGCTACGGGTCGTCCGGTCATTTTTGTCAATTGCTCTGGATCTGCTATTGCCTTCGGCAGTGTGGAGGGACAGTATGATGCACTTTTGCAGGCATGGTATGCTGGACAAGGTGGTTCCAAAGCTCTTGCCGATGTGCTCTTTGGAGACTATAACCCTGGTGGAAAGTTGCCAGTGACATTCTATCGTTCTACCAATGACTTGCCAGACTTCCTCGACTACTCAATGAAGAACCGTACGTATCGTTACTTCACAGGACAGCCGCAATATGCGTTTGGTTATGGGTTAAGCTACACTACTTTTGCGGTCGGAAAAGCTAAACTGTCTGCGAGATCAATGAAGAAGGGAGGGACGGTGAAAATAATGGTCCCTGTGACGAATACGGGCAAACGTGAGGGAACAGAGACGATACAGATCTATGTGAAAGCACTCGAGGATGCGGAAGCACCCATCAAAGCACTGAAGGGATTCCAGAAACTGAGCCTGAAGCCTGGTGAGACGGCAACGGCTGCCATCTCATTGGATGATGAGGCGTTTGAATATTATAACGAGGCTATCGACGAGTTGTCTGTCAAACCAGGACGTTACCAGATTCTCTATGGTACGTCGTCCCTCGACAAAGACCTACAGAGTTTTGACTTCGTAGTGAAATAACAAAACAAGAAAGGCATTCGATGGGAATGCCTTTCTTGTTTTTGTATTTGTTTATTCTTCTTTTGCTTTCTCTTCTAACATCCAATTGTTACGTTTTAAGGTCTCCACGAACTCACTGATCTTCTGCAGTTCTCGTGGGATGCGGATGTTTTGTGGACAATGCGGCTCACACTGACCGCAGCCGATGCAGTGGTCTGCTTGTCGGAAACGAGGTACGGCACGGTCGAGGCTGATAAGGTAGTTACGGCGTAACTTGGCATACTCGTCATCCATCTTCAGACGGGGCAGGGTACCCTCGTTCTTACATTTATTATAATGGACGAAGATGGCTGGGATGTCAATGCCGTAAGGACAGGGCATGCAGTACTTGCAATCATTACAAGGAATGTTCTCCAGTCCCACAATCTTCTCCGCTATCTCACTGTGCAGGTACTCCTGTTCTTTTTTAGTCAGAGGCTTCAACGGACAATAGGAGAGTAGGTTGTCTTTCAGATGTTCCATATAGGTCATACCGCTGAGTACGGTGAGCACACCTTCTGGAGTGCCTGCATAACGGAATGCCCATGAGGCGACACTGCGTTCGGGAGCATGCTGTTTCAGTTCGTTGACGAGATACTGGGGCAGGTTTGCGAGTCGTCCGCCCAACAGTGGCTCCATGATAACGGCAGGGATATGGTATTTCTGCAACTCTCCGTACAGATAACTGGCATCCACATTACGGTTATTAATCTCGTCGGCATAGTTCCAGTCCAGGTAGTTCAACTCTATTTGTACGAAGTCCCAGTGATATTTGTCGTTCATGGCAAGTACCTCGTCAAATACCGATTTCTGACCATGGAAGGAGAAACCAAGGTTGCGGATGCGTCCTGCCTCACGCTCTTTCATCAGGAAGTCCATCATGCCGTTGTCAATATAACGACGATTAAACTCATCCATGCCTCCACCAATAGCATGCAGCAGATAGTAGTCGATATAGTCTACCTGCAATTCCTTCAGAGATTTCTGGTACATGCCGATACTTGCCTCACGTGTCTGTGAGTCAGGGTGGAAGTTTGAGAGTTTAGTAGCAACAAAATACTCCTCACGCTTGTGGCGGCTGAGGGCTATGCCAGTACAAGTCTCCGACTTACCCTGGCAGTAGACAGGACTTGTGTCGAAGTAGTTGACTCCATGCTCAATGGCATAGTCAACCTGTTTGTTGATCATCTCCTGGTCGTAATCGTCCTTGTTCTCTGTCTTTGACGGCAGGCGCATCATACCGTAGCCGAGGATGGATACTTTCTCATTCGTCTTGGGATTGATGCGATAGGTCATCTGACCTGTCGGCGGTTCCACTTGTTTGGTATATTCGCTGACCGCCTTGGTCTCGGTCTTTGACTTGCAGCCCGTCAGGACGGCAGCGGTTGTCACTGCTCCACCTCCTAACAACTTGAGGAAATTTCTGCGGTTTATATCTTTTTTCATCTCTTTAAATTCTAAACGATCAACTCTAAACTTCTTTATGTATCTCATGTCCCTCCACATAGATTGCAGAGAATGGACGTGCCGGGCACAGATACTCGCAGGCTCCACAGCCAATACAGCGGTTCTCATTAACGGCGGGAATCATAGGTGAATCCTTGTCGTCTGGACTGGAAGGTACCATCTCGATAGCACCTACAGGACAGTGTCGGGCACAGTTGCCGCACTCTACACCGTCAGTCAGCGGAATACAGTTTTTCTTTACCCAAACAGCATGACCGATCTGCGTTGATGCTTTGTCTTCATGACTAATGGGCTTGATAGCCCCGGTAGGACAAACCTCTGAGCAACGGTTACACTCTGGACGACAATAGCCACGCTCATACGACATGACTGGTTGCAACAGATGAAGCCAATCACTGGACGGACGCAATACTTCATTTGGACACTCAGAGATACAGAGTTGGCATCCCGTACAGCGCTTTGCCATGTTCTGTGCAGACAAAGACCCTGCAGGTGTCAGTGGTGTCTGTCGCTCTGGTGCCACCTTGTCCTCAATCTCAGCGAGTCCGCCGTCTGTCTTCTTTGCCTCTTGGGCAAGGGCTGCTGTAGTCAGCAAAGCGGAAGAGAGAAGGAAACTGCGCTTGGAGGAATCAACGGTTTCGCTGGAGTCAGCAGGTTTATCGGGTTGTCCGTTAGATTTGTTAAACCCATACCTCAACGCTCCGAACTTGCAATTCTCGATACAATTGCCGCATACCACACAGCGTGTAGCGTCAACGGAATGTGTCTTGTAGTCGATACATGCTGCCTTGCAGTTCTTTGAGCATAGTGAACAGTTTCTGCATTTGTCTGCGTCAAAGTGAATCTTTAAAATAGAGAAGCGGCTCAGGAACGAGAGAACAGTTCCCACAGGGCAGACTGTGTTACAATAGGTTCTTCCATTGCGCCAAGCAAGGAAGAAAAGAATAATAAAGGCAACGATGGCTATCACCAATGACGGCAATGCTCGCATCCAGATGTTACTATGATAGAACATGTAGCTGTCGTTGTGCTCAGCAATGAAGGCAAGTACATTGTTGCCTGCCTGATAGATAGGTTGTAACAGGTTCGTGGCAATGAGCCCGAAGGTGGAGTAGGGCGCTAGCAGTTGTACGACCACGCCGATACCTAAAAACCAACACGCAATACCTAGTACGAGGAAAGCATAGCGCAGCCACGACTTCGCTTTCGAGAAAGTGTAACGGTTCTTCTTTGCTTTCTTGCCGAACCAACCGAAGATATCTTGTAGGATACCTAATGGACAGATGATAGAGCAGTAGATGCGACCGAAGATGATAGTCAGCAGTACGAGTACTACGATAGCCGCTACGTTCAGTGCCAGAATTGCTTCTAAGAATTGTAGTTTCGGCATCCAACTGACCCAATGGTGCATTGTTCCCGTGAAGTCAAGGAACAACAGCGTGATGCCTATAAACATCACGGCAGCCAGTGTGATTCTAACTTTCCTTAACATAAAGTTTTGTTTAGTTTTATTTTGTTATTATTTTTACAATCAGTATACTCATTTCATATAGCAGGTAGATAGGTAGTGCCACGACGAACAGTGTGAAGGCATCAGTAGTCGGTGTGATAATCGCTGCCACAATAAGTATTGCCACAAGTGCATGACGGCGGTAGGTCGTCATCAGTTGTCCGTTAATCAGTCCCATTCTCCCCATCAGTGCACAGACCACAGGCAGTTCGAAGACCACTCCCATAACCAGACTCATGCCTAACAGTGTATCGATATACGACTGTAATGTCAGCATGTTGGCGACATCAGGTGATACCTGATAGGTACCTAGGAAACGGACGGTGAAGGGGAATACCACAAGGTAATTAACCAGTGTTCCGATAAGGAACATCAAGTATGCGGCTCCCACGATCCACACGGCATAATGTCGCTCGTTGGCATAGAGTCCGGGTGACACAAAGCGAAAGAGCTCATATAGTATATAAGGTGAGGCAACCAATAATCCGGCATAGATAGCCGTCTTCATGTGTATCATGAACTGTTCCGTCAATCCGGTGTTCATCAGGTGGATATTGAAATCCTCAGTGTCTAGCAGACGGTAGGTGATGAAGTCACTCGAATGGGGAGCCAGTACGATAGAAAACAATTCGTCTTTCAGACAGAATGCAATGATGCCAAAGAGGACAATGGCACCAAGCATTCGGAATAGCGTGCCTCGTAGTTCGTCCAGATGATCCCAAAACGTCAGCGGCTCACTCATTCCTTCTTGGCTTCTTCCTTCTCGTCGTCGATGTTGACATCCTTCATGCCGTCTTTGAAACTCTTCACACCCTTGCCTAGTCCTTTCATGAGTTCAGGAATCTTTTTGCCCCCGAATAGTAACAAGATAATGATAGCAATGACGAGAATCTCAGTCGTTCCTAATCCAAACATATTTTCGTATTTTTAGTTATTTCTGTTGCAAAAATAATCATTTTTTGGTAAATATGTGTATCTTTGCCTCAGAAAATCAAATGAAAGTAATAAATGACACCTGAATTAGAATTCTTATTGCGTCTTTTCTGTGCTGCGGTCTTAGGTGGAATC
>Ga0326512_10000594_pt1 | contig 31497 bp, 37 predicted proteins | sample 1_2617_0518_D_FD_203652 | JGI IMG/M metagenome (GOLD analysis project Ga0326512, IMG submission 203652) | Bovine rumen microbial communities from UC Davis, California, United States - 1_2617_0518 | ecosystem: Host-associated > Mammals > Digestive system > Stomach > Rumen | place: USA...
TCGTTTCTTTGATTTGTACTTAGGGAATCCGACATTAGGCTGTGCAAAGAATTTGGAAAAAGCAGACCACAAATCCATTTGTGTATTGCATAATGCCATAGAATCTACTTCTTTTAACCACGCATTTTCGGTTTTATACTTAGCAGGAGTAGTTATTTTACCCTTGCCATTCTCTTTGTAGTATTCTATATTGTCATGCAAAGCCTGATTCCAATACCAACGACAACAACCAAAAGTCTTAGCAATAAGTACTTTTTGTTCTTCTGTAGGAAATATCCTCATCTTATACGCTCTAAACATTTATTCACCACCTTTCTGTGCGATTCCTCCCACCCTACGCTGTCGCTTAAAGGGTGGGGAATCCTCGCTGACTATTATTGATTCTTTCTACGTCTTCCGATGTTATCGTATCAATTGTTTCATATACATTTGTTGCCGAGAAACACACAGTTCCTCTTGATTTCCGGCGCATACTGACACTGAGAGACAAAAAGCCGAACGTTCTTAAACTTTAACAGCTCTGTCTTTTCTTTGTCAGTCAACATTCTGTCAATCTTATACATCGTCCCCTTGATTCTTGTTCCATCTTCCTTTGTCACACTTGTATCATAGAAGTCGTAATAGGAAACAAGATTACATAATTCAGAGAATGAGAGTCTTGCCTTTCTTGCCATTGTATATCCTCCTTAAAGCGGGAGTGTTTTCAACCCTAAAGATTTTCTCTGTCTGTTGACGTTCTGTAACGTCTCAATCCACGGCGTTCCGTCATACTCGTTGAACGCATTTGCGGCACTTGACAACACCATGAAATCACGAATAAACAAGGGACTGCGATAATCCATAGCGTCTTTCAAAACATCTATCGCATCCTCGAACGAGGGAATGTTGTTAAGTTCAACCATGAATCTATATGTATCGTCGTCTACTAAATCGCGAACCACTCTCGCGGCTTCGCATATGTAAGAAAACCTACTTGCCAACTCTGACAAGCTACGCTTCTTGGGTTTCTTGCAGGCCTCCGCAAGATAGTATCTTGCAACCGCGGCTCTGTACAGGTTGTCATCCGTTAAATCTCTGCTCTTAATATTCACATAAACCTTCATTGTAATAGTCCTCCTCTTTGTTGTTAATCGAATCCAGTTTCTGTCTGTCGTGATAAGAAATTCCGAAAAGTTTGGGGGCGTGATAAGTGAGTCTGTCTGCAAAACACCCGCTCTTTCTATTAAGCAACTGATTAAAGTAGCTTATACTTCTTGCCACTATCTTTCTGTGAGCAATTTTTCTGGCGCGATAAATCCTGCGCTTCCTTAACGAACTGTGCTTACTCATAAGCAACCTCCTTATATAATAATGTATGGGGATACCGACGGAGTTGAACCGCCGCAAAGCACCGGCATATCCATAAAGACTCCCCGACCGAAGCCGAGGAGCCTGTTTTATATTTGCTTCCTTCGTTCTATCGCAAGCGAGAATATCTTGATTTGGTAATCAAGTGTTGCCGTCCTTAATTCGTCATCGCAAAACTTCTTCTGCGTTCCCAACTCCCTCACAAGTTCGTATAGAGTATAGTTTTTCTTTGTCTGGTTACAATCCATACAACAAGCCACGAGGTTGTTTTCGTTGTCTCGTCCTCCCTTCTGAACAGGAAGAACGTGGTCGTAGCTAAGGTTTGTACGATTCAGCTTACGACCACAATAATAACAGTACTCAGACGGAATCTTTTGTTTAATGTCTCTGTCTATACTTCTTCCCATTAGTCCTCGCTATCGTCATCATCGTAATCGCTATCGCAATCGCTGAGGTTTTCGATAATAAGAGAATAATCAAACTCGTGTTTCTCTCCCTTGTACCAGTACTCTCCGACGAACCAATCGCTCGCAACCCACACCTCATTCTCCTTTGTGAGCATCTTTGAGGGGTTGGCGATTATGTCACCGACAGTACTGTTATCATCCCTCTGCGCTCTAAACACTCCGATTATATCGAACTGATTCTTGCTCTCGTGTTCAAGCGTTTCGTTGTCGAACTTGTAAAGGTAACTGAACGAATTCTTCTCAGTGTGATAGCGTGTTATATCTCCAAACGGAGTGTCTTTATACACAGTTGACACCTTTCCATTTCTATGAACAAGCATATCGCCTGTGAGAAGAGTTGCGATGGTGGGTTTATCGGATGTCGCCGCCGACTGTCCTACATCGGGAAGCGCCGTAGCTCTGCGATTTTCTGCATCAGCATCGTAGATTACTGTACCGAAAGTCATCATCTTTTCGGGGTTCGCAATAAGGTCGCCTATCTTAGAAGGCTCAATCTTATCAGCATCAACCCTGTAAACCTTAGCGATTGTAAGACCGCTACAAGTCTTATGAGTAAAGTCATCATTGTACCTCTGATCCATGTATGAGAACGAGTCCTTCTCAGTGTGGAATCTGAGAATATTTCCGATAGTTGTGTTCTTCATTACGGTTGCCATCTTACCGTTAACGGTTACAACGAGATCACCAGTCATTAAAGTATTCATATTCATAAATCATTTCTCCTTTAAGATAAATAAGTTTTGACGCATCGAGCGCATTTTGTTTTAATTCTCTTTATGTAATTCGTTCGGTTTAGTTTAATACAATCATACGCATCCCCCCTTTCAATATCTATCAATCATATCAACGTGCCAAGCGAGCCAGCGCCGCCATAACTTATATCGTATTCCAGACACTCGTCAACATAGTCAACGAAATCCGCAAGCATTTCGGGTTCCATTACAGGGAACTCTATCATTGTATCTGGATAATACATTACAGAGCTACCGTCCTTCATTTTGATATAGTCATTTGTGGTGCAGGCCACTTTGATTCCGTATGTATTTTCGTCATCAATAACATACAATCCGCAGCTATCCTTGCTCATATAAAGCACTCCCGGCGAACAATACTCGGATATTTCCTTTTCTCCATCTTCGGTGACTACCACAAGTTTTCCGCTCTTGTAATCACACAGCTCCACGACGGGAACCAAACTTTCCTTCTTGACTTTGTAGCCAAATGAGTATTCAAAATACTCTATCGCTGTCGTGTCTATGTGGTCATACAGCCCTTCGTAATAGAGATCGGAGTCGTCGTAGTCTTCCAGCCCACTTGTGTATCCAGTTTTTTTTGACCCATACGAGCCATACCCATACGAGCCATACCCATACCCGTAGTAAGAACCGTAATTGCCGTATTTGTATCTGGTGTACACCTTTTCAATATACTCGAAGGGTTTCTCGCACGGCTTGCGAATCAACTGTTTACCACGCTCGATGTTCTTTAACATCTCCGACATGATTACATACTCATGTTGCGTATGCTGATTATAGTATCCGCAACTGAGATTGACCGCCGCAATTCCAAGGTGCGGTGCTATATCGCTAATATCGGAGCAGCTACCCCAAGCTGTTTTAAATCCGATTGCTTTATCGGTAACGAACTCCTCGAACTCGGGGTTGTCACAGTCGTAAAACACCGCATCATCAGCGTTCTTTCTGTCAAACTCGATTATGTAATTCAAGGGGACACTGGGCTTTATTCCCGATTTGCAGAACTTTCCGGCACCCACGCACCCAATCTCTTCGTCCTCGGTAAATATCACCGAGCAACGTAGTTCTTTAATCGTTTCAAGAATCATAAAGATTCCGCAACGATCATCACCGCCGATTCCCTGCGGAGACATTATACAATCGCCGTTCTGCGATGTGCATATTATCGAACACCTTTCTTTGTGAACGGTGTCCATATGTGCTACGAGCAACACAGGGACGGTTCCTTCGGCATAAATAAACCCGTCTTTAACGACGGGCTTATATCCGTATGTTTTTAACGCGGAAACCAAAGCCGCTTTGAGTTGCTCCTGTGTCATTTTGCATATGTCGATAAAATTCATCTTCAATTCCTCCTTGTTATTTATGCACTTTTTATCATGGCTTCGGTTACGAATCTAAAGATTTCCATATCGCCATTTTCAAGCCCTATCTTTATGAATCCGTCACCGCTCGCACTTTTTATAATCCTTACCTTTTGCCCCTCGCTGAACCGGGCATCAATGTCTCTTGTCAGTATTCCGTATGTCGCCTCTCCATTCTCTTCCTCCTCTCGTTTGGAAAGACAGTCTTCACAGATATATCCGCCGTCAACTTCTTCCATTTCGGAGATTTTGTGAGTCTCTCCGCAATCGGCGCAACGCGCAAACTCGGACTCAAAACACGAGTCACAAATGTTTTCTCCATCAATATCACGAATATCGTCATTGCGAACATATTCTTCGCAACAATCGCAGCGTGTATAGTATCTGTCAAGACAGTAGTCGCAAACCCATTCGCTTTCCGACTCTATATAGATTCCTTCATCTTCTCGGAAGTACTCATTGCAATGCTCGCAGTAATGATAATTCCGATCAAGACAATAGTTACAGATAAAGTAGTCGCCGACCCAAGAGCCATCATCACTTCTGCACAAATCGCCACAATCATCGCAGACGTAATAATCTCCATCATCACGACACCTCTGACAAATATATCCGTAGCCTTCTACATGATACATTTCATCTTCGCAGAAGTACTCGCCGCAGTCTTCGCACTTGCAAAGATCTTCATTTTTCTCCAAGCAATCTGCGCATACCACTTGCTCATCGCACCATCTGAGTTTGCTACGGTATTCGAGCTTACCGCAATGTTCGCAGTAAGCTAACTCCTTGAAGGCACATTCAGGACAATATGCCTTACCAGCGAACACTATAAAATCAGCGTTTTCTTCGCCGCATTCAGAACACATCATCTTATGTGTCTTTCTGCACTCGGGGCAGTACAGCTCGTTCTTGTCAAAATGAATTGCACCGCACTCGGGACAAGTGTAGTATTCGAGATAATACTTGCCGTCGGCTTCATTATAAAGCGCCTCGCTTTTGTCTGTAAATTTCTGTCCGCTGTTTGGACATATGTAGTATGTAAACTCCCTCTGCTTATCTCCCCAAGTGGAGCATCCACAAGTACACCGATTGTGGACGGGATTTGTTTTTCCGCAATACACGCAAATCCCAGCGTGTCCAATCTTGAAACGTCCCGGCTTGTCTTTGACCGACCAGATATTCTGGCCGAAATCACAACAGTCGTAGTCGTGATAGTGCGCTCCGATCGACCACACATAATCGTCGCACTTCGTATCAGACACGACGGCTTTGTACGCGCCTTCGATTTTGAGAACTTCCTGTAATTTGGCGCTTACCTCTTTTGCGAGGATCGCTTCAAGTTCGGGGATTCTCGTCTGTGGGTACAGGCGAGACTGCAAGATATCTCCCTCCTTATTCAAGAAGAACATCATGCGGTTGATCTTTGCGTTCTCCCAGTACGGTTCCGTATCGTTAGGTGACAATAACGTACAAACCATAGCGCTCTCATCCATCAAATACGAAAGCGCTCCGTTTGAATAGCAACCGCGATTGCCGATATGGTGACAACTGTCCCACGAATTTCCGTAACTCATTCGCAGAAAATCCATCGGATGAACCGACAGGGTCAGCTTGCGCCTTATCGGCTTATCTGAAAGCGCATCGGAAAGTTGGGCGTACAGCTTTTCAAAATCGTCGATGCGTGTCACACCGACTGCTTCAAAGTATCGACGCAAGGCTCGGCTCGGCTTCGCATGACGCGGAATCTTTATATTTACCTCCTTGAATATCTTGTTATCCTCGATATTCAGGAAGCAATCAAAATCGTATTTTATACAGTGGTTATAGTCCACATTGTACCGTACCCTGTACTCATTCATAATACGAATATATAAGTCCTTTGCTTCATACCTGCGCTGTCTGTCGGGAACTTCAACGTCCCATACTAAACACAGGTTGTCCTCGTTCCACGCAGGAGACAGCCTTAACAGCTTCAATAAGCGACCTTTGTTGCGCTTCCACTCGCCGAGTATATTGGCGAGCGGTATCGTGCTTGTTGTATAATTGGCATTGTCAAAGAACTCGTCGAGTTCCGTGAGCAACTCGTCTTTCACCTTATTTTCGGGAAGATAGTCAACGACAATATTCGACTCCCCGTTTTCCTTGAATATCGGAGTGCCGGCAATAACCGTGTCGTCGCTAATACTCTCACGATCTTCGTTTATTGCCACAGGGCGCAGAGTTGAGCGCTCTCTGATTATTGCCCCCATGGGGATTGCAGGAGCCAGATTCTCCGCCTTAGTAATGGCTCCAGTGTTGAGCGTTACCTCGTCGCCTTTTATGTCGGCAACCCTTACCAGAGAATTGCCAAAGCGGTAGATCTTGTTAAGTTCGATATTCATTATTCTTCCTCCTTATATTCTTTCCCCTCGTTGTCTGAGAGGATTCCGTTCATCGGCAGATACTCCTCAGAAAGCCAAGTGTTTCCGCCGATTATTACCGTTTTTATTCTATCTCCTGCTTTGCCTACGCCGAAGAGATCGGTTGACAGCTCAAAAAACGAGCTGCTCCCCATGCAATTCGCCTCTTCTTTTGAGGCTACGCGATGGGGGTATTCGGTGAGTTTATAAAATTCGTCCCCCTCCATAGAGAAAGAGAGCATTTCCGTGGTAAACACCCACTGATCTATTCCTTTGTCTCCTCTAAGCCTATATTGGTCGTTCCCCCAACCGTAATATATTGTGGCAACCTTTCCACAGTAGCGTTTCATTTCGGGGTTAAAGTATACCCCTCCGTATGTTTCGCCACCGATTAAATCGGAACGAATCACCACTTTTTGCCCTTCTTGTAATACCATTTGTCCTCCTCCTTAGAATGCCAACGACTCTTGCTCCACGTCTATCCTGCCTGTCATCGGCAGATAGCAGTGGTCAAGATATGTCTTGTTTCTAAAACGAATAGCAGAGACCACATCACCTTGTTCTCCAACATTGAAAATCGGGAACTGTAAAACGTAATCCGTTTTCTTCAATAACCCGACCTTATAGCTATGATATGCACTCCCTTTATCATCGACCCAATGCCTCTGGTCGGAGTCGAAATGAACCGGAAAGCATCTTGTGGTGTCGCAGAAATAAGGAGTATATCTTTCGTCTCCCTCATCTATGCTCACCACCTCGAACACCGAATGTGGCCAATGATAATTGTTCTTGTCATCAATCATGACGAAGCAATCGTTTGCACCGGTGACAATGTGGGTTTCTCCGACGCACCCACGCATTCCCTCGTCAATCCAAACTCCGTCAATGGGATTACCCGCAAGGGGCAATATCTTGACGATATCGCCAACTTTAAGTTTAGTCATCGTTCGCCCACCTCCTTTCGTTCTTCCTTGCGCTCCAAGCGCACAGCGCGGGATATCCTACTCCCGCCACTAAAATTGCGACAATCGCCTTTAATAATTCAGTAATCATACGATTACCCCTTTCATTTTTTCCGTTTCGCTCTAAGCTCTTCGGTGTCGGACTTCTACCGACAGACGGAAAGCCCGACTGTTACATCGGGCTTATTACAATCATATTTATCATCAACTCCGTTCCGAACGCCGCTTCGCGTTTTTCCAATAATTCACAATCTCGCCCGCTTCCATCGAAAGGTTAGCAGAATTTTTACCAGTCAACAGATTGAGGTCACAGCGTTGCCGTAGCTCAGGACGCGCCCGCCCTGCTTTAACGCATAGACATTCCTCCTTTCATTTTCTACCAACATTATCGCGACAAGGCGATTTTATTGGTAGAAAGAAATTTGATGAGGGAACGTTCTCCAGTCGGCTCGAAATCTCTGGGGTCAAGCCCTCTGTACGTTTCCCCTTCTGTCCCCACGGTGATCGCAGGCTCGTCACCCTGAACCACTTTGAGAACTCTGCCTTTGAATCCTTTGGGCAGAATAATACCGTCGAGGCATACATCGCGAATAGCCTCAACGGTTTCCAAATATTTAATCAGATTAACCATGCTTTTCCTCCTTAATTCTGATAACACAGTCGTCTCTCACGTTCTGTGTTGCGTTGTCGGCGAACTCTACTGTGTACTCTCTGCCGACTTCGAGAGTATCGTGAACGCCCCACACATTTCCGTCGGGAGTGATGAACTCATGCGAGCTTATCGCTGTTCCTTCGGTGGTATAGTGGGATTCAGGCGGCGCTATAATCATTGCCGCTACGATCGCCGCCATAATCCATGACATTCTCATGCTATTCGCCTCCTTAGTGTTCGCAGATTAGGGCATTCTTGCCCTTCAGAACAAAGTCGATCTTCTCGCTGCCGACCAAAGCGGTGGCAACGAAATGTTCTACGCCCTGATTGATATACGAGCGCAGAAGCTCCCACCTCCTTCCTTTTATTTCCACCGTATACTTGTGGATTGTTATGGGGTATACCCCCGCGATTATATAAGTGACTCCGTTTCCCATAATTACACTCCTTCTTTATATTCCTTACCTTCAACCAATTCTGCGGGCATGAAGCAGCCGCGAACATAGTCTTCGGCATCATCATTATTATTAAACATACGACAGCTTACAAGGAATATGTTTTCATTGTAAACCAACGTTCTGAACTGGATTTCCCCATTCAGCTTCCAACATTCAATGTCCGCAGACAAAGAGCCGTCGGCAGAATGAACCTGTCTTCTTCCATAAAACCTTTCTTTCATATTGATTCCTCCTTTACACTTAGTATTCATCATAGGGAGACCAGTTCATTAGTGGGCGCAGTCTCCCTACGTTGTAATAGGACTGCCACCATATGGCAAGGTCACTATTAGCAACTGTCATTAGCTCACGTTTTCTCAACCGTCGCACAAAATGCCCGTTCGGATAACACCATGACGCATCTCGCGTCAAATCGTTCGCAGTAAATGCTGCTTCAAAACCCTTGTTAACACGGCATTCACCCGCAAGCCATGCGTTTACATTATCAATGACAAAGTCATAGTCTTTGCCGAAAAGTGCGTTTACCAACTCCTGCTGTTCGATCCAATCAGCATAGCTGCCAAACATTATCGTTTGGAAAAACGTTGCCATATTTTTGGCGACAAGGCTCTTCTGAGCCTTTTTCTTAATTCTTTTGTTCATAATAATTCCTCCTTATTATTTGCCCAGAAATTTGGGCATGAAAAAAGCCGCCATGATTAGGCGACTTATGAATAATATAAGACCTACCAACTCTGTGTAACCATTCCCCGTAGGTGTCGCACGACCACAGGTTACATCTCTCAGACGTGCGGGGCTGGTGCTTGCCTATCGGTTTCCCTTTAAGCGGCCTTAATGGTAATGAGCTTTATTTATCAGGTCGTAGCCCATTAGACGACCTCGACACCACGGTTGCGGTGCCTTTAGTTGGTGACAACGTTATCACTCTCCTTTCTTGACGCGGGTGATGCCGCCCACATTCTTGACATCGGTGAGAACGCGGTTCTTCCAGTCCTCGGAGGCTTGGGACGTTCTCGCCGCACGATCGATGAGTGCCGCCGCTCCTTTATAGTCAGCGACGCGGGCGTACTCCTTGTAATCCAACATAATTAACCTTTCTACCCTTGTCCCCATTGGGCGCGGGGAATTTATGGTAATGAGCTTTGTTTAAAGTCGCAGCCCATTAGACGACTCGTGCGACCTTGCCGCGATTTACATCGGGTATCTCTCCTCTTTCATTTCATTGAGTACGCCTCACCCGTTTCATTGAGTAAACGCCTCATTCTTCCGAGACGTTCTCTCACTGGGGCCTGAGCTTCGGCAGGGATAAAGGCAAGAATATCCTCTATCCCTTCAATCTCCAATCTTAGCGCGGACTCATAGCGCCGTGCTATGCCAGCAACCCTCGATTGATACTGGAGTTTGAGGCTGTTAAGATCAAATTCAAAACGATCTTCCGCCTCTGCCTTTTCTTCTTTGAGCCGAGCGATTTCGGCAAGCAAAGTTGTGTTATCCATATGGATTCTCCTTTCTCCCCTGTGACGCTGGGGATAGCGAAATAATCCCATTAGGGAATGGACAGGGACTTGTTTAAGCGCACAAATCCCTGAGAAAGCGCGATTAACATAACTTATCAAACCTCCTTTTATCAGCCTCACACTAAAATCTTATAGGCGAGGCCTTGTCCGATTCCGCCCATGTATATCCTTTAGGCGGTTCGTCGCGCTCCCACGGGGCAACTTCTTTGCTGACATCACAGTTGGATTTTTCAGCAAAGTGTCTGCCCGTCGAAGGCAAGCCACTCTTGTCCGAGCGGATTACCCACCCCTGCGCCGCCCATTCTGCCTGCTTGCGCAGAATCTTGGCGGCAAGTGGATCACGAGAGGACAGCCATTCCACGTCCCAATCCTCCCGTGAAAAGTTGCGGAAAGCGTCATGAGGATCAGGCGCATTCCGCACGAATACACGCAGGGTTTTGTAATATCCCTTACGATCACGGGCAATGTCTGTTTTGCCCGTAAAAACATAACAGTATTCCCCGCTGTTGTGGTATATGAATCCCGACTGCATTCGGAATCCGAACCAGTCAAAGTTTCCTTTGGCGAGACGAATATTTATTCCGCCCCGCCTTCTTCCGTGGGTGAACGCATTCTGCACTGCCATACCCTCACCCCCTTATATTCTGCCGAGGGAACGGCAGCCGATGATTCTGCCGTTCTCATCCCTAACGGATTCGTTGGGAATGAACACGTCCTCGCGATTTGGGACACGGCTCGCCACTATGGACGATACAACATATATCGTCCCGGGAGTAGGCGCAGGAAGCCCTTCTACCTCCCCAAATTCGGTAGAGGTGACGGGAATCCCGTCTATCTCGCCCACTGTCACCGTTCTGGCGGCAACACGGGCAAGTGTGCCGCTGGCAGGAATGGTGATGTTGCCGTCCTCGCGGACGATGGTTATGTCGTGGGGTGTGCAATTTATAATCTCCATGATTATTCCTTCCTCCCCTGTAACGCTGGGGATAGCGTATTTGCCCACTTTGGGCGTTGGTAATGAGTTTTGTTTAGACTCGCAACCCATTAGACGAGTCCCCTTTATGCGGGTACAGCGGACATGGCATCCATGTCCTCGTAGGGGATGTTGAACTCGACAAAGAACTTGTCGAGCGCCTCCGTGGCAGAATTGGCGAGGATCTGCACCTCCTCTCCGTTATCATTGAAAACGGGGGTCAGACCAAACTCCCAGTATTTTATCTTGTAATTCAACATATTTTGCCTTTCTCCCCTGTGACGCTGGGGGTTGCGTGATAATCCTGTTTGGGATGGACAAGGACTTGTTTGGCGCACAAATCCCTGAGAAAGCGCGGCATAAATATCATCTCCCTTCTTGACAAACTTATGCCGTTGCGCGTTGCTGCCGCGGGAATTTGGGACAGCGAGCGCGTAAGTCCCGAGGAAATTGGGACAGTGGGCGCGTAAGTATGAATACATACAATGCGCGCAAAAAACACATACGTTCGCGTATGTGCGCGTAAAAAAACCACCTCGGATTGCTCCGAGGCGGTGGGCGTTAGTCTACATACTCTTCTTCGTCTTTGAAGAGGTCGGGGTCATACAGTACATCCAACTCTGTCTTTTCGCGCTGAGTCAAACAGCCCGGATAAGGGTGCTGATTCCAATCTTCCAGTTTCCCCGCGTTCTCATAGGCCGAGTGACGGAGTCGGGCCGATTTGTTGATAAGCGCCTCCAGTGCATTGGCCGTTTTGTAATACCCGTACACGATAGCGTGAGTAACTTTGATAAAAGAGGTTATACCTTCCCCCGTTGCATCGCCGTCCTCGGCAGTCGTTGAGACATATTTTAAGGCATGGTCGCCTATTAGGCCCAACTGACGCTTGCTAATATCGTTATCGAGTTTCCAGCCGTGATATTGCCAAAGGCGCATAAGATGAGCGATAAGCGCATCGCGACGTTTTTTGTTGGTATCCGCCGACACTGCGCCCATCTCCTCCATGTATTTACCCGCAAAGGCCTGAAGTGTTGTCCAGCTCGCCGATGTGTCTACCCACAAATCTTGGCCTTTTGCCTTGCCAAAAGCCGCGATATATGCAGCACGGCTCGGAAACGTTGCAAATTTGTGCATAGTCTCATTGAACTGGAACCACGACACGCCCTCTTTTGACATCTCTTCGAGCGCCTTGATAAAAAGCGTGTTTTTGGACACACTTTTGGCCTTTGCGACAGTCGCATTCACGATGGGGTTCACGTCAAAAGCATCAAATAAATCAGTCATAGCAATTCTCCTATTCTGGGCATAGTAAGCCCGTCAAAATTCGCGCCGAATTGCGCGTTTGGCAACGGTTCTTATTTAAGCACGCGACCGTTAAACGTGCTATGTCAAGTCAAAATCCGTCGCGGGCATGGTAGGCCATTACCCTACCATCTACCTCAGGAACGCGAGCGAGACGGAACCCATGTGGGGCGCACTTTGGGCGCAGTTTCTCCCTTGCTCACGCGCTGACTATTTACCTATTTTGAGCGCTATGCAAATCTTGCAGAATTCGCGGGCATGTTCGTTTTGGCCTACTATCAGCCCGCTGTTCAGTTGTCAAGATACAATTCACCCAACTATCACCCAACCGACCCCGACACATTGCACACATACAAGAACTACCCCGCACACACACAACACGCCCAAATCAGCACGCGTAATATTTGAGTTTTTGCGCCATCCGCCCGTTCCCCGTGGGGTTCGTTCGTGTCGCTTTCCGTGACTATATTAAAACACACTTTTGACTAAAACACAAGTGGGGCTGATGTATAGCTGATGTATACTTTTTCGCAAAGTTTACATCAGGGGGTCGGATAAAAAAATGAGTTGAAATGTACCCGTGCGCGCACGTATAGTCACCCCTCACTACTCCCATTTCCCCATTTTCCACTCCCCTATTTTCACCATTTTTCACCCCAATCCTTTTTCTAATGTATACTTTCTTAAAACGTAAACTTTTTCTTAACAATAAATGAATCAATTTATACACCTTATTATAATCATCGAGCCAAATCCTGCATTATTTGAAAATCTGCGACCATATAGCCCTTCTCATAGCGTCCCCCGCAGATTCCCCCATAGCGTTACCCATCCCCATATTTGTTGTCCTGCTTTCAAATTTACCACGGAAAATTATGGTACAAAATCGCAAAATCCTTGACATTCTCTCATTTTTGTGGTATAATATAGATACAGAAAAAACAGGGGGACTTCCCCGCAGAAAGGACGATTCTCATGACCAATACAGCAAAACAGATTCAGCTCGACACCCCCGCAGTCAACATCGAAATCAGTTCGTACCGCAACGAACACCAAACAGCACCGATTCCGCGCGGTTCCAACACTACATCTCGCGGTGTAAAAAAAGCAACAGCCGCAGACCCGATACGCGACCCCGCAAAGATCAATGAGCTTGCAGAGTTCTATCTCCACAATGCGAAGACCCACCGACTTGGACTCCGCAACCGCATGGCGTTCATAATCGGAGTCACGACAGGACTCAGAGTAAGCGATATACTCAAACTGAAAATCGGCGATGTGGTTAGACCCAACGGTGAGTTTATCACTCATTTAACGGTACGCGAAAAGAAAACGGGAAAGACAAACGACCCCAAACTCGGAGTCGCCGCCCGTAAAGCGATCGCGGAATACTTAGAAGACCTGAACGGCGAATTCTCATTCGACGACTACCTGATACGTTCGAGCAAAGGCGGCAAGCTCACCGTTACGCAGTTCTACCGAATAATCAACGCGGCGGAAAGCGCACTCGGTTTAACCGATCACATCAGTACGCATTCAATGCGGAAGACTTACGGCTATCAGACGATACGACAAAACCCCGATGACTCCCTCGCAGTCGTTCACTTACAGGGAATGTTCAACCACAGCTCGATGCAGACCACGCTGACCTACTGTGGTATATCCCGTGACGAAGAAGATAAGTACTACGATGGAATCAACGAGCTGATTAAGTAAGCGACAAGCAGCTTGACAATTGAATATAGCGAGCGCTAACGCGCCTGCACACCGAAAGGAATTGAAATTCTGTTGGTAACGATTCTCTGTATGCTATGTACGATAATCGAACATGGTCGGGTACCAACAGAAGAATATAAATATTTGTTTGCGAAACTCGACAGAGTTGAGCAAGTGTGCTTGTATGCCAAAGCAGGACGGAATAAATGGCGGTATGCCTATAATATATTGCCACCTCTTTTTTATCGTTAGAAGAAGAAAAGGGAGCACTGGGTCTCCCGCACCTTCTCCATTGCCCATTCAGCATACAGCTCAAACTTAATCCCAAAACATTCGCAAACGATTCTCGACAGCTATTATATTAACCCAAAATCTTACACCATCATCAAGGACGATGCCGACTGTCGAATATGCATTTCAACGACAGGAAGACTTGATTATATACTTGATTATATACTTGATTACAGGGGTGTAAAAAACAAGATAAAACTTGAAGTTAGATGGGGGTGATGTACCCATGAAAATCACAGAGATGAAAACGAGTACAAAAATTTGTACAGTATAAAAGAGGACGACCGAATAAGGATACGTGTTTGTGACAAAGAGGAAGGGGGGACAAGGATCACACAGGAAGACATCGAAAGAAGCGCACTGTGTCAACAAGTCGAAAAATGACTTTGCTCAAAAGAAATATATTTATATATATTTATATATATTTACGGCAACCTCTAAATCCAAGAAATACAAGGATTTAAACACCCATGATATCATACTCTCGTACGATGATATCATACTCTCGTACGATGATATCATACTCTCGTACATAAGTTCAAAAACAAGTACATTATTTTGTACACATGGAAAGGAAGTCTGTTATGACAGAATTACAAATCTGTTCGTTAAACGATGAATATATAATAGAAGAAAGCAAACCCTTAATACTGGCAAAGAAAATGCCGTATTCCCTTGCACAATTCAAACTGCTGAATACTTACCTCAGTTTAATAAATCCCCGCGATCCAAGTACAGTTACAAGAGTTTTTAAATTAAAAGACTATTTGGATTTGCTTGGTGTGGAGCGTATGAATATGGAGAGCCTCGCCAATAATCTATCCGGTTTAATGTCAATACAAATCACTGTGCCATTCAAAGGATATAAAGATGGCTTTATGATTACAAATTTGTTTGAAACTGCAACCGTGATACGAGATGAAGAGTATGGATGGATTATTGAAATGAAATGTTGTGATAAGGCGCGGAAGCTATTGTTTAACATTCAGGAATTGAATTATATCAAATATATATTGAAGAACGTCATTTTCCTGAACAGCGTTTATAGTATGTTGTTATATCAATACATTCGCTATAATTTATACAGGGGAACTTGGGAAGAATCTGTAAGTGCGTTAAGAAAAGAATATCTTAAAGCCGCCAAACCTACATATTCCAACTTTATGAAATTTAATGAATTTATCCTTAAACCTTGTATCGAAGAAATAAACAACAAAACCGATGTCAGTGTTAAGTATAATACGGTATTCGTAAATGGAGTAGTCAGGAATATTAGGTTTAATGCTTATGAAAAAGGTACTCTTATTCCATGCGATATTGTAAAGGATCGAAACAATACGGACATATCAGAGTTATTGATGTAATGTTTCGAGATGTGTCCATGAAAATCACGCGCAATATTTATAGTCCGCTTTTATAGCAAAGGAGAGATACAATGAGTACAACAAAATCAGTTAAAATTTTAAACCTCGACGCTAAAGACATATTCATCGCCAACCATTATATAAAAGACAATCCCGTTGGCTACAACATACGTCGCCGCGACGGAACAATGAGTCTCAAAAAATTCTCAGGCGACCTCGACTACTGTCTTGACCTTTTCAAGCTCCGCGAAGTCTACCAAAAGGTTTACCACAATCGTCGCTTCTCTTTTTTCGATAACGGCAAGGAATACACCCAGCGCGTTATAAACGTAAATTTCAATTACAGCAACAAGATGTATAATCGCATTTCCGCAGACACCTATGTTAAATTCGGATACGACATAAACGATCTACAACTCGATGATTGTATATTGATCAAGGACGGCGAGCTTATCGCTATAAAAATCAATACAAATGTTACCGCCCCTGCTGACGACGAGCAGCTTGGGCGGTTTTTCTATTTCGAGGAAGGTTGTTATCGCGCCAAAGACAATATTGAAGTCCTGAATAGCGTTGCAGATTTGCGAAGTGAGCTTTACACCAACGGCTTTATATGCGATGGTATCAAGTATATTCGATTCAAAAGAAGTAGCGGTAGCTCTCGTGTCGGCAAATGCTTATTCATTGACGAACAACTTTATAGCCGAATGCATAAGTGGGAATGCTGTGGCTTAAAAATCCGCGAAGGCGACGAGATAGACCTTGCTGCATTTGAGGCTTACATATCACTCACGCTCAGTAGTATTATTGATACCATTGAGATACAGCCCGAGAACATTCTTGTTATAGACGATTATCATAGTGTATTTAAGGACAAGGTTGCGGCGGTATCCTTCGATGGCGAATCACTTCAAACAATTAACGATGCGGTCGAAGTTGACAATAGCATTTGGGACGGACAGACGCTTATGGACTATTCTTTGTATGGCAAGTATAGCAAATACAGTATGCTCCTATTGCGCAATCGCTTTTTTAAGACGGCGGCTTTCTCAACACATATCCAAAAGTTTTTTGCGGATAACGGCATAACTGATGTGTCGCAGCTTAATGGACAAACTCGTGCCAAAAGTATTGAGGATATCAAGTTGATTACAACGCCGAGCAGTATCAAGTATCTAAAGTTCGGTACGCTGGATCAGTGGCTTGATAACTTGGAGACAACATTCGGAATCGTTAAGCATGAGAAGCCAACGCATTACTTTGGCGGAAGGCTGGTACAAACCCATTATCAGCTATTGAATACGTTACAGCTTTCGTACAAAGAAGTAGAACAGTTACTCGCGCAGTCGTTTGAATATATGACAAATTTGCGATATAATCCTGCGGTTGTGCGGAATCATATCAAGTATCCCGAAAATGCGCCGATATCTCTTGACGATATAGCGAGCAAGAACGATGTGGTGTATCAGTTGCTTGGTATTAACGAACGGTTCGCGGAGACGGGAATGTATCATGATTTCCTTAAAGAGATACTGCTTTCGTTCAAGAAGAATCTTATGTCGGGTCATGTGCTTGTTAACGGTAACTATAGCACATTGCTTGGTAATCCGTATGAAATGCTACTACAGTCAATCGGCAAGTTTAACGGCGAGTCAGACTTGGGCGTGGGCAACATACATAATGTGCGATTTGAGTATGGTAAGAAATTACTGGGATCGAGAAGTCCGCATATCTGCGCAGGAAATATACTGTTAGCGAATAACGTAGCAAACGAAAATATCGACAAGTATTTTTATCTGAGCAAGGAAATTGTGTGCATCAATAGTATTGGGGAGAACATTTTGGAGAAGTTGGATGGCGCCGATTTCGATAGTGATACAACGATTTTAACCGACAATCAGTTGTTGATAAAATCTGCTTTAAAGAACTATGACAAATTCTTAATCCCCACATCAAAGGTCGGAGCTATTAAAAAGAAGAGAAGATTTACAAATGCTGACAAGTGCGATCTTGATATAAAAACAAGTGTAAACAAAATAGGTGAAATTGTTAACTTGTCACAAGAGTTAAATTCGTTATTTTGGGATAATCTTCACAAGGGGTTGTCTTTTGAGGATAATCTTGAATTGTATGACGATATTTGTAAGCTCGCCATATTGAGTTCTACAGAAATTGACAAGGCGAAAAAAGAATATCAACTTGACAGCACAAAAGAAATAGGTAAACTGAAAGACAAGTATCTGCGGCTTGATAGCAAACAGCGTTACATAAAACCCAACTTCTTCGGACACCTTGCGCGTACCAAGGGATTCTATAACTCCAAGCGCAAGAACTACAAACAGCATCATACAACGATGGACTATATTCAGACGGCAATCCGCAAGTATCGCATTCCGCGTTACCGTTGGGATAGTGAGACAACACAGATACCGTTCATTGAAATCGTAGATAGTAGTCTTTATAAGAAGGGGGCGCATAAGCGAAACCAGATCGAACGTGTTATAGAAATGGTTCGCAACATGAGCGCCGATGTTAAAATGGTATACTCTGCGGCGAACTCAACGAACGAGGAAAAGTTCCGCGCAATGAATGATATCCGTGAGCGTTGCGTGTCCGAAATTACCAATATGAAAATCAGTGTCAGCACAATGTACTTTCTCCTTAAAGAGTTGGAGAAGCCCGAAAATAAAGATGTGTGTATGCCGCTGTTTCACATTCTGTTTAGCTCACGCAACGGCGCGTTCTTTGATTTGATACTATCGAGCAAGGAACCCGTGGGTTATTTGCGCGAAGATGAAATGGGTATCATCCATTTGTACGGAATAAACTATACCGAGATTAAAAAATAAATATTAAAAATGGGGCAAAAAAGTATTCTACATATTTCCTACATTTGCGAAAACCCTTGATTTATCAGGGTTTTGAGCGATTGATAATTCGCAATATTAGGAAAGGGTGGGCTTTTCTGCCCCTTTCTAATATGAATAAAAGGAGAGGTACAATTTGTACTTAATCACACAAGACGAAAGTTTTAAGTTGCGCGAAAGATTTCCGAATATTAGCATCAAGATTTGTTCGAGAAGAAAGAAAGGCAAGAATAGCAAGACCTACTATTGCGAAGAAGGTCGAAGCATTTCTCGATTCCTTGAAGAAATCAGAAAGGCTGAAATTGCGAAATGACCGAAAGTAGTTTTAAAAAGAAAAGTAACGAGAATGAAAATCAGTACCTTTGGCGAATCGGTAACATGATAGAGGATGGCTATATAAGAAACTGGGAGTCGATTCTTTCTGTCGTTAACGAAGAGTTGTTTGGGAATGATTCATCTCATTACAAGGGCGAGAGCGCATACCGCAAAAAGTATAACGCCGCACGAGACTTCTATAAAGATGTATTCGTTAAGCTGAACGATGATAAGGTCACGAAGGATTTGGAGCACAAGATTCATGAGCTACAGACGGAGCGTTTTAAAGTATCCGCTGAAAAGAATGAGCTTACGCGCTTTAACCGTCAGCGATCGCGCATCGAGCTATTTAATGAAAACATCGCAAGGGAGATTCGGCAGTATCTCGACCATCCGCGGCTTACTCCACAGCGCACAGTCAATAGCTCTAAGGAGTATGTCCTGACTATTTCGGACATTCATTATGGTGCTAAATTTGCAACGGAAAATAATTTTTACGACACCGCAGAATGCGCAAGACGTTTTGAGATTCTGTTGGGCGAAACCCGAAAGTTTATCAACGACAAGAATATCGGTAAGTTAAAGGTCGTTAATCTTGGTGACGAGATACAGGGTATACTTCGCATGACAGATTTGCAGCTTAACGAAAAGCCTGTGGTTCAGGCGGTTGTCGAAGTATCGCAGCTTATTTCCGCTTTTCTCAACGAGATTAGCAAACTTTGTGACGTGGAATATTACAGCGTTCCGCGTTCAAATCATACGCAGACAAGACCTTTAGGTAGCAAGGCAAGCGAACTGGTCGCAGAAGACCTGATATATATTATCAATAATTTCATAAAAGTTGCGCTTGCGAATGTCTCCAACGTTAAGGTGATTGCCGGTGGCGATAGTTCTTACATAGAATTACCTGTTTGGGACTTTAAGGTTATTGCAACTCATGGTCATAGCATTAAGAACATGAGCCATTACTTACAGCAGATAAGTTCGTATAAACGCGAGTTTATTGACTATGCCTTGGTCGGACACCTACACAGATACGAGGTTGTGCCGAACACAAGCGCTGTTTATCATGATACCGAAATCGTGGTATCACCATCGTTTATCGGTGGCGATCCTTATGCCGAAACACTATTGAAGTGTAGCAGACCCGCGTGTCTCATGCTCGGATTTGATAAGGTAAAAGGATTAACGGAAACACACAAGATTATTTTGAATTGAATGAAAGGATGATTACAATGAAGAAGGCAGACATGATTAAAGAGATTTCCAAGAAGACTAATTTTACATACGATAACGTTGATATAGCTCTTAACGCATTTATAGAAGTAATACAGGAGGCTATGCAGGCAGGCGAGGAAAAGATTGTACTGAAGGGCATTGGCACTTTTAAGCGCAAGGTGTCTTCTGCAAGAGACATGAGAAATCCGAGAACTGGCGAGCCAATTAAGGTTCCCGAGAAGGTATCGTATTCTTTTAAGATTTCCAATCTGCTGAAGGATTCGTTAAACGGTTGATTATTAACCTTGCAACAATTCAACTCGGCAAGGCGTTGATAATTATGCGGCGGCGGTTTATAACTTAGCTGCCGCTATTATGGCAGCAATCTAAGGAAGCCCATTGCTATGGCTGTTTGTTTTCCAGAGGTAATTACTCGTTGCTGTCACCATTGTTCATTTATCAACTCCTGTTTTGGGGCATCGTAAAAATGCGATGCCTCCTTTTTTTGGTCACTTCGTCTATCGGCAGGACGAGAGATTTTTATTCTCTAAAGGGTTGGGTTCAACTCCCCCCAGCGATCAGGCGTTAAGTAGTTTTCGGTTGCAACTATTGGTTATCGTCTTCGGATAGATAATAAACCCAAGTAAGACGTGTCTGAAAGGGTTAAACCGATTATTATATTGCGGGCTGGTGTAAAGGAAGCATATTTCCCTCATAAGGAAACGATTATCGTTCGAGTCGATAGTCCGCCATTATGTGTTTGTAGCTCAGTTGGTAGAGCAACGGACTGTTAATCCGTAGGTCGCAAGTTCAAATCTTGCCAGACACGCTAAAATATTAGATTTATGTTCATTAACAACTCGGTGCAGAGGGGATAACATCCTGCCGAGATGCCGTCATTACGGATGTTATCGCAAGGATACCTGCGACGACAAGCCGATTTCCTTACAGCGATGTTTGGATAAGAGAGGGAAACCCTCAATATTGGCGGTAGTGCCAAGAGTCAATGTTTTGTAAGACAAAGAACTTGTCGCATGGGTAATAGACGCTGCGTGTGCAGAATAAGCCTAAAACCTGCGGGGTGGAATCCGTGGGGTCACTTAGGTATTCCAACCAACCATGTTTGCTTTGAACCCGGCAAAACGGGGTATAAGATAAGTCGCTTGTTAAAGTAGCCGTATGGCAGCAGCAAACAATCTCTTTAATAGCTTAGAGTTAAAGAAAATATTTAATGCTGAATGTTCGGTGAAATTTGCGGGAAACCTATCCCGCCTGTACTTGGAGCAATCACATCGAGATGTATAGGGGTCGCTACCCTATGCACAGCCTTGGTGTTACAGTGGTCGAATAACAAAGAAATTGATGGAGGTAAGGCGAAGGTCTGTTTGTGGACATAAATGTGATATTTTGTTTTTTGTGGGAAATAGTTCAACAGAAGAATGCTATCAAAGAGAGATGGTGATGGCGGTGTGACTCCGCCTTTCCTGCTTACGTCGAAAATCGGCGACAATAAAAATCTATTTGTTTCAAGGAGAAATGTTAAATGTTTTATTGCAGAGCTTTGAAATTAGCAAACTTTTTAATCGCTAACGGGTCTACGCTGTTGAAGATTATGAGGAATCCAAACAACGAAGGATTTCTTATATTCGTATTTAAACAGGACGAGACGCTTGCTCCGAATTTGGAGAAGTGGAAAGTGGAACGAGATGATTTCTATTATTGATGTGTAAAAGAAGTATAGTAGGTATGCTTCTAAAAATAAACGAAAGTATAAGGAGACGATTATTCATGAGTAATGAAATGTTAAAAGTATTTGAGAACGAAGAATTCGGCAGGGTGCGTACTCTTGTTATTAACGATAACCCATGGTTTGTCGGAAAAGATGTAGCCTTAATTCTGGGGTATAGCAATCCTAATGAAGCGATAGGAGATCATGTTGACAAAGAAGATAAACTCAATAGCAAAACGCTATCGAGTTATGATCTTAATCTTGGGCAACGCGGTGGCTGGCTTATCAACGAAAGTGGATTGTATGGTCTGATTTTATCAAGTAAATTATCATCGGCCAAGCGATTCAAGCGTTGGGTGACCTCGGAAGTATTACCGTCGATTCGTAAAACTGGTTCGTATAGTATTCAAAGAAAACCCGACAGTTATATGATCGACGATCCTATAGAGCGAGCCAAACGATGGATAGAGGAAGAAGAAGAACGACAGCAGTTGAGACTTAAAGTTGAGAACGACAAACCTCTTGTTGATTTTGCCAACCACGTTTCTGACACAAGCGATCTGATAGATATTGGGACTCTTGCCAAATTAGCTAACGATGAAAATATACCCGTTGGACGCAATAAGTTATTCGAGTGGTTGAGAAAGAATTATTTTCTTATGTCCACGGGCGAACACAAAAACGAGCCTTATCAGAAATGTATTGACAATGGCTGGTTCGTTGTCAAAGAATATGCTTACAAGACTCCTTACGGTAACAAGATAGGAACCAAGGCTTATGTAACCGGAAGAGGACAGATGTACATAATTGAAAAGCTGCGAAAAGATTTTGCATGAATCGCGATTAAGGGGCGCAAAACGTTGTCTCTATTTACAGCAAACTCCTGACAGTAACCATCCCGTCATAAGGGAATCGGCAAGCTCAGGAGTTTTATTTTGCTGATATAGTATAATGGTTATTATAATAGATTTGTAATCTTTAGATTCCCGTTCGATTCGAGATATCAGCTTGACAGCTCGGATAGACGAGTGAGAGCGCGTAATCCCGATAGGCAAGAGATTAAGGGGCGAGGCTTGTAGTGTTCCCGATGACAGAGGGTGAAATCCCCTACACACACAACTAAGTCGCCTATGCGTAATTGTAAAGGCAAATCGGCACAAGAAGAGCTTTGAGCGAGAAATCTGTTTCTCTTGACGGAAATCTCTGACAGCTTGGAAAGACAAGCAAATAAAGATAATAAGGAGAAAAATCTATGGAAGATTTTGTAATTACTATACCCGTTCCCAAGGATGTGGCTGACTATAAGTTGCCTGATCCTGATTTAGTCAGCTACTACGAAAATCTCAAAAACAGAATAATCATTGTTGACTACAAGATAGATGAGATGTTGTTAAACAATATCGGTTCTCAGATACTTGAATACAATCGGCAGGACAAGGGGATACCGGTTGATCAGAGAAAGAAGATTACAATTCTTATAAATAGTGAAGGCGGAGTTCTTGCTTCAATGCTTGCAACGATAGCAATAATTGAAAGGTCGAAAACTCCTGTTGTTACTGTGAATATGAATATGGCATATAGCGCAGCAGGGCTTCTGCTTCTTGCGGGACATGAAAGATATTGTATGCCGAGATCGCAGATGCTTATTCACAGTGGGTCTGGCGGAGTAGTCGGCAACTATGAAGAAGTAAAGGAAGGAACGAAGTCTTATAAGAAAACGATAGACGAAACGTTTGCTTATATCCTTGAAAGATCAGAAATACCAAAGACTGTTCTTTCGAGAAAGTCAAAAACAGATTGGTTCCTTACAACAGAGGAGCAGATAAAGTATGGTTGCGTAACCAAGATACTTGAAGACTTGGACGATATTCTGTAAAATTGGAGTTTTATTTTATGGCAAAGACAGCAAAAAGAAGTGTACAGACGGCATACGACGATCCACCGGAATCATTAAAGGGACACCCTTTTTACGGATTGATATTGGACGATGAACAAATAATACTTAGAGATTCAATTTGGGATAAGTCAAAAGATATTATTTTTGTAAATGCGCGAGCTGGTTCCGGTAAGACTCTTATCAGTGTGGCAACCGCAAATTTACTCGTTCAATACGGGCGATATGAAAAGATTATTTACATATGCAGTCCTTGTGGAAACGAAAGCAGAATGGGTTATTTGCCAGGAAATCTGACGGAGAAGGCAGAGGTTTATTACGAACCTTTGTACTCTGCTATACAGACATTAGGTATCAATCCATTTACAGCGATTTCGGATAATAGTTTAGTATCGCAGAAGTATGGAGAGGGCGGATATATAAAGCCATTGACAGATGTTTATCTGCGCGGTTGTAATCTTGATAATGCAATAATAATTTGTGACGAATCTCAGAATTTCGCCTTTGATATTTTTAAGAAGGTTCTTACGAGAGTATGTGAGAATACGAAAGTAATCTGTATTGGTCACAGCGCACAGACCGACTTGGTTCATAAAGAACAGAGCGGTTTTGAAAGATATATTGCTCATTTTGAAAATAAGCATGACACCAGAGTGGCGGTTTGTAAATTGAGTACAACACACAGGTCATGGATTGCTGAATGGGCAGATGAATTAAACTAAAAAAGAGAGGACTAAAATTATGGAAACAAATACTTTTATGAACACAAACACTGTAGAAGGCAAGTCGATTTTCGCACCGAACACGGCGAGGAGACTTCTTAAAATGGGCAACGTTATTATCGACATCAAGCCCAACAAGGATAATCACGAAAGAACTATTTTCGTTTTCAGAAAGGACGAGAAACTGCTGAACGATCTGTCGATTATCAGCGGAAGAATTCCGAACGAGTGAACTTGATTGTTCGCTGCGAATAATATACGAGATTGCAAACCCTTGGCATTAACCTCCCACAATCAGGGATATGGCGAGACCAAGGGTTTATTTTATTGTCATGACTGGGTATCCGAGGTTCGATTCCTCGGCATGACCTAAAGGCTGACTGTGTGTCAGTAACGGAGTTACAGGGGACTTCCCTATCCACCTTAAAAAATATAATAAAATCAAAGGAGAAATGATTATGAGTGAAATCGTAAAGGTGTTTGAGAACGAAGAGTTCGGCAAGGTTAGAACGGTAACTATTGAGAACGAACCATGGTTTGTTGGAAAAGATGTGGCTGGAATACTTGGCTATGAACGTAGCGGTAAAGCAGTTATTGACCATGTAGACGAAGATGATCGTTTAATGGTAGATGGAAAAACTCAGTCCCATTTTGGGATTGAGTTGGGACAGCGTGGCGGTTGGCTTATCAATGAAAGTGGTCTATACAGCCTTATCCTTTCAAGTAAATTACCCGATGCAAAAAAGTTCAAACATTGGGTGACGAGCGAGGTTCTACCGTCTATCCGTAAACATGGATTATTTGCGATTGATGAAATAATTAACAATCCCGACCTTGCAATCAAGGCTTTGACTGCATTAAAAGAAGAGCGTCAGAGACGTAAAGAGCTTGAAGCTGAAAATGCGATTCAGGCACAACAGATTGCAGAGTACGAACCCAAGGTTACATACTATGATCTTGTGCTTCAGACAAAAGATGTGCTGTCGGTAACTCAGATCGCTAAGGATTACGGCAAATCTGCCAATTGGCTAAACGAATGGTTGCATAATAATGGTATACAGTATAAGGCGGGTAATACTTGGGTTTTGTACCAGAAGTACGCCGACAAAGGATACACAAAAACTAAGACGGGTCAGAACGGAGATCGTTCGTGGGTACATACATACTGGACACAAAAAGGAAGGTTGTTCCTCTATGAAAAACTAAAAGAACGAGACATCCTTCCTGTCATAGAACAAGAGTAAATAGGATCAAACACAAGTTTTATCGGATTTCGCCTGTGCGTTTTTGCGGAGTCCAGAGTCGCGGTCGGCATTCCGAGGTTCGATTCCTCGGCGCGGCTATTAAGAAATAAAGGAACGGAGGTGGCATCATGCCTAAGCAAGACTTGACCAAGAAACCTGTTGGCAGACCCAAGGGTTCCAAGAGTACATATGTTCGCAAAAGTGTCAAGCAAATGAACGAAGATATTCTGCGTATCCAAGCAGGCGATGCCGCACAGAACACTTTTCACTGTTGCTCGTGTGGCAAAGACTCGGATAATGCGAGCTTGTTTCCGCGCAGCAGTCATTTTCTTCACGCAAATAATCATATGCGAATGCCGTACTGTAACGATTGCTGTAACGCTTTGTTTAACGTTACCAAGTTGGGCTTTCCCGATTATCACGATAGCTACAGGCGAATATGTCAGATGCTCGATATTTATTACAACGAGTATCTTGCAGAACAGGCATATCAGGAATCGAATGACGGTAATCGCGTTACCAAATATATTACACTATTGAACAACCGTCCGCAGATCGCAGAAAAAACTTATGCGGATAATGTTCTTGAAGATATAGAAAAGTCGGCAACGGAGTTGTATCGAATGACTCCCGAGATTCCGACTTATACAGTTACGCAGGAGATGCGTGATTTTTGGGGATTCGGACTAAGCGACAAAGGATACGACTTCCTCAACCATAAATATGAGGAATGGTCGCGCGACGTTGAGTGTGATAATATCGCACAGAAAACAATTATTAAGAATATTTGTCTTATACAGTTACAGATACAAACCGCAATGGAAGAGGGCGACGATATTACAAAGCTGATAAATCAGTTTAATGCAAGTTTATCGTCTGCGAATTTACAACCCAAGCAAAAGTCGGATAACGAAATGCTGACAGACAATCAGTGTTTTGGCTTGAAGATTAAGGAATGGGAAGACGAGGAGCCGATTGACGAACCCGACGAAAGGTTTAAGGATGTTGACGGCATTAGACATTATATAGTGGTATGGTTCCTTGGCCACTTCTGTAAAATGATGGGGATTAAGAATGGGTATACCGAAGCGTTAGAGAAAGAGTATACTGAAGAGATTGAAAAGTATACCGTTGAGCCGCCGACTTATGACGACGATGACGACTCGATCTTAGACGCTGATGAACTGTTCGGAGGTGATACGTCGTGAGAGATTGGTCAAAGGAAAAAACAAAACAGATGAAAGCAGTAAACAAGTGGTGCGGATATTACAGGGCTAATCCACATCGCTTTGCTGAGGATTATCTTGGAATTAAGTTGAAAACATTCCAGTGTATTCTTTTAGTAATGATGAATGTAAGTAACAAGTTTGCTTACATTGCGGCAAGGGGTCGAAGAAGGGGTGACGTAAAATAAGAAAATCAATTTTCACGGAAGAAGAAAAACAGTTTATAAAAGATAATTACATGATTATGCAGTATAAAGACATAGCCAATGAGTTGGGTGATTATACAGAAAGACAAGTTAGAGGATGGATAAATAATCATTGTGATAAAAAAAACAGAACATTTAATGAATTATATTTTAATAGTATTTCTACACCTAATCAGGCATATTGGTTGGGTTTTATTTATGCCGACGGTGCCGTTATGTATAACGCTGAAACCAGAAATTATGAATTACAAATTGAATTAAACTCTATTGATAGATATATATTGGAAAGTTTTAATCAAGAGTTAGGTGGGAAACATAAAATAACGGACAGGATAAGAACTCGCTTTATTTGTAACAACAAGAATCCAACAACATCCACTATGTCTTCGATTCGCATTTATTCAAAACGTGTTGTTGAAGATTTAGTACGGCATAATATTATACCAAATAAAACACTATATAATGATTTTCCTATAGTGTCAGATAAACTGTTTTGGGATTTCTTGCGCGGCTATTTTGATGGTGATGGTTGTTTATATGTTAATCATGAAAGTCCCAAAACAAAATCAGCCATTCACATTACGTCTGCTCATAGAGAAGTTTTGGATTACTTACATAACGTATTAGAAAGTAAATATAACATTGATTCTCGTGTGTATCAAGAAACTGAAAGAAAATATAGAATTATGATATTTACGCATGATAATATCATGAAGTTCCTAAATGGTATATATTATAGCAATAATATAACAAAACTTAATCGTAAGTATGAAAAATACAAAGAACTGGCTCTCCTTTGTGGTGACACAGAGGTAATAAATCGGGCAAAATCGAAGAAGGCTTGTTGAGCTAACATCGAGATAACTTATTCAATGTAGAAGGTGAATAAGTATTGTAACGCATAGTGGTTGACGAAAAGAATAATACCACCACGAGTGTCCGACACAATTACATATAGTGTAATTTGAGTAGGTTGCCGACCTACAAACCTAACGTTAAACGAGGGTGAAAATGTATGCTAATCTGGGACGGAATAAACCGTCCGATGCAAATGAAGGTAACTTCCAGAGAGCGAGATAAAAAGCTCGCTGTTAATAACAAATGCAAGGTAAATCATTGCTAACTGCAATATTCTGTTGTGTCCGCTGTATCTTGTACCCTAATACGCAAATTTGTATTTCAGCGGGTAGTAAAGAGCAATCGGCTGAAATAATTGGCAAGATTATTCTTGTTCTTATGCCGCGTTCACCACTTTTGAGAAATGAGATTGCGGACTACAAAAATAATACAAGCGGAGCTTATATTATTTTTAAGGACGGTTCATACATCAAGACCGTAACAGCTACGGATAACGGTAGACACAACCGCGCAAATATCCTAATTTTGGATGAATTCAGACTTATTAAGAAACACATTGTTGATACCGTTCTTACTAAATTCCTCACTTCCTCCCGCGATGCTGGCTATCTTAACAAGCCCGAATATGCTCATTTAAAAGAGCGCAACAAGCAGATATATCTTAGTTCTGCATATTTTAAGAAACACTGGGCGTGGGATCATGTTAAATCCTACGCTGCAAATATGCTTGATGATAAAAAAATGTACTTTATCTGTGGTTTACCGTATCAGCTTTCTATTAAAGAAGGCATTATGATGCGCGAGGATGTTGAGGACGAAATGTCAGAAGCGAGTTTTAATGCAATGAGTTTCCGTATTGAAAACGAGTGTCTTTGGCTTGGAGAAAGCGAGGACGCTTTTTTTAATTACGAGGAATTTGTATTTGCTCGAAAAGTGCCATTACCTTTTTATCTTCCCACAACAATTGATGCTATGAATATGCAGCCCCTGAAATTACCGCTAAAGCAAAACGGTGAAATAAGATTGATCGCCGCTGATATAGCCGTAATGGGCAGCAAGCGACACAAAAACGATGCTACATCAATTACTGTTCTTCAATTATTGCCGACCAAGAATAATCAGTTTATCCGTAATGTTATGTACCTTGAAAACTTCGAAGGTGGACATTCGGAAACGCAAGCTGTTAGAATTCGGCAAATCTACGAGGAATTATATTGCGATTATATTGTAATTGATACGGCCGGTTCCGGTCTGGGGATTTTTGACAATCTTGTTAAAGACCTTGTTAATCCTGATACTGGCGAAGAGTATCCTGCGTTTACCTGTAAGAATAATAATGAAATGGCTGATAGATATAAAGGTAGATCAACGAGTCCTCCAAAAGTAATTTATAGCATCAAGGCAAATGCGCAATTCAATAGTGATATAGCGGCATTACTAAAAGATAACATTAAGCGCGGCAAACTCCGACTCTTGGTTCCGGAACAAGATGCCGATGTTTATTTCAATACACTTAAAGGATTTAAAAACCTTTCGCCTGAAAAGAAAACCGAACTAATGTTGCCGTATGTTCAGACATCTTTAATGATAAACGAAGTTGTAAATCTGAAATACGAGATTGTTGGTTCCAAGGTTAAACTCAGCGAAAAAGGAAATGACAGAAAAGACCGATACTCTTCGTTGGCTTATGCTAACTATATAGCCTGCGAACTTGAACGCGACATATCAAAGCGCGCAAAACAATCTGTGCGCGAAAACGTTGTGTTTAGATATCGCAAGCCAATAATTCGTAAATGACAGGAGGTGTAATATGAGCAAAAATGAAAACAATCTTGGTTATGAAGTAATAGACAGAATGAGTAAATTCTCCCAACTTAAAAGAATAATACTGCGTGACATGAATCGCGATCCTTATCGCCGTTCCAGAAATCCTATGCATTATATGAAGAAATATCCCAAAGATATAGTGTCGAGATGGATTGACCATCCTGAAATTTTTCAGGACGAGCTTCGGAGAATGTCGCGGCATCTGTACCAAGTCAGTCCTCATTACAAGCGGCTGATAAACTACTTTGCCACAATGCACTTATTCTCTTATATTGTTCTTCCTGTTAACTTCAAAGACAACGTGACAGCAGAGGAAATAGAGAAGTATTCTACGGATTATTACAAAACTATAAACTATATCGACAAAATGAATCTTCGACATGAACTTGAAAAGATTTGCAAGGTGTGCTTTAAAGAGGATGTGTTTTATGGCTACAAATATGAGAGTAAAGACACATTCTATTTGCGACAGCTTCCACCCGAATATTGTAAGATAACGTGCATCGAGGACGGCTGTTTCTTGTATGACTTTGATTTTACATATTTCATAACCTATCCCGAAGACCTGCCAACATTCGGCGAGGAATTTATTGAGCGTTTCGAGATCTTCAAGAACGAAGGTGTTCGTTGGCAGACGCTTGATGCCAAGAGACAGTTTTGCATCAAGTTAATGGAAGATATCCCCTACCCTGTCGTTCCATTTCTTGGAGTATTCGAGGGAATATATGATATCGACGATTATAAATCGTTAAAGAAAGCGAAGGCGGAAACCGATAACTACAAGGTTATTGCACTAAAGATACCGACAAATGACGATGGCGAGTTTATCATTAACGAGGATAAGCTGCTTGAATACTATGCCGCCCTGCTTGATGTTCTCCCCGAAAACATCGGAGCATTTCTTACGCCGATGGACAGTAAAGACTATAACTTTGAGAATGCGGGAACGGCTGATAACAATAATGTTAACAATTCCATAAAGACATTTTGGAATGACGCAGGCGTAAGCTCGATGATTTTTGGCGATGAAAACAAGACCTCTGCCACGCTCGACATTTCAATCAAAGCGGATATGCAGATGGTGTTTAGTTTGTCGCGCCAGATCGAGCGCAACATCAATAGACTGTTAAAAATGTATGCTACTAAATATAAATTCAAGATTGAGTTCTTGGATATAACCTATTACAACAAGGATGAGCTTGTGAGTCAATACCTCAAACTTGCGCAGTCGAGTTTGCCCACAACGACTATGGCGAGTGCGGCAACTGGACTTACTCCTGTTAATATGGTCGGCATGAACTTTATCGAGACTGAAATACTGCACATACACGAGAAGTTTAAAGCGTTATCCACATCATATACTCAGTCGGGAGACGATGGCGGCGCACCAACAGTCGAGGAACGTGGTGGCAAGTTGTCAGACGCTGGCGAACAGACTCGTGACAACAACGTCAACGCGGAATATTAAGGTGATTGATATGGATAAAAACAAGAAGTTTATTATTGCTGTAAGAGACGAGGTTGCAGAAGAACTTATCAAACTTGGTTATCAGCTTTTTACAAAACATGGAAATACGTTTTTCTTTGTTAATGCGCCGAACAAGAATTCGGACGTAGAGCTGCATGACATTGTTTATACCGATAGCGTCTTCCTGTAACCGGGAAGGAGAACGGTATGGTCTATAATGGAATGGTTCCTGTAACATATTCTGTCGATGATGGTTTTGATAATGATAAATTTTTAAAGCTCAGACTAAAAGTGTGTCACAATGCACGAAGTCTGCACAACACAAGATTTACTACGCCGTCATTGAACAAGGCGAA
>Ga0326512_10000595_pt1 | contig 31489 bp, 47 predicted proteins | sample 1_2617_0518_D_FD_203652 | JGI IMG/M metagenome (GOLD analysis project Ga0326512, IMG submission 203652) | Bovine rumen microbial communities from UC Davis, California, United States - 1_2617_0518 | ecosystem: Host-associated > Mammals > Digestive system > Stomach > Rumen | place: USA...
ATTTGGAAATACTTCAATATCATAAACTTGAACAATTTTATCATTTATTATCATTCCAGTTCTATAAAATAACAAGATTTAATAGACTTAATCTTTTTATTTGTATTATCCAAAGTATCACCTATGCAAATCATCGGACCTCCTTCAAAGTCAATAAACTTAACATTTTTATGTTCTTCATCTGTTCCAACTCTTACATAGTTTCCAGTGCTGGTTATATATCCTCTACTTTCGTCTATTGGATGAAAAATGGTTTTTACATCTCCATATCTTGAACGTAGCCTTATCTCTTCCATATCAGTTACTATTTATAAAATCTGCTAACACTTTATCTTTCTCATTAAGATATATCAATCTATTTTCAGTCTTAAACACACTGACTACATGTTTGAGAATGATAAAATAGAAAGATGAAAATTTTCCTTGTTGCTTTATTACACCTAAATCAATAACTTGATTATCAGAAATCTTTACCTCATCTTTACAATTTGAGCGTAAAGTTAAATTTACAATACAAGTATCTTCATTTATTGAACACTTCAAAAACAAGTCTGGAGTAGGAAGTTTTACAGTAAAGCTATATTCATAAATATCTACTCTAGCACCTTTAGTAAGCATTTTATATAGAATTTCGTTTATTGTAAATTCGTTTAAAATAAATTCGTTCATGACTATTTAGCTCTGTTATATACTACTAATTCTTTAAAGTCTAGACAATATTTATATTTAGAGAAAAAGTCACAACCTAATATGCCATGTATTGTAACACCATAACACTTCTTTAATTCAGTGAAAGCAGTATCTAAATCTGCAACAGCTACATTACAATCATATTCAGCGTTGCCTCTATATAATTTTAACACTCCATCTTCACAATCTCTATCAGTTCCATCAGAACCCATAAATACGTCTTTATTTCCAGTCTTCTCTACTTGAATGCTTGATTTGCTATTTACATAGGAAATATTACTTCCAGTATCAAGTAGGAAATTATACATTTCCTTTCCTTGATAGAAAGTAATAATGGGCAGACCTGTCAATTCCATAGCAGATCTAAACTCCATTACCTGATTTTTATTTATTCTTACAATATATGTATTAGACGTATATATAAAATATAAAACGCTAATAATAATAAATATAATAAGAATACCTAATATAGCTGTAAAATCCATTAAGTTATTTTATATCTTTAGTACCTGCACCAAAGCCTCCTCTATTAGTTTTATTAGGAAGCTCATCAACCTCAACAATCTCAAATCCGCTGGTAAAAAGCCACTTTATCTTCTGCCATATTGTAGCTTTCTGTGACAACTGCACTTTAAACTGACAAATTCTTTCATTTTCAGTAATAGTAGTATCCCTAAGAGCTATCAGTGGAGCTTTCCATTCATCATCAGGACCATTATAACCAATAGAATCTTTTGTAGTTTTACCGTCAATAAGACCTGCACTATTAGCAAGCATTACTCCAAATCCTATTGGTAATGAACTTCTTGCAATAACCATTGCTTCATAACCATCAGGAAGTTTCATAGCAACACCAAGCGGTACAAGCTGAAGATCAAAGTTTACATTTCTATACTTCTCTTCCTGTCCATTAACAATTCTAGTTTTTAATGTCCCTGCTTGTGGTGCTTTAAATCTCACAGTTTTAGCACTTCGTAAATCCACCCAGTCACCTTTAGGTAGAAATAAAGGTGTATGTATATTTTTATTAATCTTTTTAACTAATATCTTCTGCTTCATCTTCTTTATATTTATTATTTGTTGTGAATCCTTTTACATTAACTGTATTCTCTTTTAATATAGTAAGAGTTCTTACAGCTTGATTATTTGTAGATGTAAATCTTGCACTATATATAGGAATACCAAATATTGTTATATAGTAATCTCTGACTCCATAATCCCCTGCACGATATTCATCTCTATACATCTTTATTATTCCAAATTTCATCTTTTTGAAATTTCCATGTTATATCTTCAAGGTATCTATACAATACTCTTTTATTTTTATAATCTAATTTATCTTTTATTTCATAAAATCTTTGATTTGTGGCTATACTGTCAAGACCTCCCAATTCTTTCTTGTAAGGTCCTGTTTTCAGATAATCAAAATATTTTATAGGAAAGTTTCTCCTCAATGCAGCACCACTATACCAGCATACTTTCAGTGGTGTGTTTTCTTTTACCCATTCTGCCAATAAATAAACATCTTCAGGATAGGCATCTCCTCCCATAAAACAGATTGTTGTTATACCTTCGTTTTTTACTATAAGTTCCGTTAGAACATCAGTAGTAAGCACTCTTCCAGTATCTTTCCATAAATGAGGTGAGTGGCATCCCTCGCAATGAATCGGACAACCTGTTATATTAATACAAAGAGCCACTTCTGAAGGTACTTCTTCAAAAGTGACTCTGGTTTCTGCATATTTAAGCATATTTATTCAAGAATAAAATCTTCTAGTTCTTTATAAGAGATAGCTCCTGCTTTTCTATCTATTTCAACATCACCATCTCCTACTTTTACAATTACAGGAATATTTCTTATTTTATATTTAGTTACTAAATCCTCTTCACTATCAACATTAATAGCAAGTATCTCTATTTCTGGATGATCCTCTTTAAATCTTTCAACAGTTCTTGTTAATTGCTTACAAGGACCACACCAATCAGCATAGAATTTTAATATCTTCATACTTTTATATCCTCTTTACCTGACATTACTCTCTTATTAAATTCAATTTGTCTGGGATTAGCCCATGCACTAACTGGTCTTAAATACCCGATAATTCTTGTCCACCAGTCTATTTTAGTACTTCCACATTTAGGACATTTGCTAATAGGAGCGTTTACAGTATGTCCACATTCTTTACACTCACTCATTGGTATATTAAAAGTATAGTAATTAATACCTTCTTTTATACAAAAATCAATAAGTTTAGCATATTGTTCTTCAGACAAATGCTCATCAAGATGTATGTGACACGCCTGTCCTCCATCACATGCAGAATTTATATACTTACCATGTAATTTGAGTTTATCTAATACAGAAATATCTTTATCCCATTGTAAAAAGAAATAGCTGCTATATAAGTTCTGGTTCTCAGGAACTACATAACCATCTTTTTTATCCCAATCATATAATTTAACAGCTAGTGACTCACCTGGAATTGCTTCACTATTAAATAGTATAGGTCTTTTCTTATCGTGGATACTATGTAGTTTGTTTTGCTCTTTTACAGTACTGAAGATAAGTTTTAAAAACTCTTTATAATCTTCATTGTTATTTACTTTTAATCCTAGAAATTGAGCGGCTTCACAATATCCGATTAATCCAATAGTACTATAAAGTTTACTTAAATGAATATATCCTGCGTTAGATGCAGCAAACATCTTTTTATCTTCTAATTCATAAAGAATAGTTTTATATGCTATGTGATATTTATACACCCTTTCTAATATATGAATTAAAAAATCTTTAAATGCTTTCTGTAAATCCGGAGACTGTGAAAATCCAGAAGCTCTCCATTTAATCTGTTCTTTGGTTCCACCAAACATTTTTATAAAAAACATTTGGATGATCCTATTTATATTAAGAGTAATTACATTACAGCTACCTGTCATAATACCCTGTAATCCATTTACAGAACTAAAAGTATTATCATGTATCTCATTGAGTACCCGACAGCAGCTTGCCAAAGATGAAGGATTATCACTTAAATAACAAAAGAAACTTCCACCCTTAGCCCATTCTTCAGCACATAGTTTTTTATACTCCTTATCTATACAATCCTTGCCGTCATGTACCATTGCCATTGTAGTTACAGGGAATGTAAGAGGTTTAATCAATCTTAATTCCCTATGTAACTCCATGAAAATTCTCTGTAATGTATCCACAGCTTCCCATTGAGGTTGAGTACCATCAGGATAATAAAATTCATTAAACAATGCCTTAAAATATGTCTTATCGTAGTAAGAAATATTACTGAAAGGAGAATTAAAAGACCTATTGCCTGCGGGCTGATTTACTCCATAAATAAAGGTTTTCATACCCTTTCTTATGTAATCTTTAATTGTGTAATTCTTTAACCAATGCTCATTATTAACAATAACATCTAGTTTTTCATACCAATTATTGCCAAATTCTGCTATTACATAATAATTTAAGGCAATCAAATATTCACCAAGAGCTACTGCACCTTTTACTTGTGACGAAAGCAAGAAAGTTAAATTAGTAACTTGACCACTATATGATTGAATATCATTAGGGGCAGTAGGAGTAACTCCATCTATATTTCCTACACCTTCTGTCATAAGAGGATATAAACTTCCAGCCATACAATATGGTTTAGGAACAGGAGAGGAAGCTTCGTCATGAACATATATTATGTGATTTTCTAAATCAATCTCATACTGTTTAGCTATTTCAGGATATAACTCTTTAAGTTTATCCTTCATTCTTTGTCTTTGTATAGTTCTGTTATTAACTTTATATACTTCTCCTTCAAGATTAGCTACATTCTTCATTGTAACATTTGCATTAGCATCTGTCTCTGAAGAACTGGAGGCATTATCATCGGAACTACTATATCTTTCAATATAGTCAATTCTTTCTCTTACTGATCTACTTTCCTGATGTTTATACCTATAAATAATAAAAGCCTTTGCAAATTCAGGATTATCCTTCATTAAGATTCTTTCAACAGCATCCTGTATTTCTTCTATCCCCACAACATCTTTATCTGTAAATAATCCTCTAAGTTGATTTTCAACTTCTTTTGATAATTCCGCACCACATGCCTTATAAGCTTTCTTAGCAGCATTTACTATTTTTTCTACGTTAAAAGCTTCAACTCTACCGTCACGTTTAATAACACCCATTTTCTAATTCTACATATTATATTTTATTTAACCATTGTTTTAAACTGTTAGGTTTCTTTAATTCTATTCCTATTGGCACACTAGGTTTATGATCAAGATAATATTTTAATTCTTTAGCTATCTCTAATGGATCTCTACATACAATTTGTTTATTCTTACCATAATACAAAGTACCTGTTTCTTTAGTATCTTCGTGCTCCCACACAGCAGGTATCAAGCTTTTCTTGTTCACTACAACAAAATGCCAATTTAATAATTCAAAACCTTTAAAGTATTCATCCTTATCAAGATTCTGTCTTAGATTACGCCAATAACTTCTAGCTTGTATGTCATAATTCCAATCTACAAAAGATTTATCGAACTCCCATTCCTTATGGCTTGAAGTCTTCAAGTCTATCGGTAATATTTTCTTTCTATCATGAAAGACTATTATCAAGTCAGCCATCATTGAAAAATCAATATCATCAAATGTAGCTTTGAATTTCAACTGATAAAGTCTTTCAACATTAGGGTCAAAAGGATTATTCGGTTCAAATAGAAATTTAGTGGCAGGAGATTCATGTAGTACCCTTACACAAGCCAAAGCATCATTATACATCTCTGAAGATATTATCTGCTTATTTTCAGCTAATCTCATTAATTTATAATATTCAGTTCCTGCTTCTAATAATTTATTAATCTTAGTTTGAGGTTGCCAATTCTTACCTCCATAACCTACTGCGTCTAAAGATGCTAATAAGATTTCTTTTGGTATATCTATAAGTTGATTATAAGAATCCTTATAAATATTAAATAATCCCTTTGTAACATTTATAAGAGTATCTGAACCATCTATCACATTATCTGACACAAGATATCTGTTTTCTATTTCCTCTGGTGGTTCTGTCATTATACAGTCTACAAGTCCACCAAATAGTAAAGAAGGACTTTCTTTCTTATCAAATAATGTTGGTAATGCATTAAATCCTCCTCTTTCATATGTAGCAAGAGTACTATAATGCATACATCCGTCATTGCGATATTCTTCTTCTGTAATAGGTAATGATATATCTTTAAGACTCTTCATTATCTTTTATATGGTTTATACAGTCTAATAACTGTTTCTTAGTATAAATTTCCCAGAGTTCATATACATGCTCTGTATCTTCTTTTTGATATTCTTCAAGTATTGATCTGAATATCTTTATTTTATAAGATGACACATCATTACGAAATCCTTTTACTTCAATATGAATAATATATTTATTATATTCAAAATAGAAGTCAGGTGTATATTTCCACTTCTCTATATTTCTCATATCAATAACAGTACTTAAAGATAAAGAAATTAATTTTTTATTTTTACCTTTAAATCTGTTTTTGGTATAGAAGCTGACAGTAGGAGTAAAACCCTCAAAAAGAGTGTATGTTTTTTGCTCATATTGAGGGTTTAACCCATTGTCTATAAGTGTCTTATAACACATTACCTCTAATTTGGATTTAAACTTTATATTATTATATGTTAAAGGTGTAGCATTACGGATTTTTTTATTCTCCATAAACTAGTTTTAATTGTTTCTTGAGTATTTTTCTTGCTAATTCAGCATCTTCTATACTTTTAAACACTGGTATATGATTATTAATAACCACTACTCTTCCTACCTTACCATCACTAGGTCTTAAACTAAAATATTTATCAGTTTTATCAAAACCTTCAACATCTACATTATAAAAATATAGAGCTATTTCGTTCAAAAGCAAATCAAGAGCAGCTTTAGGACAAAAGCTATTCATTGTATCAAGCCAATTTGTTACCTCTTTTGAGCTTTTCTTACATCTTAATGCAAGCAAGTCAATATAGAATTCTAAATCCTCTCTAATAGCTTCTTTTCTATTCTTATTGTCCTCTACTTCCTTAATAATGCCTTTCTCAATGAAATACGAAATGTTATATTCAGTTACAGTCTGTATAATTGTACATTTAGAATAATCGTTTTCATTGACCTCTACTATAACATCTCCAAATTCAACTTCTTCACCTGTTTCTGCTAAAATAAATTTCTTCATAAATTAATATTCTTTAAACCATTCTATTTTTTCTTTAAATTGCTTATATACAGTTTTGTTTAAATCTGTGAAGAAACTATAAGGTATTTTAGTGTTGGTTCTAGCGTAATATGCAGGATGAGGCATAGTATATACTATATTGTTCTGTTCTATATAACTTTTAAAAGTTTTAGCTTCAGTACCCCATAGTATATATATCAATCCTGGATTAACCTGAGACAGATTCTTAAGGAGACTTGTTATAAAAGGTCTCCATACTGTAAGATGACTGTTAGGTTTTCCTGTTTCTACAGTCAGTGCAGAATTTAATAATAAAATACCTTGATTACTCCACTCTTCTAAACTAGGGTCAAAGGTAATACAATTATGAGGAATCTCAAAATTAATTACAGCTTCTTTTATTATTTCTAAAGAAGGTGATAATTTTACTGAGTTTCTATCGTTAGCAAAAGCAATTCCTGTAGCAACTCCTTTCTGAAAGTAAGGATCCAGCGCAATACTCACAATTTTCAGTTTATTATAAGGAGTTTTATTAAACGCTTTAAAAATATTATTGTAAGCAGGTTCACACTGTTCTACTTTATAAAGATTATTAACTTTATTTACTACAGTATATAGCTCCTGCTTATCAATAATATTTAACCAATCACCAAAATACTCTTCTATTGTCATTTACTGGATTTCAGTCTTATTAAGATACTGTCATATAAATCCTCATTTGTTTCATATGTTGCAGATAGTTCATAATGATTATAATCATCATTGTTTATATCACCACTATATTTTATCTGCTCTAAATATGCAACATCGTTATGAAGACTATATGGTTTCTCTATTATTTCTCCATCTTCATCAAAATCTATCAACGCTACAGGAAAATATTCACAGCATCTAAGTTTACCGTAGTCATCTATTGTAGGAATTGCTGTAACTTTAGCTGGATTTACAAGTACCTGCATTCCTACCTCACCAAAATAATTTCTTTTTAACCAACCTTTAGCGCCTGCATGTAATCCTCTACTACAACTGACGTTAGAGTCACAGTCACATTCTTCTCTTGGCATACTTACAGGTTTTCCTAATACAATTTTAGTACTATGACTATGCTGATCTGTATAGATAGGGGAAGAATCACCATTTACTATTTCATCATAAGCTTCACCTATATTTACACCTTTTATTATATGTTTATAAGGATCTTCTTTTGCGATATATTTTAACTGATAATAAGTATTTATTATCTCTTTTGTTTCATCAGTAGAATATTTGCCTTCAGTTTTCAATACAGCATTTCTGTAAGCTATTAATAACCCTGAATCAGATATCTGAATTCCCCATCTTCTGATAAACCAGAAAATATTATCTCTTACTCTACTGTCAGGATTTAATGATACTAATGTCCAGAAATTCTTAAATTTACGTATTTCGTCAATATCATCTGCCTCTTCTGCTTTAAGAACATTTAAAGCAAAATCCTCAGGGATACTTAATTCAGATACTTCTAACATATAAATAGAATTACCTCTTAAAGTAAGAAGTTTTGAAGATCCTATTTTCTTCCTTACAATATCTCCTGTATATTCTTTGGATTCTCCAAAAAGTTTATCTTTCAGAAGCTCTTCTTCATCCCGATAACCTTTTATCATTTCCCATAATTCTTCAGTACATTCGTTTGTAATATACTCTTGATTATCAGAAAAAGAAACTTTTAAATAATTGTTTTTTCTAAATACATTCATATTTAAATTGTTTTAAATATTTACATATATTAACTTTAGGAAGATTTATTCCTAACTTAAGCTGCTTACCAAACATTAAGAACGTTAAACTGTCTATTATTTCCAGCGCTTGTCCTCTCATGTTCTTTACAGTATTTATCATACTTATGTCATCAGAATTTAACTTATAGTATTCTACATCTACTTTGTTATACCAACCTTTAGTTGTATATTTTTCAATTAAAGAATTTATTACATTTTCTGTAGATGAAATTATACCATAGGCATCACTAATATAATCCATATATTTATTATAGAACTCGTTTATAATAGGAATTTCTCTATGTCTATTCCAGTAATTAACGTTAAATCCACACTCTGAAAAGTTTTTCAATATAATTACAGTAGTAGTCAATTTATAGAGTATTGTATTTTTAAAATCCAAAAAGTCTTCTAACGAAGTATAGTTCCTATTATTTTCAAATAAATGCAGATCTTCAGATTTAACTGTAATAAAACGTATATTGTCTATATTAATAGCTGCACTTAACTGCCTAATATACTTATCATCTTTTGAATGCTTACTATAGACAACCATATGTCCTTTTTTCAAAAACTCTAGTCTACGCATTGTGAATGATCCAGCATTATAATCTCTTACTATAATATCTGTATTAGCAACTTTAGTTTTTTTCTTTGAAGTTTTATGACTTGTTTTATAACTTACTGGTACATCATCGTTTGATAAATTATAGATTACAAGATTATCAAATAAGAAGTCAATGCACTTTTCAATGTTTAGGAAACCAACGTTATACGCTCTCAGATGACTTTTTAACGCTTCTATATCATATATTATGGCACACTGTTTACATTTTAAGTTATCTTTAAACCATTCTAAAGTTATCGACTTGGTTACTTTATCTGCTTTTGTTCCTATATGTATTTCTTCCAATAATATTTTTCTGAATACAACAGACCCTTTATCAACTCTATTATATGCTGCCATAGAAGGGTCTATTATTATTTTATAGATATTATCTTTATTAAAATACATATTCCATGAATCTTTTATAAATTTAGCAAAGCCAGCAGGAATACTTTTATTGTTTATTGTAATTTTCGATTCATCTATTGAAACATCTTTTTTGTTTATATGAAAAGTTACTCCGTCTTTTACATCATTTATGTATGTCTCACTAACATATTTAGCAAACTGAGGTAATGTAAAAGCTTTATTAAATATTTTATCTGTTATTTCTTGTAACTCTTTTTTAGTTTCCGAAAGATATTTCTTTATTGTTAATTTAGTTCTCTCTGTAAATTGAAGAGCTTCTCTGTTAGGAGTTATATCAACTTCACCAATAGGTATATCTACTATTATACTATCTGTTGTTTCAAAATCTTCCCACTCTTCGTTATCATACAGTACATTACCTACTTTTAAAAATCTATTATATCCTGTGTAGGTAGATTCTAATTTGCATATATCAAAAGTTTTATAATGTACTACGTTTCTATTGTTAAAATTCCTAATGTTTCTTTCAAGGCTATAAGCAGTACGATACGATTTACTTTTATCAATTTTATCAATAAATTCTATATGTAGCTTTTCAAACAATATTAATTTATCTATAGCCTTCTCTAAATTATACTCTTCTGTTTTTACAGATATTGTTACTTCAAGTCCATTTTTAAAGCTATCATCTTTTGTTTCAGATAGTTTATCAATATTAATACCACTACCGTTCTTATACATTATATAAGAATATTTAGTACTGCTATAGTAGGAATTAATATTTACTATATCTGCACAAGAGAGCCCAGCAAATCGTCCAATCAACTGTTATCTAATAGGCTTTTTATCCTATTATTCTTATAGTTTTATTTTCTATAAGGTCGGCGTAACTTTTTCATACACATTTAAATATGTACTATCCCTGCCTCTTGGTCGCGTTATATTCTGCAAAATACAGGTTCAGCGACTACGCTCTGCGGCTGGTTATACTTTTAAATATAACCTTCACCTCTGATTAGCATTTCAGCTTTCCAGATTTTTTCAGGGATTTTACTTCGGCAATGGACGAGTAAAAGCTTTATTACAATTACTACACTTAAGTCTTTGTTTATTATTTCTAGTACCTTTTTTAATAATAGATTTACTGTTACAATAAGGACACTATCCAAATAAATCGATATTTAACGGTCTATATTCAGGAGTTTTATAACATTTTTCATATTTATACGAAAGATATAAAGTAGCATCTTTATAAATAAAGTCTGCAAACTTTAAAGAAGTGTTTCTATTAGAAGACAGCAAGGAGTATGAATAATACTATTTACCGTTTCCTGCTTTCTTATATCTTTCATACCATTGAAATTCAATGCCATATTTTCTTAAAATTTCTCTTAATTCAAGAAGAAAATTCTTAGTACTTCCTCCAAATTCAATATGAAGATTATTTCTACTTCTTTTTCTATTAGGAAACCATGCACTACCATCAGCGTCAAAGTATCCTCTAATAAAATGAGAAATTAAATCCTCTCTTAAATTGGGAAAGTGAAATTCTCCTGTAATGTCTTTTAATGTTTTAGGGGAATCCATTCCTAGTTTCTATAAGTCTAAACAGATAGACTTTTCATAATTTTCTAAATACACCATGTTGTCATGGACATTATAAAACTTTAATTTTAGGAATGGGAAAATTGTCTATAATTTTTTATAAAGTTCCAAGTCTGTATTTATACTAGCCATTGTAAATTTATAAAATCCCTTTTTACATTGATTACAACCATCTCCGTAAATTTGACCTAATAAATAGGCTTTTTCCTAAGTGTCTATAACACTCAATTCATTATTGTATTTCATACTTAAATAATTTTTACAAAAATACAAATAATTGTTGAATTGTGGTGCTTATTTAATAATTTATTTACTGCTTTTAATTGTTTTATTTATTGTTTACCGAATGCTCCTATATAATCATTACTGTCTCTCTTAGTGGAACTTCCTATGTTTTTATATATCTGATCAAATCTCTCAGGACTTAACCCAACACCATAATCTCTTACTGATATCGTATACTCATTATATCCTGTTCTAACAATAAGTAGTAGTATATATTCATCAGAGTTAGCTTCTACATGTGAATCATACGCATTGGCAATAGTCTCTCTTAAAAATGATTCTACTGGCTTTGAATATAGATTGGATGTTAATAAAGTAGTTATGAAATCAATATTATCTCTGTCAATGCCTACCCTATTTTCCTGTACATCTCCTATATAATCTGCATCATGACTGAAATCTTGTGTTAATTTCATATCAATCTAAAATATATAGGGGGATTGTTAGTCCCCCCTTTCTATTATTAAAGTCCTGCTAATATATAATTAGCATCGTTTGCTGTAATAAGATTATTTGTCTGAAGAGTACTTACAATTCTTGCAATAGCTTCAGGTATACCTGGTGCACCGTATGAAGGTGCTTTAGCTTTAATTGTAGGAGTCTTAACTACAATCTTCTTGTCATTTTTCTTAGTTGCGTTTCCTGTACTCTCTGTTCTTTTAATGAACGCCTCAAGTTTATCGCTTGATATTCTTGTGTAATTATCTCCAAAAGATTTCTTAATCTTATCAGCTATATCAAGACTCTTGATTTTTGCATAAATTTCTTTTCTAGTCATATTATTACAGTTTATTATTCTATCCTTTTATAAGTTTATCTTTCAATAACGACCTTAAAATCTTAAGATATTTTTCCTTACCGTATTTCTTAAATAAATCTGAAGGATCTTTTGCTTTATATTCAGCAGGAATTTCTATCATTTTAAGATTATATGCTTCACATAAAGCTACTGCATCTGTATGTCCTGCATTTTTAGGTTTTTCATAATCATTATCGTAGAAAACAATGATATTCTTATACCTGTCTTTAAGTTGCTGCATTACATGAGGTTTAGGTATATAACCTTCTCCTTGCAAACAGATAGCAGGAATGTTAAGATTAGCCATTATATTAAGACAATCCTTAAAGGAAGATGAAATTATTAAATTATTACCAGTAGGAGGTATTTTATCCCATAGACTCCATACTGATTTATCTAGATTTGTACACCATTTGAATAACTTATTATACGGTTGATATATCTTTAACTGTATTCTGTTATCCTTATGGTGTACAAAAGTGTAAGCATATTTATCTGCTCCAAATACCATCAATCTTCCATCTTTTATTATAAATTTATGAGATATAGGATATACTTCTGCCCACTCTAGCCACTTAAGTGGTACTCCATATGATTCCCAATACTCAATATCATAATCTCTCCATTTCCTGATTTTACATTGTAATTCAATTTTACCGTGTACTTTGACTTCTTGAATCTTAGTAGTTTTCTCTTTATATTCTACTTTATTCTTCAGCACTACTTCTTTTACTATTTTATCAACAGTAGAATTATAATCAAGATTCCAAAGTCTCATAAAGAAAGTCATAAGACTTCCTCTATCACTGAAATTACCAAAGTCTATAAAATTTACTTTCTTTCCGTCAGGAGAGTAAAAAGACAAAGAAGGTTTACTATCATGTCTGAAAGGACTTATGATGTTACAAGGTATGCTGGTTATTCCTAAATAGAATCCTAGAACATCAGCCTCACTAACCTTGTCAGTAAACATTCTTTTTGAATTTGAAGGTTTTCCAGAGCTAATCATATATTATATTATATTACCAAGGAGTTGCACTTGCTGCAAATGGATCTGCTTCTGCTGGAGCAGCATTATTAAAGTTTGTAGGAGTAGGAGTATATTCCTTTATATCACAGAATTCATAAATTCTGTTAGTAAGACCTCCTGCGTTCTGAGCATCTTCAATTTCCTTCTGAAGTTTAGCTACACTAGTAGCATTATTTCTAAGAACAGTTCTTACATATACATCTTGATATTCCTTACCATCATCAGCTGTTCTGATACCAAACAGAACTTTTATAGTATTGTTTGGTTGTAAATCAATAGCTTCCTTTACTGGTGAGAAATCACCCTTAAACATCTTTTGAATCTCTTCAACACTGAAACTACACTCACAATCTTTAAGTTCATCACCCTTCTTTTCTACCCAAGTACCGTTTATATAGTCAAAACCATTAGTTTCACCGCTGCTACCAATACACAGATATTGACGGATGAGATTCATAAGTTCCCACTCACCGAAATATGCAGGTCTGTAAGCACCGATAAGTTTTGCAGGACCGTTAGAATATACAATCTGCTCTTTAGCTTTGATTGCCTCCTCTGTTCCCCATGCATAGTTATTATATGCATCAAGAACCTGATATTTACCGCTCTGAGAACCTTGTCTATACTGATTTCTGATAAAGAAATCCATTCTCTGTGTAGTATCAATACCACACTTCTCAGCATCAGTTCTAATAATAACACTTACTCTTGCATAAGCTACTTGCTTACCGTCTACTTCCTGTACACCTGTATAAGCTGGTTCCTCTGTGGGTTCATATCCCATAAGATCCTTGATTTGAGCTTTAGTAGGATTAATAGCTACAATTTTACATGGTGCAATACCAATATATCTTTTAATAACAGCGCCTTCTGTTGAAGCATTACCTTTTGCCACTGCCATAAATAAAACATTCTTATTAATACTAGTCATTTCGTTCATAATGTTATATATTTTAAGTTTTAAGTTATTTTTATTAAAATTAATGATTTTTAAGCTGGCATACCTGCTCCTGCCCAATTATTTCCTTCAGGAAGTTGTTCTTCTGCCTGTACAGACTCTGTTGCATCAGGAATATCCATAACTGTTGCAAATTGTTTATCATCGCTTGGTGGCAGAATAGTATCTTCATAACGAAGGGTATATTTTGTCACTTTAAGCTGTCTGCCGTTCTTATCAGTCTTAGGTGTACCATCCTCATTAAACTGTGGAATAATAACCTTCTTGTAGATATCAGTAGACTTGTAGCCTCCTGTTTTACGCATTACTGGAGCTTCCATCTCATCAATGTCCTTCTGAAGCTCATCTCTCTGTGCAGTTAATTCTGCAATCTTCTCATTCATCTTGGTAACTTTCTGGAAGTTATCATCAACATTCTGCGCAATACGTCTGATTTGCGCTAACTCTCTTGAATTTAAAATTTTGTCATTCATAAAAATTTGTTTTTAATAATTATAATTATTCTTTACCAGTATTTTCAGCACTGGTTTCTTTTTCTAGTTTCTCTGCATATTCCTTTGCATGATGTCTCTTTTCATTAGCTCTTCTATTGAAAGCCATGACATTAGATAGTTTCTTGCTACCTATATGCTTACCAAAGTACCAACTGGCTTCATGTAATATATTCTTATTTTTATCGTACACTTCTAATTTGCCAGTTTTAGAATTAATTACTAATTGATCATCAAATTTATGATTCTGTAAAGGATCTTTATAGTCTCCGTAAGGAGAAGTTTTTACCCATTTAGCCATAAATAGTTCTTAATTTTTCTACAACTATACTTAAGTCATTAGGAAACGTATCAGATAGATCATCTAAAGCTCCAATACTATCTTTTGCTGGAAATTCTCCGTCATATTCCTTTACAAATTCTTTTACTGCTTTCTTTTCTTCAGCATTATATGAAGCTTTACCAAACAAGATGATATCGAAATTACCTTCAGGAGTTATATAATCATCTACCATTTTGCCAGTAGTCTTGAATTTATATGATATACTGTCACCGTTTTTATCTTTATATTCCTCATAGTGAGCACAACATATAATATTCTTGTTTTCAGGAAGACCTTTCATTGCATTAAAGATAAGTCCCATACCAAAACCTATCTGTTTTGGAGTATCCCAACCACCTTTCATAGCATTAGCCATATAGAAATCTTGTGAAAGATAGTTAAAATCATCAATTACAATGTTTTTATAAGGAGACTTCTTTAATAAATCAACTACTGCTGCTACTGCATAAAATCTATCAAGTCCTGTAATAAAATCTACTTGAATTCTATTACCTTTAGTTAATACATCTGTGTTTACTATTTTATGTGTACTGGAATTTATTTCAATATTACCAGCAAGTTTATATTCAGCATTAGGCACAGCTCTACCTATACACTGAATAACATAAGTTTCCTTAGGATCTAATCCTTTAATTCCTAGTTTCTCTCTACCACACCAAGAGGTAGTTTTACCGAAACCGCTTTTTGCTAAAACTAATATTTTTGCCATTCAACTTCTACTTTTATTAAACGGACTGCAAAGATATTTCTTTCTTTTTCTCTTTGCAAATCTCTTACTACTTTTTTTATTGTGCATGAATAATAATGTATTCTTGCTATTAATTTTATTGATATACTGATATACCCTCTCTAGTTCTGCTGTATCATTAGGTAAAGGTAATTCAGCAAAAGCTGAAACTGCACCATCAAAGAATAAAGGACATATACTTCCACCAGCACCATAATCTCTATCTTCACTTATAACAAGAAATCTACAAAAATTCTTTAATTTTGTTAAGTTATATCCAAGATACTCTTTTTTACCGTATTTTTCAGGATTGTAAAGACCCATTAAACAATTTACATCTCTTGATGTTTCTTTATTGTTACCTAAACCTGCTGCTGAAGGAATCATCATGTCCATTTTTATGGCTTCAAGTCCTTCTGTAGCTTGTGCTTGATGCTGAATTAGTACATAGATATAATTGAGTTTCTTCTTGAGCTCTATTCCATCTTTTGATACTCTCTCTATAGCTTCTCTTTGATCTTTAAGTCCTTTTTCAACTACGACATTTGCAGCATTATCCATTATGATAAACCTATATTCTTCCTCATCGTCTTGTGTATATGGTTTAATTGGATCATATACTTTACGCTCTTCTTTTTCACCAGTAATCGGGTTTTCAGTTTCAACGGTAATATAATTAAATTTACCATGTTTCTTAGCGTATTCCCAACAGAATATTTTTATACCTGTAGGATTCTTATCAGTATCGTTGAATATAACCATGTTTTCATATGCTTGAATATATTTCTGATACTTTTCAGATTCAAGAAGTTGTAATATTTTTTCATCACAAGGTTCATCGACACTTCTAAGTCTCCTTGTATCTATATGAATTCCATCCAATCTCCATAAAAGATGACATAAAAATTCATTATATTTTTCTTTAGCTGACATTTCTAGCGAGAAATAAAGAACTTTTACTTTTAATTCAGGATGTTCTATCATATAGAATAGCGGTTCGTAAATAAATAAATAATCTGCTAGTTTGGATTTTCCTACTTTCTGATTTGCAGATATAATGATTAGTTTACCTTGTTCAACTCCTGGATACTTCTTTCTAAATCTTACAAACGGAAAAGGTAGACAATTGAATTTTCCTTCTAGAATTCTTTCTCTTCTACGCTTATTTTCTTCTTGTACTTCTAGAAATCTACTCATATTACACTAATTCATTTATCCAATCACTTCCATCAGTTTCATCTTCTTGCCCTGCATTATCAATAAATGTAGCCAATTCTGATATTTCTCCCTGCTCTCCATCCTTCTTCCATATAAAATATTTAAGAAGTCTCATATATCTGTAGTCTCCGTTAAATGAAGCAACATAATCTCTTGCTGCATTTAGTATCTGTTCTTCACTATATGTATTACCATATAACTTAAAGAAACTTTTAAGTTTAAGAGTTACTTCTCTTTTATTACATTTCCAATAATATGGAGTTCCAGGTTTCTTTCCTTGTGGAAAGATTTGCATAAGCTTTTCGGCAATTGGTGTTATAATGTCTTCATTAGGTACATATTTGTCAGATGTCAAAAGTACATTGTCACATAGGTCACTCCACCTTTGAGTGATCATATACCTTGTAGGAGGAGTTCCTATTGCGACAATAGCTTCTTTATCTAATAACTCACTTAATACCTGCTTAACATCTTCACCTGTCTTGATAAGCATTAAAGCAAGAACTTGGGAAACGGTTAATCCCATTTTTTCCGCTACTGCACTATCAATGACATACTTCATTATATTTCCTTACAAATATTTTTAATATGAGTATTTTCCTTCTGCTTCAAATAGCGCATAAAGAATACAAAATCCAACATTTGCATATTCTTCCTCAGCGCTTCTATCTCGAAGTCTACCTCATCATTAGTAAGCAGATGTGAAGCAGTCTTATATGCAGACATCTTAGCTCTGCTGTCTGCAAGTTTTCTACCTACTTCAGGAGACAGATTGTCTTCAGGAGCACATTTGGCAGTACCTGTTGCAGTAAAGGAGTCTATAACAGACTTATTCTCATTGTTAATAATCTCACACTGGTATTTACATACCGTAATTTTGCCATCCATGTATGTCTTCATGTTAGGCTTTGAAAATTTTAATTTTAACATAGTTGTAATAATTTAAATTATACATTTGGATGTATTACATCCCTAATATTTCTTTATATACTTCTGAAACTTTCTTTCCTTCAATAATAGGATAAGTCTGCTTTATTATTTTCATTACAGCTCCCAGATGCTTCATAGACTTCCTTTCTATAACAGGAATATCCATAAAATATTTATCCATTGCTGCTTGAATGATAGCATATTGTTTATCTTCTGATAATTCTTCTGGTACAAAACCATCAAGATTTGTCAGTTCTTCAGAAAGTTCCGTGACATCTCTATTAGCATCTCTATAGAGTTGTATTTCTTCCATCCATTGCTTTCGAAGTTTCTTTAATATAGTAATTTCATCAGCATCAGTAAGCTTTTTATCTTTACCCGATGTTTCAAACTTTTGATACTCGGACTTTATAAGTCTAAGTACCTTAAGTCTGTTTTTATTATTATCTTTCATTGCTTCTGCAATCAAAGATGTCAGTTTTTCTTTAAGCATAATTATAAATAATGTTTAATATTACTAATATTATTTACTTGTAGCCTAATTACAAGCTCAGGGTTATAATTGGCAAGCATTTTATTTATTATCTCTTGTTCTCTAGTGTAAACGTAATAAGGAAATATCAATACAGGTTCTTTGTGACGAAGGATTCTACCCACTCTCTGAATTGTAATTCTATCAGATGAATTAATCATCTGAAATAAACCGATTTTACAATCTACGGGATTTAAACCTTCGGTTAGCATATCTACAGATGCTATATGTTTAACTTTTTTACTGTTAAACTTATCAAGATTTTCTGTTCCTATCTTACTATTAACACAAGGGCAACCTAATTTTTCAGACTGCTCTATAGACTGACAGAATGTAAGAGCTCTATAGTTCTTTAACAATTTAAGAATACTTTTGACAGTTTCTTCCTTCTGTGCAGCCAACCATTTGAGTCTTTCACCTGCTTTATGAAGCCATATATTCCTCATAGCGCTATTACTTTGACCTCTTCTCTTATACCATTCTATAAGACCTGAGAGATCATTATAATATTGCTGCTGACTACATCTTATATATAGAGGACCTTGATAATTTCTATAGTTCCATTTCTGATTATAATCTATAGTAATGACGTTACTTGGATTTGTATTCTTTTTAATATTCTTCTCTATGATAAAATCTTTTTTGATATTATCAAGATTCATTTCTATTAAAATTACTCTTGGGTCTGGTAATACTTCGTTTTCTATGGCATCCTTCATTCTAATATTATAGATTTCAGGATGATATTTTGTATTAAAATAGTATAGCAAATCTCTTTTTAGAGTAGCAGATAATACAAATACATATGATACATTCATATATTGTAATGCTTCTCTGCATCTTGGAGAAGTATGATGTCCTTCATCTAAAATTAATGTGTTCCATCGTTTATTTGGATCACAACATTTAGGTAAAGATATATATGTAGTGAATGTTATTTTGTCTAACATATCTTCAAGATGCCACTTATGTATTTCTTTTACCCACTCCTTCTTATTTATTAATCTGGGAATTGCTATAAGTATTTTATCATCATTTTTCAGCCATTGCTTAGTCTTTTTTAAGGATAATAAAGTTTTACCATATCCTGTAGGTAACTGCAATATATAATTCTTTGAATCTGATTCAAGGAATTTATTTGTAAGTTCTTCTCTAGTCATATCGTTTAATAGTCCATATATTCTTCTGTTTCAAAAGCAAGGAGTTCTTTAGCATACTCTTTAAGTTCCTCCTGCTCTGCTAAAAAGGAGTAATAATCATTCCACTCCTCTTCAGTCCAATTAGATTGTATATTCATAATATATTATATAACAAAAAAAGAAGAACCTTATAAGTTCCTCTTTCAACGATTAGTCTTTAAATATTGTATATTCAAAAGATTTGCCTCCTAAATCTCTGCATATCCTTTCAAGGTGAGCACAAATCTTCTGATCTTTTGATAATGTCTTCCATTTAGCAGCTCCACCTTTGTTATAATACCAGTCTGGACTGTCAGGAGAAATCATATCATTATAAGCTTCTTCTGAAATTTGAAGGGCTTGTTGTGCATCAATGCACTTTCTGGTTTTGTATTTTACAAGTTCTTTCTTGTAATAAGGTTTTTTTCTTTTAGAGTCATATTTCTTCACATTGACTAACATAGAATGAAGATTATAACTTTCTTTTGGGTTTTCTTCGCACTCCTGCGAGGTTAGCATTACTCTTCCTGGAAGAGTAAAGCTGACACTCATTTTAATATTACTCATAGTCAGATTTAATTAGCTCACATATAAGATATAAAGGCCATAGTATTATAATACCTATTATTCCTATACATACCATAGAAGAATCATCATCTTTTGTTACTTTTGTAAGTCTATTAGAACCGATAATTGTTCCTATTAGTATGTATAAACTCGTTATTAATTCCATAATTAATTAATTTTTAATAACACAGTGGAGATGCGGAGAGTCGAACTCCGGTCTTACATTCTCAAAATAAGAAACTTAGTACACGTTTTTACTATTTAAAGCATAGTTGCTAGGCTAACTGAAAGTTAGCTCCACCAATCTGTTTTGGGAAAACAGATAAAACAAATGCACTATTTAACTGGTATAGTACTTACCTCTGTAAACTTTTTACTATAAGTAAAAGCAACAATATGAGCTTTCTGTTTCCAAGTGGCTCACACACTCAGTTGACTTACGCAGCTACTCTATAAGATACTGCTGCAACAGGAGTCATGTTGACTACCTTAGCGTTTATTTTGTTACTATTTTAAAGGTATAGTTACCTACGTGATCTCTTACCCATCCAATGCAATCAAATCCATTTCATCCCCTTATTGTGATCCTGGGGAGACTCCAACTCCCAACTTATTGATTAGAAGTCAATTACTCTATGCAGTTGAGTTACAGGACCTTGTTACTTCAAAAAAGTTTGCAAATATACATATAATATATTATACAACAAAATGTTTAATAGATTTTTTAATTTTTATAATCTGATTAGTGTTAACTATACCAGATTTCAGGAAATTCATTCTCTATCATAGCAGTAAGTATTTAACGTTTTTATTAAAGGTTTATAATTAAATTATTTAGTAATTTGTATTTGTTTATAGTATTCACTAACTTTGCGCTGTTTATTAAAGAGTATTATAGCTATGTACTTTACACAAGAAGATTATAGAAAAATAGAAGAATATCTTAAACACAGCGGTAAAAAGGATACTGACTTTGAAGCCTTAAGTAAAGAAGATTTACTTGAAGGTGATATTTTTACTGTTGTTCATGATAATAAGAACTATAAGATATCTTTGGAATAGCTTGCATAGTATATAAATCAAAGTCAACCTCAACCTGTTGTTGATTTTGCATTTAGTGTATCTCCTAAAAGTATACCTGTTGGAAGTCTTGACGTACAGGCTACTCTTACTGCCATTTCAAATGTAGAAGCACATATAGAACTATATGATGATTAGGATAATCTTCTTACATAGGCAGATAATACTAGTTTAACATATCAGTATTTATTTACTCCAAGTAGTGCAGGTACCAAGAGGTTTAAAGCGGTATTTCAAGTAGATTCTACAACATAGATCCTTGAAGATACTATAACTATAGTAACTCCTGCTTCTCCAATATATTATGGTTGGGGAACAGATTGGCAAACTATGAGCAAAAAAACAAGAAGTACTTTAGAAGGTACATATGAATTTAATGTAGGTGTAGCTGAAAGTTATGTATTCTTTTTAGTACCTTCAGATCAATCTATTACCAAAGCTACTCTTATGGGTTTCGATTTCCCACTTGAACAACCTCAAAATATTGTATACGAAGGTAATAATTATAAAATGTATCAAAGTTCTAATACTTATGATGCTTATACGTTTAACATTGAAATTCAGTAATTATGGCAAACGAGAACATGATACTTATAGGGGGAAGACTTCATAGTATAGCTACTGGTAATGTGGTAGCTGGTGCTAATGAAATATGGGATGATGAATTAAATATGAGACAAAGTGATATAAACAAACTTCATTCTAAAGTAGAAGGTGAAGTTCTTAAATTAGTTAAATAAATTATTAATAATTTAAAACTTATAAAATTATAAAATTATGGCAGAAAATTTAATTAGTCAAATCAAAGTTGGTACAACAACTTATGATATTAAGGATGCCGCAGCAAGAACCAATATTGGTTCTTGGAATGCTACTCAACAAGGTGGTACTATAACTGAAGTGATAACTGATATTAAATCTGAAATTAAAGGTGGCACTCATTTTCTAGGTGTTACATCTACAGAAATTACAGATGGAGGTAATCAAAAACCAGTTATTTCACCAACTGTTGACCCTATTACACCTTTAAGTGGTGATATCGTGGTATATGGTACACAAGAGTTCATATTTGCTGGTGAATGGAAACAAACTCTTTCAGAAAGCGGTACTTGGCACAGACTCGGTGACCAAGTAGGACTTGGTGATTTAGCATATAAAAATGATGCATCAACCACTCTTACCCAACCTACATGGACTGGTGATGGCAATCAGAAACAAGCTGCTGTTGTAACTACTGTTGATACAGGAACTCTTACAGCTTCTGCTGCTGATAGTAGTGTTACATTAAGTGGTGGTAGTAGTATTGATGCAAGTAAGGCAACATTAAATTCAATTACAGTTAAATCAGCAAAAACACTTCCTACAATGACAGTTAGCGGTGAAGTATTAACTTTTAATGCTGGTGAAACAGAAGATAAATCAGTTTTTGAAAATAGTGTACATGCAAGTAGTATTAATTTTGTAGCTGTTGGCGAAAATGATACTATTAGTCAGATTGTAACTGCATCACCTACAGGTGGTACTGCTACTGGTCAAACTATTACTATTGAAGGTGCTCCTTCAGTAGACGCTTATTTACCTGGTGAAGAAACTACAATTACAGTATCTTAATTTAAATATTATTATTAATAAAGGCTCTCATGCCTATAAAGTATGAGAGTCTTTTTAAACTAAATATATTATGGCAGAAATTAGTAAACTTAAAATAGGTTCAACCTCATATGATATTAAAGATGCTACTGCACGTGCAGCTATGGCTGGTGGTATGCATTTTAAAGGTTTAACTACTACAGATCTTACAGATGGTTCTCATACATCTCCTATTAAAATTAACAATGATGATTATACACCCGTTGCTGGTGATATTGTATTAAACGGTGTTAAAGAATTTGTATGGGATGGTGTTGCAGGAAGTGGAGCTTCTTCATATTCTGGTACATGGTATGAATTTGGTAATCAATCTGGTCTTGGTAGATTAGCTTACAAAAATAGTGCAAGCGGTGACATTAATACTAATGCTCACAGTCACAGCTATGATAAGACTTCTGTAACTCACTCTGTAACTAATCCTTCAATGACCTCTACAGGTAGTTTCACACCTACTGGTTCTATTAGTGTTGGTGGTTCGAGTGGTACAAGTTATACTCCTACTGGTAGTATAGGTACAGGTGCTACAAGTGGTGCTGAAGTAGTAACAGGCGGTAGTAATTCTTCAAGTACTGTTACATTAAGTGGTGGTAGTACATCCAAACTTGTATTACAAAGTATTCCTGTTAATCCTAATTATCTTACTACTCACGATACTCCAACACTTAATACAAGTAGTATTGGTAGTGCAAGTGATTGGAGTGCGGGTTCTTTACCTTCATATACATATGATAGCTCATCTGAGACTCTTACTCTTGCAACAGGTAGTCTTCCATCATTAACTGTTACTCCAACTACAGTAGGTACAAGTCTTGCAGCTGGAAAAGCACAACAAGTTGTATCTATAGAAGGTGGTACCACCACAGTTGTTGCAACTGGTGAAGTATCACCTGATGGTGGAGGGGCAACTGTTGCAACTGCTTTACATACTGGTGGTACAGCAGCTGCTCAAGCCTTCAATCCTACTACGACTAAATTAGGCTTTACTGGTACTGCTACTAAACTTGCATTTAGTGGAAGTTCAGGTACTGTTTCTGTTACAGGTACACCTAATGTTTCAGTAGCTGATCATACTCAGACATCTACAGCAACAAATAGTGTTACTGTTACAGGTACAGCTACAGTATCTTGATTTTAGTAAAATATATTACAATATATTCCTGGACTCCTCAGGTAATCTGGGAAGTTCAGGAATTTTTATTTTTAAATTAATAAAATATGGCAGATATTAGTAAAATAAAATTTAATAATGTTACATATAGTGTAAAAGACCAAACTGCAAGAGATAAAATGATTACAGAAAGTATAACTTATGATAATTTGGTCTTCTATAAAGCAACGTCTAGACTTATACCTGGTAAATATTATAGAATTACTGATTATGTAACAACTACTGCATTGGAAGGAACACAAAGTGCAGGACATCAGTTTGACATCATTGTTAGAGCTGATGATGTTAATAAATTAAACGAAAATGCCTACGCAGCACTTCATAGTGGAGATACCTACTTTGCTAACAGTAAACTTGAAGCTTGGGAATTAAAGTATCGTCTTGATAATGATTCTCGCTTTGCTTGGGCAGATAGTACTAATGGAAAAGGTGTGATATATTACATGAAAGATGAATTCTACAATGAGTGTACTTATGACTTCAAGAACATATTGTTCAAGCGTTATAAGACAACTAAAGCAGGAGCATTCTACAACAATCTGTATTTCGGTGTAACAAATGCTATGGGAGATGAACTTCCAAATGATGCAACATTAGATAAAAATGATTACAAGTATTTCTATACGTTCACTATATACACATCTAATTATATAGAGATAAAAGATGCATCACTAAATACAGAGGGTGATCCTACTTGTTACCAGAATGTTATTCCTGCATGTAATGATCCATATGGAGACTATTACGGTATTCCTGGTTTAATACCAAATAATATAGTCTTTCAGGGTCTGAGCTATGCAATCATCTTCGAAAATTCCTTCGGTGGGGGTTGTTGTTATAATACTATAGGACCTACTTGTCATCTAAATACTATAGGAAGCGAATTTATTGGTAATACTGTAGGAGATGTTTTCAATAGTAATATTATAGGAGCTTCTTCCTCATATAATACTATAGGATATGGTTTTAGTCATAATACTATAGGAAATGGTTTAGCAGGTAATAATATAGAAACTGATTGTGCTTATAATACTATAGGAAATGACTGTACAGCGAGTACTATAGGAAAATGGTTCAATAAAAATTTTATAGGAAACTATTTCGACGGTAATACTATAGGAAACAACTTCCAGAACAATACTATAAGAAATAGTTGCACAGGTAATACTATAGGAAACAACTTCGAATCAAATATCATAGGAAATGGCTGCTACAACCTTACAATTGCAAAGAATTTTGTTAAATGCATCGAAATCGAGGATGGCAATAATAACATCACACTGACATCGACACAGACCACATCAGTTTCTAACTACCTTCAGAACATATGTATTTCTCGTGGTGTCAACAATAGTGAAAATGCTAAGACTATAAGTCATGACTCCCTTGGTGACACCTTTAAAACAACCTACCAGCCAGCTAATTCACAAATTATAAATGTATAAGCATATGAAAAATAATGGAAATTTATATACAGCTGATGAAGGCAACTTCATCATTCGCAAATCTGATGGATTTGTAATGGGCACTGAAATAGATTTAGGCTCAGCAGATAATATCGATAATTACGAAGAAAAACCATATACACAAGAAGAATATAAGGAGTTTTGTGAGAAATATGGTATAGAAACTCCTAATAAGAATAATGTTAAGCATAAAAATAAACAAGACACTTATGGAAATTAAATTAAAAGATAACAATGATGATCTCATAATTACACGTGGTGGGGTAAGTATTAGGGTGTTTGATTTTCTCTTCAGTCTGGTGATACCAGTAGAAGGAGATGTTCAAATCTTCGATGATGCTGCATGCACCAAGTATGCTACTGGAGTTAAGAGTCGAGGTGATAAAGTCTATGCTAGAATAAATACACCTTGGGGATTTGGTGAAGGATGGGGTGTAGATCAACCAGAATCATCTTCTATATATTGTTTGGGACCTAACGAAGAGTCCCCAGAGGATTCTTATGCTATAAATCTATGGTTCATTTTTACCTCTAATGATTATGAACAACCATTTACCGCAGGTCAGGTAATAGAACTAAGATGTCCATCGGCTACAGATATAACAAACTACCAAAAGGTATTTACAGGACCATTACAAGGAACTAAGATATTATGTAAATATAATGTTACCGATACTAATACAGCAACAACATTATTATATAGTGCTAATAATATTAGTTCAATGAAAATAGATGGCATCGAACAACAATCAATTACCACCTCATATACATTTGATACAACTGGTGAACATACTGTTTTATTTACATTATCAGAAGGTGTAACATCAATTGGTGATAGTACATTCTATAATTGTAAGAAACTTACGACTGTAACTATAGGTAACTCAATAACATCAATCGGTAGTTCTGTATTCTATGGTTGTTCTGGTCTTACAAACATAACTATAGGCAACTCAGTAACATCAATCGGTAATTATGCATTTTATAATTGTCGTGGACGTACATATATTGCAGTAGACTCAAATAACCAAACATATGATTCAAGAAATAATTGCAATGCAATAATAGAAACATCAACAAATAAATTAATATTGGGTTGTAAAAATACAATTATACCAGATTCAGTAACATCAATAGGTAGTAGTGCATTTAGTTATTGCTCGGGTCTTACAAGCATAACAATACCTGATTCAGTAACATCAATCGGTAGTAATGCATTCGCTTATTGTTCTGGACTTACAAATGTAACTATACCTAATTCGGTGACATCAATCGGTGATGGTGCATTCTGTGGTTGTTCTAGTCTTACAAGTAGTATAACTATACCAAATTCAGTTACATCAATCGGTATTGATACATTCTATAATTGTTCTAAACTTACAAGCATAACTATACCTGACTCGGTAACATCAATTGGTATAAACGCATTCTCTGGTTGTTCAGGACTTACAAGCATAACTATACCAAATTCAGTAACATCAATAGGTGGTCAAGCATTCCAAAGTTGTTCTGGTCTTGCAAACATAACTATAGGCAACTCAGTAACATCAATTGCTGATCAAGCATTCTATTATTGTACTGGACTTACAAGCATAACATGTAACGCAACAAAAGCTCCAACTATAAAATCTGGCACATTCCGAAATGTAAAAACGGGCGGTACATTAACTGTACCGGCGGGTTCTAATTATGATGTTTGGATGTTAACAGGTAATTATTACTTAGGCAAATATAAGTGGACTAAAGTTGAACAATAAAATAAAGAGGAGTTTCGAAACTCCTCTTTTTTATTTAATTATGTTTTCTTGTATCTTTTTGGTTTTACGAGTATATTCATCATCTTCATATCGCCAATGATAGCTATACTTAAACAACAAAGAGTAGGTATGGAAATTTATTTATCAGCTCTTACTAATCTTATTTATGATGAAAGTGTTGATATAGGTACTCCTGACAGCATGTGGGCAGCTTTACTGCTTTCAATGTTCTCTTCATCTAAAGGTTCCTCTTCTAAACTACAATAATATGACATATAGAGAAGAATCTTATTTATTAGATAGTATCAAACAAATAAAAGATGAAGTACATGAAAATAATAAGATGCTTAAACAGATAATAAGAGTAATAAATACTTATATTTCTACACATTAGCAAGAAAATGATAATGATTTTAATAGAAATGTACTTGCTAACATTGTCAGTAATATGCTTAATTTTTAATATAATCTCTTGTTGATGTTAATTCAGCAAGAGATTATTCTATAGTATCATTTTGAATTTCTTCAAATTTCTCTTTTATAGGTAAAAGTAATTTATTTGCACAGACATAACATCTACCTTCTATTTCTACTATTACTCCGTCTATAATTTTTACTTTTTCTACTTTAGCGATACCCTGTTTTGAATAGTAGCAAACAGGGTTAAAAAGTGTTACTTTAGTAGTTACTCTTTTTCTTCTATCTACTGTTACCAAAGAATTTTCCATATCTAAAAACAAAATTTATTTGTGAAACTCCTTGTAAAACCAGTTATATAAAGGCATAAAAAGCTTATTGACATTTGGAACAACTATGTAAAACACTCCAGTTACTATAACTGCTACTACAACTAACCAAGAAAATGCAGCTATTCCTACTGGTATATCGTCTATACAGCCATTATTAATTCCTGCTAATACAGCTAATGCTATAACTACTCCTAATAAATAACATACGGTTATTATAAATATAGTTAGTGCCATTTTAGTTAAAATATTGTTTATATTGTTGTTTATAATCTTTTGTTTAATTAAAGCCCATTTTTCTATTGCGCTATAAGGTACTTCTTCACACCAAGCATCGTAATAATGTGGATATGGCTTAGACGCAAAGTGCAATACTTCATAGCATTCTTTCTTATCACAAAAAGTTTCTGATATTTTAGCCACTATTACATCGCCTTGTGGTTTGTCAATTCTCCATTCTATCATATTCCTTTCCAGTTATAACGTTTTGTATTAAATTATGCTCTAAAAGCCATACTACCATATTGAAGGCTGCTTCGATAGGAGTATCACCATGTGTTATCTGCCTAAATTTATCTGTTTGCATATCGTTAATATTGTTAGGCATATAACTAACATGCCATCCTTTTCCATTAAGACTGCGATAGATATTTAAATCAATGCCTCTTTCCCATTCAAATAAATATGGAGGCATCACCTCTAACAATGCACTTAAGGACCAACACGGTAAATCATCTTCATCAAAAGGCTTGTCTGCCATAGGAACTGTTATGTACTTTCTTACATCCGATTGATAATAATAGTTCATATCAGCAGTCTCAGGATTCATACCTAGCTCTAAAAGCTTTTTACTTTGTTCTATTGTTGTATAGTGTTGCATATCTTCTCCCTTTTAATTTTGATAATAATATATTATTTGACCTTATTTATTGGATTTAAAATATTCATCAATATTATCTACCCAAAAATTGCCAAATCCTTTACAATATGGGCATTGTTTAGAAAAAATCCACCATTTATATGTTTTCCCAATACCTCTACAATATTTACAAGTTATATATCCTCTCATATTATTTGTTGGTGTCTAATTGTATGTAATTACCCCAATTTTACCACGTTTTCTACAATATTTTACTTCTTAGATGTAACCTTCCAAGTATAATCATCTCCTCCAAGGTCAAATCCTACATAATTAAGTTTTCCCTGAGGAGAAGGTAATGGCATTGTTTCAATTTTAGAGCGTTCAAAGATTCTTCTCATATCTTTATGCATATTTCTTCCATGCATATAAGAATCATCATGCTTATCAGCTCTCCAATAATGCTTTGTAATCTCCTTTTTCAAGATGTCATACTCCATCTCAACGAAAAGATGCCTTTCTTCTGGAGTATCATCATTGTATTCAATATAGTAAGTTTTACCATCATGAGTATACTTATCAATGTTGTCATATTCTCCTGAAGTGAGGGCAGTCATTTTGAGATAGTCCTTTTTATCATCTTCTTCTTTGATCTTGTCTAAAATAGCAAATAACTCTGGTTCATTTATTTCTACAGGAATAGGTTTAAACTTTATAGGAATTACTTCTAAAGCCTTATTTATTGCTTTTTGGCATTCAGCACAATAGTCTTGAGAGCATCCTTCTTCTGTTCCCCATTCAGGCCCATTACCATAAGTACAATATGTATATTCTTTCTGGCAATGCTTACATCTTAAGATATAATGTTGCATATCTTTCTTGCTTAAGAATCATATAAAATTAACCAAAAGATTTTCTAGCATCAGCTTCATTATCAAAGCACCTACAACCCCATATAGCAGGAACTCCATCTCTAATTGAAAAATAATCATCTGCTGTATGTGGGTCTCCTTTGTAAGCAGGTATCCAATTTCTTCTATTTAATTTCCTAACAGCCTCAATAAAATTCTCTGCATGAGTTACTCCTAGCAATTGAGCCTTTCCTGACTCTCCAGTAGCAGCACAACCTTCCATCCATACTGGATAAATATCTGGGTCTTTATAGTCTCTCAGAAAGGTTAATGCATCTATTGCCATATCAAGAGCATTATTCTCTTGAAAATAGTCTTCCCCCTTTGGTCTGAGACGTTCTAAAACTTCAATTATTTCTTCTGTTAACATTTTCTTATATTTTTAAGTTGTTTAAAAGTCATACTATTATAACGTAGAGAATGATTTAATACTCTTTATTTTTAAGAATTTTATCAAGAGTGCTTTCGCCATCAAGATAGATAATAATAATATTACCTTCAGTTTTCTTTTTAGTTATGAGAATCCAAGAAGACAACACTCCAGTAGCACCTATACCCTTTTCAATGCCTTTAATATCTAAAGAATCTAATCCTTTTTTAATAGTACTTTCAAGAGTAATAGGAATGCTCTCTTCATTATCAATAACAGTATAGTATCCTCTACCCAGTACATACCCTCTATCTTTTACTTTGAAACGAGAAACATTGTTTATTTTGATAGGGTTCCATCTTTGACCATCACATTGATAAAAAGCATTTTCTGTATTTGCTACATCTCCTATTTCTTTCTGGACATCTCTAACTAAAGTGTGATAATCAAACTTACCTATATATCTTGCAGAAGGAATTATTTTATCTGAGTTAACCATTATATTGCTTTATTTTACAGTGTTAATTTACTATTATAATGTGGAGAAGAGAGAGTTATTGTTTATCCTCTGTGGCATCTAGAAAAGCTTCCTTTAATGGGTCTATTTTATCAAGCTCATTGTATAATCCTTGAAGATAGTTATTATACTCTTTAACACGCTTCACCTCTTTTTTATACTCTTTGGTATGATACTCAACGTCTCTACAAGCACAAGAGAGCATGGTCTTTAACCATTCTTCTTTACTAGGAACGGGAGAATCATATAAAGGATATAACATACAATCATATTCAGTAGATTTATCTAATTGTTCCAACATTAACTCCTTTAAGGAACTATATTTTTCTGGTAAATTCCAAGCTTCTACTTTGGCTTTCATAGTAAGATACCTTGCTTTGAGGTCAGTTTTACTAGCATTATAATTTCTTTCATCCTGCCCTCTTTTCTTAAGATATTCATTATATAATCTATCAAGTTCATCTGGATTATTCTCTACATTTATCCAGTGCTTTACTTCTTCTTTAGCTTTAGCGAGTTGCTTAGGGTGCCAGTCACTAACTGAAATGACTGGAGCCTTATCAAGAGGCATTTCCTTTTCTCCTTGGTTGGTGGCATGATAGCCAGCTCCAAGTTGTCTTACACAATTAAGAGCAA
>Ga0326512_10000596_pt1 | contig 31439 bp, 32 predicted proteins | sample 1_2617_0518_D_FD_203652 | JGI IMG/M metagenome (GOLD analysis project Ga0326512, IMG submission 203652) | Bovine rumen microbial communities from UC Davis, California, United States - 1_2617_0518 | ecosystem: Host-associated > Mammals > Digestive system > Stomach > Rumen | place: USA...
ACCTAATTGATGAGCTTAAAGACAAAAAGATTCCCTATAAAACATATAAGGCCGGCGATAAGGAGTCAAGAAAAAAGGCTGTAAACAGCGTAGAAGATATCAGATTCTCACTTTCCGGCATAGATACCGACATCCTTAATAATCCTACCGGCAAGCGCTATTCTGTAGATGATGACTGGATGGACGAGTTCACCAGTATGACAGATGAAGAACTGGAACAGATGGTAAGAGAGACTATTATAGACGACTCTCCGAATGGATCATACACCAGTTATCGCGCTAACATAGATCAGACTGTAGAAAATCTGTCAAGGATGCTGGAAGCTGCCAATGCACCGCTTAGGGGACATGAGGTAAACAGAGACAGAATAGCGGCCATAGCTGATCAGATAAAGGATCATTACAGCAGTCATATCTCAAAGCAGGTATTGACCGACAACCTTGTAGCTGTCTTTGATTATCTGCAGCACAACGACAACATTGATTATAACGACATAACCAGGGTACTTTCTGAAGTGGCAGCACCGGTACTGGAGAAGACCGACATTGATGTACCGGAGGAGTATGCAAGATTTAAGGACCTTATGAGGGGCTATAAGATAAAGCTCACTGATAAGCAAAAGCAGGAACTTGCAAATATTTACGGTTCCTATGAAACGGCACGCAAGCAGAACTTTGGCCGCTTGACCTTCTCTGATGACGGATACTCTCTGGATTCAATATGGTCGGAGCTAGTTGAAAAGTCTGCAGGCTTATTGAATGAAGGAGCCTATGAGGGAGAGCAGATAACGCAGCTCATAGACGCTATGGATATCTGTAGTCAGGGACATAGCGTAGTCGAGGTGGAGCGCGGACAGGATCTAGCCCAGGCATCCATCGACCTCACTATGGAGATCATGGAGGAGTATTACAAGGCAGAGGCTGAAGCTATCAGGAGCGAGGCTATAACCGGCGCACTTGAAAGCGGTATGGCAGGAAAAGCTGCAAAGGAGACTATCGACCGAGCACGCGCAAAGATGCAGGAGCAGCAGAAGGAGTTTAGAAAGAAGACCAAAGAGGAATATGAGACGCGCATAAAGTATCTCGAAAAGCAGCTGGGCGATATAGACTACTATAAGGCTATGGCTGAGTACAATGAAAAGGTCAGAAATATTCATGATCAGAAGAGCCAGGCTGAGATCCACAGACTTATTGAGGAGCTTGCCAAGACACGCCGCCAGATGGCTACACAGGCAAAGGCACTTAATAAGAACTCTGTAGAAGACTATAAGGAGTCCCAGGAGAGAATAAAGGCAAGGAAGGAAATAACCAGACTCGGCAACAACCTTATGAATAGGATTCTCAATCCTACGACTAAGCAGCATGTACCTACCGACCTTCAGAAGCCTCTGGCAGACTTCTTATCAGGTATTGATTTTGTATCTCACAGAGCAAAGGAAGACAGCAAGAGCACAAAGAGCTGGAGAGAGAAGATGCAGTCACTCTCTATTTACCTCTCACAGCTTGAAGCAGGAAAGATTGAGGACGATGTAGATTATCTGTCAGTCCTTGATCCGGACCTCAATTCTGATATTAGAGACTTTATCAAAGAGACGGAAGGATATGCAAAGGTATCACAACTTGATACAAAGGAACTGCAGAAGCTTGAAAGCATCCTGAAGCGCATACAGGCTTCCATAAACAAGGTCGATAAGGCACTCGCAAACCAGCAGTATGAGAGAGTATCAGACCTTGCTGTAGCCACAAGAGACGAGCTGAGGGATAGAAAACCCCACAAGGCAACATATAGAGGGCTGGAAACCTTAAACAGCTTCTTTAATATCGCAGAGCTGGATCCTACGAGTTACTTCTACGAGATGGGCGAGGCAGCAGGCAGCATAATGCAGTCCTTCAGAGACGGCTTCGACAAGAGAGTATGGCATCTGAAGTCTATACAGGACTATGTGGACGGAATAAAGAACGAGGTAGGCTTAAAGAACTTTGCTGACTGGCGCAAGGAGGAACATACTTTTAAGACAAACGAGGGCGAATTGACACTGACTACCGCACAGATCATGTCACTCTATTGCTTAATGAACAGAGATCAGGCGAGGGAGCATATAGTCCGCGGCGGATTAAAGGCCGGAGATAGAGAAAAGGGATTTCTTAAAAAATCTGTAAATCAGCTTGAACCGATACATATTACACCGGAGGAGTATTCACAGATCGTAAATACCCTTACGAACGACCAAAAGTATATTGCAAGCAAGCTGCAGCAGTACATGGCTACCGAGTGTGCAAAGTGGGGCAATAATGTCAGCAGAGCACTGTACGGATATGAGAAGTTCACCGACAAAAACTACTTCCCTATTGATGTAGACAAGAACACCGCTGCAGTAAATGACAAGAATACCAGTGATACAGCGTCCATGTGGGGGCTGAGAAACAAGGGATTTACGAAGGACTTGGCACCGCATGCAAAGAACGCCGTAATTCTAAACGACATATTCTCAGTATTCACACAGCATACGACAGAGATGGCCACCTATGACGGCCTAGTCCTTCCTCTGACAGACGCTATGAGATGGTACAACTTCAGAGCTGTAAACGAGGTATTTACCGAAGCAAACGACTACGGCGCTGTTAATAACGAGTGGAATATCCAGCGCGAGATCGAGAGGGTACTGGGTAAGCCCGGACAGCAGTACTTCACAAAGCTGATTAAGGACATAAACGGAATGAACCGCACCGACGGACTGGGTGTAATCAGCAAGTTTATGGGTAACTACAAGGCTGCAGCCGTAGCCGCAAACATGAGAGTAGTTATTCAGCAGCCGACGGCATACGCCAGGGCATTCGCAGAGATGGATGCGAGGGATCTGACTGCAGCATTGGCATCCGCGCCACTTGCTGGAAAGTACGCAAAGAAAGCTCAGGATAATTGCGCTATAGCACTTTGGAAGGCATGGGGATTCTACGAGACCTACATGGGACAGTCCATGGAACAGATCATCACCGGAGATTCAACAGTTACGGAGAAGATCAGAGACATAGCGGCTATCGGAGCACAGAAGGCTGATGACTGGACCTGGGGCATATTGTGGAGAGCATGCGAGATCGAAACGAGCAGACTCTATCCTAATATGGAGTATAACAGCACGGAATACCTGAAGGCTGTAGCAGAAAGAATGTCATATGTGGTAGACAGAACGCAGGTAGTAGACTCAGTACTTCATAGATCAGACATTATGAGAAGGCAGGACGGCCTGGCAAAGACCTTCACCGCATTCATGGCAGAGCCTACAAAGAGCGTAAACATGTTGCACAGGGCACTTGTATCAAAGGACAAAAAGAAGTTAGCGAAGGCTATAGCTGCATTCCTTACGTCAAACCTTCTTGTAGCATTCTTTGCAGGACTGATCGACGCGGCCAGACATGATGATGACGAGCACAGTTATCAGGAGTTGTTGCTTGAAGCATTCAAGAAGAATGCAATGGATAATCTCAATCCTATAAATCTGTTCCCTTATGTAAAGGATCTGTATGCAATCCTTGAAACTACAATAGAGGGCGGATATCAGAGCAGCAACACGGACATGAGCCTTGCGGGTTATAGCCAGACAGTACAGGCAATGTGGAACATATACAAATACATCAATCCTTATACAGAGTACACCGGAAAGAAGACGCCGTATGGACTCGCAAAGGATCTGACAAGAGGCGTTTCACAGCTTACCGGTATTCCGGCATACAATCTCTGGAGAGACATAGAGGCAGGCCACAACATGCTTGCAGAGAACTGGGCTACCACAACCAACACCAACTATGGTGCACTGCATAAAGCTATAACAAGTGGCGAGGATATAGAGGGTGCAGTCAATAAGATGATCGAGGACGGCGTAGATCCGGGAACCATAAAGAAGCACCTGACAAGCAAGTACAAGGAAGCTTATATTGAAGCATCCGAGGAAGACCGCGCCGAAATGAAGGAGAAGCTGCTTAGAGCATACAACGCTTTGGGAGACGACTCCTACGATCAGAAGATAGACGGCTGGGTAAACAAGGCAGCAGGCGATACCGCAAAGAACGATTCTCAGGATTCTGCACCGGTGCAAGAGTATACAAGCGACTATGCCGGAGTATACCAGGCCATAGATCAGGGCGGAAACATTCAGGCAGAAGTCCAGAGCATGCTTGCATCCGGTAAGGAAAAGAGCGGAGTTAAAAGCGCAATAACGAGACATTATAAGGATGACTACCTCTCAGCGACCGGATCCGATAAAGCAAATCTGAAGAATACTTTAATCAAGGCTTACACGGCAGCAGGTTATAGTCGGGAAGAAGCAATAAGTACGATAGAGGGATGGTAAATCTCAATAAAACTTGAACTTGACTTTTGGGTCAGAATGATTTAACATTCACCTTGCTACAGGAAATTACCCTGGTTAGCTTGTTGAATAGCCTTTGAACGAGGTCTTCCAGGTTTCGGAAGGTGCCGAATTCAAAGGCTTATTAACTTTTAGGAGGTGTTTAATGAAGAATTATATTCCTAGAAAGACGGCTATATTAGTAGATGGTGGGTATTATCGGAAAAGAGCAACAGCTTTATGGGGAAAAAAGAGCGCGGAGCAAAGAGCTAATGAACTGATTGCGTACTGTATGCTTCACATAACAGAACCGGAAGATCCTAGGGATCTGTACAGGATTTTTTATTATGATTGTCCACCGATGAAAAGGGTAATGATACATCCTCTTACGGGTGAAGAAGTTAATTTTTCGGAAGGCGCGCAAACAAAATGGGCAAACGATTTTTACGACGAATTGTCAACCAAAATAAAGGTTGCATTAAGAATGGGAGAGTTGGCTGAGGGCGTTGCCAACTATGTACTTAAGCAAAGTTCATTAAATGACATACTTAGTCGAAGGCGATCAGTTGATAATTTAACCAAAAATGATTTTTATGTTGATGTAAAGCAGAAAGGTGTAGATATGAGGATCGGTCTTGATGCCGCTTCAATATCAGCAGGAAGATATGCAAACCAGATTGTGCTAATCGCTGGAGATAGTGATTTTCAGCCGGTGGCAAAAACAGTTCGCCGAAATGGTGTTGACTTTATACTAGATCCAATGAAACAAAGTCCAAAGAAATCTCTTCTTGCACATGTAGATGCTATAGAAACATATGTACATAAGATGTATGTAGCAAGTTAAATAAAACAAAGACATTGCATAGATTATTAAGGGTACTCCACAAGGGGCACCCTTTTTTTAACGCCTTAAAGTCGGTATATTCGAGAAAAAGGAGGGGAACTATGGAAGTCGTACATCAGATAATAGTTGACCTGAAAGATAACAGCAGAACACATACTATTGAAGTCCGTAAAGGATCAGTAAACGCAGTAAAGATGCGCTGTACTTTGATTAACGGAGGGGTCCCGGTTGATATGTCAGACGTGTTGACAGCAACAGTGCAGGGAGTAAAGCCTTCCGGGGCTATCATATATGCAGATGCTGATATAGAGAAGGACGAAGAGGGCAATAATATAAATGTTGTCTCATATGTATTCTCAAATATAGCCCTGGCTGAGACCGGGCATTCGACCTATTCTATAGAACTCATGTCAAGTCTGGCACAGTTGATCTATAGCTTTGACATATATGTAGATGTATTAAACCAGCTATACGACGAAGCTGATCTATGGGGAGAGAACGATCTTTCAGCCATGAGATCCTATATGACAAGGACGCTGAATGCAGCACAGACCTCAGAGGAACTGAAAGCTTCACTGATTGCAGCTATTGGAAATGTCGATGAAGTAATCAATAACATGAAGGCGGAGCTGCAGGAGTACGAAGATTATCTTATTGAACTGCAGGATATGGTAGACGATGGAGCATTTGATGGAGCGCCAGGACCTCAGGGACCACAGGGCGAAAAGGGAGAGAAGGGAGATCCCGGAGAAAGTGGAGTAACGATACCGGTAGAAGGACTTGTATCCCTGTCAGTGACTCCGGAAGGCGATCTTTACGCATATTCTGCAGGAGAGTCAGTTGAAACACCGTTCGTATATGACAGTGACACAGGTAATTTGTACTACGAAACAGAGGAGGAATAAAAGATGGCTGCTATATTTTTGGGACATGTTAAAGGGCCTAAGGGTGATACGGGCGCAAAGGGTGAGACCGGAGCCACCGGAGCAACAGGCGCTACCGGAGCACGCGGAAGCTTGTGGTATGACGGAACAGGAATAACCGGAACCAGTACAACCCCTACAGTATTTGTAGATAGTGGCGTAACACTGGCGGCAGCAAATGATCAGTACTTGAACACATCTACCGGCAATGTATATAGATGCAATACCCCCGGAGATGCATCTACAGCAACATGGGTATATGTAGGTTGCATAAAGGGAGTACAGGCGGAAGTTGTTAATAACCTAACATCAACCTCTACCACGAAGGCTCTCTCAGCAAATATGGGTAAGGTCCTGAATGAGAAGATAGAGGCCATGCAGATATATCCGTATGCAGTATATCCGGATGCTACAGATACATCCTATACGCTGGAAATAGTCATTGAAAACAAGACAACTACGATTACCATAGCAGATGATGCAAGCCATACCGGAACATACTCATATACTGCTGCAGGAGATAATGCAACAGCAACAGTTACTATTACCCTGGGAACGTCTATAGGGCTTCCTCAGTCCGGTGCAGTGGTAACAGCGATCCAGTCTAGCGCGGCACAGATCAGCGAGGTAACACTTTACGACTCAGACAGCCAGGAAGTTTACAATGATGAGCCTAAGATGTGGGAGCACATCAATACGCTGGAGCAGGAGATAGAGGTCGGAACCACTATAACAGAGGAGTATGAGTCCGGCGGAGAGACGGTCACAGATACCTATAAGACATCTCTGATCAAGAAGTTTATCGACGGAGTAAAGACGGCTACATTCCCGATCACACACGCTAAGGCGGTATGGTTTGACAAGCACGCAAACAAGACGGTACACGATGAGATTAGCACGATAAATGCGTCTTTAACGGAGTTAAATAGTTACTCCTCTGAGGAATTTGTAGTCCTGAATGATATCACATCTGCACGGACTTATTTTGATGGCAATGTGAATATACATAAAGAGGGCTATCTCCCTATTGAGATTGAATATAGGTCGAGCAACTCAAATATGACTATCTATACCATGTATATCTCTTCTACAAATAGTCAGTGGATAGCGTATTATGGAATAGCAACCACCGATGGTTCTACATTTAACCATTTAACATTTATACTTTGCGTTAGATACAAGAAACTGTTACCCTTATAAACTATAGTTTACTCGCTAGTTTTAATTGTTAGAGTAGAACCATATCTCGTAGACCGTACCGCTTCCTTCTAACGACCAAGCGATAACGTCACCCTGCTTAACAGGAATAAAGCCTGTTTGCTGTGTTTGGATATTTTGTGTGCCCGATACGGGAACGGTTGCCGCCAACCTGTGACAGTACGCTCCACGGTTATTTACAGTAAATGAAACCGTCCCACCACTAGGGGCATTAGCGGAGTATGTTACGCCTGTTCTGATGTATACAAAGCCATTTTTAGAGACCGTCCAAGGATTTAATTGGATACCCGCTCCCCACGATGTGCTATACTCGGAAAAATCATCTTCTAACTCCGTTAAAGACGCATTAAGAGGAACAAGCCCCTCGATCTGAGGGGCTTTTATATTGCCATCTATTCGAACATATGTTAAAATGCATTTGCAGCAAAAAAATAGGAATGAGGATGACCGCTAAATCATTTCCTCACTCCTAACTTCTCAGGTGGGAATACTATATCATATACCCACCTTTATTTCAAGGAGGGTATTTTTATGTCTAAATTACATGAAGCTCTGATCATGCGGCTATGTCGCACTTTTTCAAATGAGGAGATCCAGTTCATCCTGGATCAGATTGACTCCGTACTACTGGACTATGACATAGTGGAACATGACCACAGTCTGACGATCACAAACGAAGCTGATTATATCAAAATGTTCTTTAATCAGAAAATCATGGAGGGCAAGTCAGAAAACACCATCAAGACTTACAAATGTCACTTAAAGGACTATCTCATGAACATAGGGAAGCCTATTCTGACGGTTACTACGCGGGATATAAGGTACCATCTGGCAGAAGTGGAACAGCGATTGAATTACAGCAAGAGCACCCTAGAGGACCGACGGAGCGCATTATCATCTTTTTATAAGTGGTTAAAAGAGGAACGGTATATCCAGGAAAACCCGGTCGAACCGATACACCGTATTAAGTTTGAAAAGAATAAAAGAGAACCATATACACAGGAGCAGATGGAGAAGATCCGCTATGCATGCCGTAATAATGCAAGAAATACAGCGCTGATAGAGTTTTTATATAGCACCGGATGCAGAGTATCTGAAGTAGTTAGTATAAAAGTAGATGATGTAGACTGGGAAAACGGAGAAGTGATAGTTACGGGTAAAGGAAATAAATCCAGGCCGGTGTATCTGAACGTGAGGGCACAACTTGCCTTGAAGCGGTATTTAAAGGGCAGGCATAATCAGACCGACTATCTGTTTTCGTCTACGCGAAGACTGGGAAATAAGCCTATAGATAAATCGAGCCTGGAAAAAATATGCAAACAGATGGGATATGAGGCAGGGATAAACCGGAAGCTGCGCCCGCACGAAGTAAGACATACATTTGCGACAGACGCTTTAGAGAAGGGAGTACCGATAGAGGACGTACAGGTTATGCTGGGACATGAACGCATGGAGACTACGCTGATCTATACAAAGATAAATCAAAACAAGGTACACCTGGAACATAAGAAAGCATTTTAACCACCGGAATAACGGCAAGGATCCGCGAGGGGCACCCTATAATGGGCGCCTCTTTTTTTGTATAAAGATATCAGGAGGAAGTGAAAATGTGGGAATCAATAAGCAGAGTGCTTACAAGTTCTAATGCCCCTATTGTAATCGCATTCCTATTGTTTATGGGGATCATGGCATGGGTGATGGCAAAAAAGGGCCTTTTCAATATACATACAGACGCGGTAACTATCGGAGCAGCTGATAAGGAGCGAAAGATAATCCGCATGCAGTTGGAATGGGTTATGCAACATCTGACAGGACTGGAAGCAAACATTGAGAAGGACGAAAAGTACAATCACTACAGAGGCAAATATGTTGTGGAGCGTATATATGACTACTACGTTGACAGGATTACACAAAACCACATCACAAATTCTACAGAATATATCGAGATATGCCAGAGCAACATAATAGCAATAGTAGACTCACTGACTGAAAAGCCGGAGTACAAGACGGAAGATTTCAAACAAATGATGATGGATGATACAAAAATCTGCATCAATAAGCTGATACAGATTAGGAAAGTATACAAGTAAAAGTGAAGGAGGTAGTCATTATGAGTTTCGGAATTGCAAATGTAGCAGCGATCACGGTTATTTGTTACCTGGTAGGAATTGCATGCAAGGCGATCGAACCGATCCCGGACGAGTATATCCCGGTTATAGTTGGGTTATCAGGCGGACTGTTAGGGGCAATCGCTTTCATGACAGGAATGCCGGACTTCCCGGCCCAGGATTACATAACAGCCGTAGCTGTTGGTATAGTGAGTGGATTAGCGGCAACGGGAGCCAACCAGATCACGAGGCAGTTAGCACCGGATAATGAGGTAAACGGATAATGAGCGAACTATTCATAGAGGAGATTGCATTTTATATACGTAGACATGCACCGGAATATGGCATAAGCGTATGTTCTCCGATCATAGCGCAGGCGATCCTGGAAAGCGCCTACGGAAAGTCAACCCTGGGAAGAAACAACAATTTCTTTGGACTGAAGTATCGTGAGGGCCGATGTCCTACAGCTAACGGTGTTATAAACAAGTCAGGAAGCGAGCAGAGAGCTGATGGATCCTATGTAACATCAGACATGGTGTGGTTTAAGTTTCCAGACATGGAGGCCGGTGTAATAGGCTACTTTGATTTTATCAATACAAGCAATTACAAAAACCTAAAAGGTATAAAGGATCCGGAAACATACCTGAAGCAGCTTAAAGCGGACGGATATGCAACTTCCCTGGAATACGTCTCAAATCTGATGCATGTCATCAAAGACCATAACCTAACGAGGTATGATAAGAAGGAGGAAAGCAAAATGAAAATAGCGATCAATGCAGGACATGCTGCAGTAGGCAAAGGGGCTATCGGCGCAGTGGGTCTTCTGAATGAGTCCGTAGAGGACAGAGTGGTAAAAGATAAGGTTGTCGCTTTACTGAGAGCGCAGGGACATGAAGTGATTGACTGCACTGTAGACTCCGGTACACAGAATGCCGTACTCAACGGGATTATCAGCAAGACAAACGCGGCAAAGGCTGATTTGAACATATCCATTCATTTTAACTCCGGTGCAAACAGGCCGGCAAAGGATGGAAAAACGACCGGAACAGAGGTATACATCTATGATTCAAATACCAGATGCAAGGCCACCGCGCAGGCTATAGTAAATGCCATTGCGGGCCTGGGCTTTAAGAACAGAGGCGTGAAGGTCTCCAAGTCGCTTGCATTCCTAAAGCGCACCAAGACAGAATCCATACTTATAGAAGTATGCTTCGTGGATGATGGAGACGATGCGGCCCTGTATAACGCAGACAAGGTTGCAGCTGCCATAGTAGTTGCGATCACCGGCCAGGGTACAATCCCTTCGACAACAGAGAACCCTCCGGCAGCTTCCAAGAAAACAGGCAATTATATAGTAAAGCTGAAGACAAACCTGAATATCAGGAAGGGACCGGGCATACAGTACGGAATAAATGCTGTAGCTAAAAAGGGCGTGAAGTACACTATAGTTGAAACAAGCGGAGGATGGGGCAAGCTGAAGTCCGGCTTGGGCTGGATCAACATATCCACTTCATATGTAACATACTGTTAAAAGCAGATCTCCTTCATATCTGTTTTTATAGGCGCTCCGGGGTGATGGGTGTTCACTTCGGGGCGCTGCCTTTTGTTCTGATATAAATACAATTTTTAGAGGCAAAAAATAAGGGTCGCACATCGGGTCGCACATTGGGTCGCACATCGGGTCGCACATCAAAAGGCAGAAAAAAGCATATTTTTGCTACTACGTTCGATAGAATGTCTGTATGGATTGTATAAAATTAAAAAACCTTGCGCCGCCTATTTTCAAGGCTTTGCAAGGGTTGTATTTTTAGTGAGACACGCGGGAATCGAACCCGCGACAACTTGATTAAAAGACAACAAACAAATCCCATAAATAGGGCATTTCAGAGAAAAATCGCAAAGGGGTAGCAATAGTTGTCAAGTAGTTGTCAAGTCCTTCGGGGGTTCATATCCCTATTTTTTTCTGGATTTTTTCCTGGTATTCATTGATCATGTCTCCGGCTTCCAGGATATCAGACAGGTCTCCGACATGAGTATAAATATCTGCGGTGATGGATATAGTCGCATGTCCCATAAGACGCTGGGCCTTGCGTACATCAACGGTAGCACGACACAGATCGGTGCAGTAAGTATGCCTCAGACAGTACGGAACAAAATCCTCAGCTAAAGGGAATGGAGGGATCAGTTCATTACGATAGACCTTGCATCCCATGGAGATATTCATATCCCGGCGCAAGCTTTTGACAAGCCTGTTATAAGATGACTCGGAGTGCTTATTGTGCGCCTCATTGGGACAGATATATTCAAATGGGGTAGTGTGCTTTATCCTCTGATATAAAACGTCCGGAATGGGTACATATCGGTCGCTGTTCTCGGTCTTAGTTCCTCTGATATGGAGTATAGGCTTGTCATCCTTTACGGAGATATCCTTGCCTATGGCATTTATAGCCTCTGCAGGTCTGCATCCGCAATACAGCATCATCAAAAACAGAGTATAACGCGGGTTATTTTCTGCAACTTTCAAAAAGTGTTCGCGTTCATGATCAGTGATCGAACGCCGGTGACTGTTTTTAGCAGGCGGCTTTATTATCTTTGCTGCGGGATTAGACCGAATAAGCTGATTATCTACCGCCGTTTGGAAAATAAACCGTAGCTCCTGGTATATCTTCTGAATGTGGGAATAACTCCGCCCAGCCTGAGCATTCATGATAGCCTGGCACTGAACAGCCTTTACGGACTTAATAGACATGTTACCGATCTCGGACAGAATATGCTTTTTAACACGAAGCATAGTGTTGTTATAGTTTTCATAGGAGATATTAGCTTTATAGGTCTTAAAGGCGATCTCGGTCCAGGCCGCTACCGTCATCGAGCTTTCTATTCTAACGATCTCTCTTTCAAGTTGCGCGGTCCGCTCTGCCATCTTTCTGTAGACTTCATCCAGAGTATTGCCGTAGACGTTATAGCGCTTGCCTTCATATACAAAAGTTTTACGATACTTATACTTTTTAGCCATATGAGTTTCCTTTCCCGGTTGCACCGGTGCAGCGGTTATATATCAAAGTAAAAAAAACCTCTGCACAAGTACAGAGGGGTCATCCATTGAGCTTTCTTTTGCTTAAGCTCCTCGCGCTCTACGAGGAGGGATCATCCATTGAGCCGTCTTATTATTCCGTCCCTGCTCTCAGGACGGGTTCTTCTGTACCTAAAGTATATATTCATTTTGTGATCACTGCAACCACAAGAAGGATCCGAAGAAATACAACATCTTGTGTATCAACAGTATTCTATTCTAACAACTTATAACACTGGAAAGGCTCCCCTTTTCCGCAGCGCAGCGATCATACTCACGATTAAGTACAGTATCGACAAACTCTCTGCCGGACTCATCGAGATAACGATAGCGGCGGATATGCTCTGCCTCAACCTCGGTAAGTTTAATCTGAACCCCGGAGGCAGCAGGCGAGGATGGGGGATCTATAAGATCAGACTTGTTTATACCAAAATAATCAGCTAACAACTGAATTTTACCCATACGGGGAATAGCAATACCCTGGCACCAGGTATTGAAAGTCTGAGGAGAAACGCCTATAGCCTCAGCGACTTCTTTTTGAGTCTTCCGTTTCTCAGCAAGAATATTATTTAGATTATTTTTAAAGATAAATCTTTGCATGTCTTCTGACATTTTTGTGTCCTCCGTGCCTTGATAATACAACGAAAATGGATATTTTGCAACTGAAAAACAAAAATATTTTGATTTTAGTATTGACATCAAATTAAATTTGATATACTATAGCCTCAACACAAACAGGAAACATCCTGAGGGAGGAAGGTAAGTATGTCAGATATATTGCAGATTTCATTGGCAGCTGCAAGAGTAAATGCAGGAATGACACAAGATGACGTTGCACAGAAGATGCATGTAGGAAAGCAAACGGTTGTTAATTGGGAAAAAGGAAAGACGGAGCCAACAGTTTCACAGGGACAAAAGCTCAGCAATCTTTTCAAGATACCGATGGACAACCTTATTTTTTTGTCTTCGCAATCAAATTAAATTTGATCATCTGTGCTACCCTACGGGTACCACAGTTATTAGTAGGTTGACACCTACTAATAAAGAACCTTGTAAACCGAATATATCCAGCTGGACAGAGGAAACAAAAGAACGGCAAGGGAGCTATCCTTACCGTCTTTTGCCAAAATTGTTTACCCTGTGCACTCTTTAGACTTTCGTCAAGGATGATAGTCCACCCTGGGAAAACCGAGTGTTGTGTCACTTTAGCAGTTTTGGTTCTGCCAATGCCTTATTGCTGACACATGAATGAGAGACGCGCCGGGGTGTTCAGTCCTTTTAACGAGGGACGAGCTCGGAAATCGCCCCGGTGGAGGTCTACACCTAGGATATCTGCCGTTTTAATGTGCGGCGAACACTGCACTCATTCAGATGGAAACAGGCAAAGTCAAAAGTTTGGTCATAGAGACCACCTCCTTCCTCTGCCCTACTGGGCATATTCGGATTATATCACGGGAAGGAACGAGATATGACGGTTTTATATAAAGAACTGGAAAAAATGAGCAAAGAAGAAATTGAGAAGGCATTAAAAGCCGGAGCGCGTATAGAGATAGTCGATCCTAAACATGAACCGTCACTCGAAACCGATACGGCGGGGCGGCGCGGCGGGATCAGCCTTAGGAGTACCCAATACAGTCACATTAACTGCGGCGGGAGGAAGGAAGATCATGGCGGGATTTTCTTCACAGAGACCTGAAAAGGCCACAAAAATAGTAGGCAACTGAGACAAGGGCATAGCGTATCCCCTTTGCAAGTTCGGATAACCAACATACCGCATAAACCTATGCCCTTGCCTGAGCCGCTTACAGCGGGTATGAGCCGGGGACCACCGCCTTTTATCAAGTCCAAAGCCCAACCATAAACCAGAATAAACCACCAACACTCACACACATCTCCGGGGTCCCCGGCTGATATCCGAAAGGAAAGGAGCCACAAATGACCAAAAGCGACATCAAACGATCATTAAAGGAGCACACCAACGGTGCCGGAACGATCACATGCAAACAGCTGTCAGAGTGGCTGGGTGTATCTGATCAGACAAAAGTAAAGAGAAAGTATCTGCTGAACCTGGAAAGTATCGGAACGCATTATCTCATAGACGAGGTAGCACAGAGACTGGCAGATATGAGAAGAACCGCATAAGGAGGGGATCATGAATTATATTGGGAAAGGCTTAACCGTAGCACTTGTTGTAGCACTGATAGCAGCAATCCTGTTTTCTAACCTACATCGGGAACCGGAAGAGAAAATTGAAGAGCAAGCATACATCCCGGTTGCACCGGTGCAGTCAGAACCGCTACCGGAAGTCGAGGTTGAAGAGCGAGTAGAAGTAGAGGAACCGCCCTTCTCATTCTGGATAGATCCGGAGATTCCCTTTGAAGTACAAGATAACGCGCACTATTACGGAGATATCTATAACATTTCACCCCAATTATTAGAAGCAATAGCATGGCAGGAAAGCCACTGGGATCCGACAGTCGAAGCAGGCGGATGTATAGGACTGATGCAGATAAATGAGCGTTGGCACATAGATCGCATGGAGCGCCTGGAAGTATCACACGGCGACCTATACACAGTCGGAGGGTCGATGTATGTAGCAGCTGATTATCTGGCAGAACTCTTCGAGGCATACGAGGATCCGACAGAAGTACTGATGATCTATAACGGCGACTCCAATGTAGAGAACTACAGAAACGGTGGAGAGGCCAGCGACTACGCAAATTCAATCCTATCAATGGCACGCGAACTGGAAAGACGTTATGACAACAGATGAAATATTCGGCCTGGCTATGTATCTTCCGGCAAGCACATACCGTAAGCATCCCCATCCATTGACCTATATAGGGACGAAGATATACCGCGACGATATTTACAACCTCTATCGCAACGATGAAGTGGAAATGAAGGACACTGACGGCATGGCATATTCGGACCGGTACTACAAGATATCACATCAGGACATGGATATAGATGCAAGGATGGTAGAGATACACAAGGACCTGGTTAAGTCCGGGATGATCCGGGAAAGGATGATCAGATGAAAAGAAAACCCATCATAGACAGAGAATGCTATTTCTGCGGCAATCCAAATACGGAGCTGCACCACATATTCGGCGGAGCATATAAGAAAGCATCTGAGAAGTACGGCTATGTAGTAGACCTTTGCTACGAGCACCACAGAGGCGATCACGGCGTACACTTCAATAAGGAACTGAGAGAGCAGTTAAGGCGCGAGTGCCAGGAGCGTTTCGAGGAAGAAGGCACCCGCGACGAGTTTAGGGCCATTTTCGGCAAATCATACCTATAAGCTTCCTGGCATTACCACAAATTGCCATGGTTATATTTGCGCCTGTACGGCAGCAGGCGCAGAAAGGAGGGAAATGGTAGGCGATAGGATCAGATGCACCGGATGCGGCGAGTATTTCATCAAGACAAACAGATCAGACCGCTGCCCGGAATGCAGGAAAATCAGACTCAAATATGCATCCAAAGCGCCGGAAGCAGCTGCCAAGAAGCGGGAGGAACTGAGAGCCGCCAGAGAAAAGAAGCTGACAGACGCGGCAGTAAATGCAAAGAAAATGGGAATATCATACGGAGAGTACCAGGCCAGGATGCTAAAGGTAAGGAAGGCCCCGGAGGGCTATACATCATATAACGAGAGGAGAAAACAAATGAAAGCAACAGGACTGAAGCAGGAACCCGAAAAGGAAGAAAAGGAGCAGACGGAAGTGCCGGTGTGCGTAAAAGCTATGGTAAGCGCCCGCATATCAGAGATCAAGAAAGAGCTTGAACAGTTAGAAGCTTTTCAGGCCACCTATAAGCTATGAGAGTCGAGGCATTAAGTGGTCTGTATTGCGCGACAGACTACATGAGAAGAAGCAGAGAGCGCATGGAAAAGGCAGAAGATAAACACCCTACAGGAGCATTCAAGCAGCTCCTGGATAGAAAAATGACAGAACTGAGAGGAGATCAAACATGTGGGAAAAGTTTGGAGAATTTGACAGCGCGGACGAGATAAACAAAGCGGCCGAGGGACTTAAAACCGAGGGAGACGAGGATTCACTGATGGCATTGGCTGAGGAAAACGGAATAGATAAGGAAGACGCGAGGGATTATTTCATGGGAAGAATCGAGTCTCTGGCTACAGTACATACCGCAGCAATAGGAAAGCTGGATGCAGAAGCAAAAAGCCTGGGACTTCCGGGGAACATCCTCTTATATGACTGGGTAAATCAGATCAAGACATATCTCATGCAGGATATGGATATAGCCCTGGCAGTACGCAGGAAGGGGAAATCCCTTGCAGGATGCCTGGCAAAGATAATGTTGGTAGCATTCACAAATCAATGGAATATACCCAACAAGATTCTGAAAGAGGCGAAGCTGTCCGCAAACAAAGTGACATTCGGAGTGCCTTCTGCAGCAAGCGTAAACAAGCTGATCAAGGATTATTACAAGGCCCCTATAGAGATAAAGGAGGCAGCAGGTGAAAAAAAGTGAGATAGAGGCCATCCCTTATTGCAAGCATGGCAACAAGGAGTGGTACGCCGGAACAAAGATTGCTCACCTGTCTGACCAAAACGCGCGGATCATTGACATATTCTATCAGGGACAACCGGTGGTCCGGTATGTGATCGGAGCCAGTCAGTATCTGACCTATGTATGCACCACAAAGAAGTGGGGAAAAGCAAAGATAGTTGATTCCTGGTGCTACAGCGGCAAGTTTTATCATTACATGAACAAGTCCAGCTATGGAGCCAAGATGACCATATCAAAGGAACTGGAGAAGGTACACGGCAAGAACTGGATAAACGAGGTATATGAGCAACAGATAAAGCTGGATCATGAGCGCGACGAGAAGAATAGGCAGCTGAGAGAATTTGAGTCACGAAAAACTGCGGGCATGGTACCGGATATGACTGACAGCTTTAAGGCATTCGTAGAGAAGGACTGGGGCCAGGGTATCATGTGGACGCTTCATCAGAACGGCAGGACTTTTCTGACATGCTCAAAGTGCGGGAACCGTGATGTAGTAAAGGGCACGATCAAAGAAGCAAAGAAGATCAAATGTGCATATTGCGGACATAACGGCATAAGAACTCCGGAGAAAGAATACACACAGATTATAGAGGAAGAGCGCTATTACAACGACGTTCGGCCATATGAAAAGGGAGTAGCAATAGTTGCAGTAAACGTGTATCGGCGGCAGCAGGCGGGACAGCCAATACTGTTTGAGTACACGGAACAAGCTGCAGAGATATTCCTTCCGAAGCGCAAGACCCCGGATGAATACTGGATAGAGGGAGATCGATGGAAAAAGGGCGTTCAAAGGGAGAGACAGTGGGGAGGGTATGACACAAGAAAAGAGTTTCCGACAGGCCCTACTCCGCCGTATGCCATAAAAGTGCTCAAAGAAAGCGGGCTAAAATACACCGGATGGGAAAGCTACGGAGAAGAACTCTATAAGTATCTGAGGGAGTGGCAGCAGAATCCAGGTATAGAACTGATATCAAAGGCAAGGCTGAATAAACTGATCACCTACAATCTGAGTGAAAACCTAAATAAAATCCGAGTTGATATCAAAGCCGGAAGTTTTGCGGAAGCATTCGGAATCTATCCGGAAAGAAAAAAGATGCTCATAGAGAATGAGGGCGATCCGGACATGATCAGAGCAATGCGGCTGGAGCGGGAACTAGGCCGGATGAATGAGAACACGCTGCAGGTTTTATCTCAGCTGGGCCAGCACCATTTATACACGGTACGGGAAATAGCCGAGTGGGTGCCCCCGAATAAAGCAATAAAGTATCTGATGACGCAGAAGGAAAACATAAGACAAAGCCTTGACACCTATAGAGACTTTCTGAGTATGAAGAGTCAGCTTGGCTACGCCATGACAGAGCGACTGTATCCCAGACACCTGGATGAAGCTCATGAGGACCTTATAGACGAGATCGACCGGGAAAAGATAAACCAAAGGGCCGCCAAGTATGAGGAGGAGTTTCCGGGAGTAAAGAAGAACTATAGGAAGCTCAATAAGATATTCGAGTATCAGATAGAGGACTATATCATACGCCCGGCGAAGAGCTGCACTGAAATAGTCGAGGAAGGAGCAAAGCTGCATCATTGCGTGGGAGCAAGTAACCAATATGTCAGCGCCCACAGCGAGGGCAAGAGCTACATTCTATTCCTGAGGAAAAAGGAAAACCCAAACAAACCGTTTGCAACAATCGAGATTGGAGCAGACTACGAGATAAAGCAGTGGTATGAGGCATATGACAAGAAGCCGGATGAAGAGATAATCCAACCGATTTTAAACCAATATGTAAAGCATCTGAAGGAGGCAGTATGAACGAAATAGTTTATAAGGACAGTCTGATCACACTCACAGAGACGATCAAGGCCGAGTTAAAGGAGCAGGCCGAGAGTTTTGTTAAGGTAGGCTACCTGTTAAAGGCGGCGCGGGACACGGAAGTTCTGAAGGATAGTTCATATTCGGATGTAAATGAGTACGCTACAGCGGAGTTTGGGCTTACATCCGATATGGTAAGCCGCTATATCCGCATATTTGAGAGATTCGGAGAGGGTGAAGGAAGACTGCAAACACAGTACCAGGGATACGGAGTAGCTAAGCTGCAGATCATGATAACCCTTCCGGACGAGATCAATGAGCAGCTGTCACCGGAGATGACAAAGAACCGGATAGCAGAGGTCGCGGCCGAGGTCCATGAGGAGCAGAAGATATCCGATATGGAAGTAATGTGTGAGGATCCGGCAGAGAATGACAAGCTGAACAACCTACAGCAGTTCTTTATGTCATATTTCAAGGACCATAAAGAGCAGTTCCTGATGATAGAAGATGTGTTATTGCCGTTTCCGGGAGAAAACGAGATCAATGAGATGAAGGAAATCTTTTTCCCTTCCGGTACCGACATGATATTTGCACGAATCCCGCAGCATGGAAAGCACTCACTATCCAATGGCGGCAGACTGATGAACATAAGGAGCGGCCAGACGGAAGATTATACCTGGGAGCAGATTTACTCAGAGATTGCACACGGAATAGGTACAGAGCTGAACATTATGTTTACCGAGGCTGACTATAAGGAACTGTTCGGAGAGGAAGTTGCACCGGTGCAGGAGGAGACTCCGGAGGAACCGAAGCAGAAACCGGAAGGCAGCAGGCCCAAGAAAGAAAACAAGACAGAAAAGAATCCAAAGAAGGAAGAACCCAAAGTCGAGGAGCCGGAGCCGATCCCTGACAACGAGGTACCCGGACAGACAATACTGACCGAGAACGGAGTAGAGGTAGTCGAAGCCCCGCCGGTATCTGAGGAGGAAGAAAAGGAAAGAAAGCGCTATGAGGCATATTTGAGTAATGTTGAGACCTTAAAGAAGCAGATTATGAAAGCATACGAGAGTATGAAGCAGTTTGACTGGATCGACGCAAAGACCACCGCGGAGACGATCAGAGACTACTGCAAGAAGATGGAAGTAAAAACGGGGCCGCAATAGGAGGTAAGCATGGACGAAGAAAAGAAGATCCTTTTGGAGATAGGCCTAGACCTAAACGCTATAGCGCAGCTTCTATGTGAAGACTGTTATGGCACGGTAAAGGAGAGACTAAATCATTTAGAGCATCTGACGCTGAAACTATATAACCAAAACAAGGAGGTACCAGATGGCGGAGACAAGAGAGCAGAGTGAGTACTGGGCTGAACTGGCAGAGGAGATCATACAGACGGAACCGCTTGTTGAGTATCTGCAGTTTAGAAACTTTACGATCATTTATCTAACCAGCGAGCACAAAAGGAAAAGCAACGGCAAGGCCGTGCACGGACTGACAGAGATAGTCCAGGAAAAGAACAAGTGGGCGATGCCGGGAGATGTATCTATCACGATATACGAGGCCAACAACGAGGGTTTCACAAAAGAACAGGAACGAATCCTTATGCTGCATGAACTCATGCACATTCAGGTAGACGGCGAAAACAATAATAAGCCAAAGCTCAGAGGACATGATGTAGAGGATTTTTCCGAGATCATAGAGATGTACGGCATGGACTGGGCGCATGTAGACGATAAGAAGATGCCCGGACAGATGACATTGCAGGATATAAACAATGAAGCAGGAGCAAATAAAACCGATCAACTTTTCACAACTGATAAAAAACAGTAACACAGACGAGTGGTACACGCCGAGAGAAAGCGTAGAAATCATCGTACCGTATCTTATGTGGGGGGGGTACAGGAAGATCCTATGCCCCTTCGATAAGGAAGAAAGCAACTTTGTGAAGGTACTGTCTGAACTTCAATTCGAGGTTACATATAGTCACATCGAAACTGGAACCGACTTTTTTGAGATCGAAGACCTGGAGACATACGATGCGATTGTAAGCAACCCGCCATTTAGTAAGCGGCAGATGATATTGGATAGACTGTTTAGATCAAAGGTGCCGTTTGCAATGATTATGAACTTCAATGGTCTGTTTGATTCAAAGGCCAGATGGGAGCTGTTCAAGAATAATCAGTTTGAATTATTGGTACCATGCGGCAGAATGAAATACTTTAACGAGAGCTGCAAAGGCAACTCACCTAATTTTCAGTCAATTTATGTATGCAGCGGTATGTTACCCAGACAAATAACTTTTGACGGAAAGGCAAATTGACATGGCAAAGCGAAAGAAAAAGAGCAGACAGAAACACCTATTAAAGAAACGCAAAGAGAAGCAGGAGAAGAAGGAGGCAACGGCCACCTGAATCCGCACATATTTATATAGAAGAAACACTGAAAACAACCAGCGCAAACCAGCGCTTAAAAACGCTATCAAGGACATTAGACTTACGACCATGTTTATTAGAAATGACTATAAATCTCCGAGGATGATGGAGAGTGAAATATATTACAAGGGATCCTGTGGACGAAAAGGAGAGGGGCTGTCAAAAAGACGGAAACCCACCAAAGAAGAGATGGACCAGGCAAACCACCGACACAAGGTAAAGGAACTGAGAAGGACGATCCAATTAAACTTCACGGAAGCGGATCATCTATTCACATTCAAGCCGGAGAAGAACTGCGGATGGACGATAAGGGATCTGCAAAAGGCATGGCAAAGATTCAGTCGAAAGCTGCGGACTAAATACAAAAAGGCCGGCAAGGAACTGAAGTTTATTTATCGACTTGAGATCGGCAAAAAGGGAGGGCTTCACTTTCATATGCTGATCAACGAGGCGGGCATCTCCCTAAACGAGATAACCGAGATATGGAAAAGCTGCGGCGGACACAATGTAAATGTGGAGCCACTGTATGACGCGGGCGGCTACGAAGACCTGGCTGAGTACATAGTCAAAGCATCCCCATCCGAGATCAAGGGACAGATCACGATGGATTCATACCAGCTTGATAAATTATCCCGGTACGGATGCAGCCGCAACTTAAAGAGACCGGAGCCGGAGACAAAAGTATACAATCGTCGCACCGTGGAAGAAATCATCCGTTACGGCGTAAAAGCTGATGATGGTTATTATCTTGACAAAGACTCTGTGTATATCGGAACGAACCCTTATACCGGATATTCATACATTTTCTACCGCCAGTACAAGATCCAAACTGCAGGCGATCTAAACCGAGCAAGAGAGAGAATTGCACCGGTGCAGGATATGAAGCACTTGTGCGTTGATGAGATAAGACATAAAGGCAGCAGGTAGCATGCACACAAAGAACTACAAAGAGGACGAGTATGTATTGTGCCCGTTCTACAAGAACGAGAGTGCGCTGGAGATACGATGCGAAGGCATAGTATCTTTAATCAACGCCTCTATTTTTGCGACCAAAGCTGCAAAAGACGAGCATAAAGAGGAACACTGTATAGGACTGTATAGGACTTGCCCCATATATCAGGAGCTGGAAAAGAACCTGATGTAGGGGCACCCTGTTTTTTGCGCTGTTTTCTAGGGATAATAGGGGCAGCAGGTGAGAAAAATGAGGAAATTGACTGATAAACAAATTGCATTTTGTGAACAGGTGGCTATGGGCAAGACTTTGGTTGAAGCCTATAGGCATGCTTACAATGCCAAAAAGATGAAAGAGTCCACCATCAAAGTCAATGCTTCGAAGCTTGCAAAGAACACTAACATTGCACTAACCATTGACGAATTTAAGAAAAAGTACTCCAAAGCCGCTGAAGACAAGGGCTTGATTGATGCCGAGGAAATTATTTCTACTTATGCCAAGATTATCCGGGCAAATATGGGAGATTACTTTACCTCTATCGGGGAGGATAAAAAAGGCAACCCCATCTATGCAACGAAAAGATTTTCCGAGATAGATACGGCTGCAGTTAAAAAAGCAAAACTGGATCCTAGCGGACATATAACCGGAGTGGAACTGTATGACAAGAACACAGCCCTTGCAAAACTGGCGGACATATTCGGACTTGCTGAGACTGTCAGATCCCAGGGCGACGGAATCCGTGTAGAAATGACAGACGAGTTTGGAGACATGGCAGAATGAGAACGCTGAAGATCAATAAACCGAGCGAGCCGCAAAATGCTTTTCTCCGGGCCAAGACCAAGTATGTAGGATACGGCGGGGCCAGAGGCGGCGGGAAGTCGTGGGCTGTTCAAACAAAAGCAAAGTTACTATGCCTGAAGTTTGCCGGGATCAAATGCCTTATAGTTCGTCGGACTTTTGCAGAACTGGAAGGAAACCATATAAACACGCTACGCGCCGACCTGTTAGGAATCGCAAGATATAACAGCCAGGAAAAAATGCTGAGGTTTGCGAACGGTAGCATTATAAAGTTTATGTTTTGTGCTAGGGACGCTGACCTACAGAAACTGCAAGGCCAAGAGTATGATGTCATATTCCTGGATGAGGCAACGCAGCTGTCGGAATACCAGATGAAATCCATAGCAGCCTGTCTCCGAGGAGTAAACACTTTTCCTAAGCGCATGTATTTTACCTGCAACCCCGGAGGACAGGGACACGGATATATAAAGCGAGTATTCATCGACCGGAAATTTAACGAGAATGAGGACCCGGACGACTATGTATTTATCAGCGCAAAGGTAAGAGATAATTACGCACTGATGAAGACAAATCCTGACTATGTAAAGCAACTGGAAGCGCTGCCGCCAAAACTAAGAGAAGCATGGCTTGACGGCAACTGGAACATATTTGAGGGACAGTTTTTTGAGGAGTTTAAGGACGATCCTTCACACTATATTGACCGCCGATGGACTCATGTTATCGAGCCGTTTGATATACCGCTTGACTGGAAGATATACAGATCCTACGACTACGGATATGCAAAGCCCTTTAGTGTTGGTTGGTGGGCTGTAGACTACGAAGGTACGCTTTATAGGATTTTGGAACTCTATGGCTGCACAAAGAATCCCAACGAAGGAGTTAAGTGGGATGTATACAAGCAGGCAGAGAAAGTACATGAGATAGAGACGCAGCATCCTATGCTTGCCGGAAGAAAGATAACCGGTGGCCCGGCAGATCCGGCAATATGGGACGGACAGCGTGGAGACTCCATAGCGGATGTGTTTGCAAAACAGAGAATATACTGGGACAAAGGAGACCATGCGAGAATAGCAGGCTGGATGCAGATGCATTACAGGTTTTCGTTTGATGATAACGGCATACCGTCAATGTATATCTTCAAAAACTGCGAGGCATTTATAAGGACAATCCCGTTAATGGTATATGACGAGACAAACGTAGAGGACTTAGACACAGACCTTGAAGACCATGTAGCAGACGAAGCAAGGTATATGTGTATGAGTAGGCCGATAAAGCCTAAAAAGAAGGAAGTACAGGTACAAATAGGGGAAGACCCGCTCAATCAGAGAGTCGAGGTAAAGAAAGTATTTTTGTAGGAGGACAACATGGACGAGTTGAGAGGAAACGAACAACAGACGCGCGTGGATGACATGCCTATATCAGGGCAGCAGGCGCAGGAAATGAATGAGATGGTAGCTGAAGCACAGATAACACTTGCGCTGCAGCCACCCAAGATCGGAAAAGAGGAGATCCGAAAGGCTATGCAGACTCTCCGGGAATACAAGGAGGGCAAGCAGCATCTGGAGGACAAGATAGTAAACAATGAGAAATGGTTTAAGCAGCGCCACTGGCAGATTATAGGCAAGAAGAGTACGGAGCGTGATCCAAAGCCGGCAAGCGGATGGCTGTTTAACACGATCCTGAACAAGCATGCAGACTTCATGGATGCATACCCGCAGTCAGATATCCTTCCCAGGGAGATCGGAGACGAGGCAGAGGCGGAGAAACTGTCAAGCATCATCCCTGTTATCATGGAGCAGAACGACTATGAGAGCGAGTATTCGGACGAGGTATGGTACAAACTGAAAAACGGTACCGGAGTATTCGGAATATTCTGGGATCAGAGCAAGCTGAACGGGCTGGGAGATATCTCTATCAAGAACATGGACCTTCTCAATCTGTTTTGGGAGCCTGGCATAAAGGATATCCAGAAGAGCCGCAACTTTTTTTCAGTCGAGCTGATAGACAATGACGTTTTAGAGGAGACATATCCGGATCTGATACCGAGGGGATCTTTAAGGAATGCAAACGACAGTACTGTAAAGAAGTACATGTATGACGAGAATATAAAGACCGACAACAAGAGCCTTGTAGTGGACTGGTACTACAAGAAAGAGGTTGACGGCAAGACGATCCTTCACTACTGCAAGTTTGTAAATGAGACCGTGTTATATGCGACCGAGAATGACACGGAGCTTCCTGTAAAGAGCGAGATCCACCCTGTTTTAGGGAAGCAGGGAATACTTACTGACGGATCCGGCAATATCGGAGTAACCGAAATAGACAAGCCAAACGGTGAACCGAGAAGCGTAAGAGGTTGGTACGATCATGGAATGTATCCGTTTGTATTTGATGTTCTATTCCCGGAAGCCGGCATGCCTTTTGGCTTTGGATTCATAGACATTTGCAAAAGTCCGCAGATATCCATTGACGTTATAAACAATGCGATTGAAAAGAACGCAGCGTTTGGAGCACAGCCGAGATACTTTAAGCGTAACGATGGCGGAATAAACGAAGAGGAGTTTAACGATCCAAACAATACAATCGTTCATGTAGACGGCAACCTGGGAGAGGATGAGCTTGTGCCGATACAGTCAACAGGACTCAGCGGCAACTATATGGAGTTCATAAACAGCAAGATCAACGAGATGAAGGAGACTTCCGGAAACAGAGATACCTCGAACGGTGGTACTCAGTCCGGAGTAACCGCGGCATCCGCGATCGCGGCAATGCAGGAACAGGCAGGAAAGACCAGCCGAGACATGATAAAGACCACCTACAGAGCGCATAAGGAAGTAGTCAACTTTGTTATCGAGCTTATCAGACAGTTCTATGACATGCCGCGAACATTTAGGATAATAGGCGAGCAGGGTGCGATGGAGTTTATCCACTACGAAAACAGTGGGCTGCAGCCTATCAGCCAGGGAGTAGACTTTGACATAGACATGGGATACAGACTTCCGGTATTCGATATCAAGATAGAGGCTGAGAAGGAGTCACCGTATTCGCAGATATCACAGAACGAGCTTGCACTGCAATTCTACAACGCCGGATTTTTCAATCCTCAATATGCAGATCAGGCACTTGCGGTCATGGAGATGATGAAGTTCCAGGGAAAGGATAAGGTCCTTCAGAAGGTAGCGGAGAACGGCACAATGTATCAGCAGCTCATGGCAATGCAACAGCAGATGCTTCAGATGGCCGAGATCATAGACGCACAGAACGGCAGCAACATGGCCGGGGAAATGGCGGGAGCAATAATGAATGAGTCCCAGGCAGCAGGCAGCAATCCGACAATAGGGAAGTTGAAGAAGCCTGACTCTGAAAACTCTATTGTATCGAACGCCCGTGAACGTGCAGCAGAAAGTACGGTACCGCGATGATAGAGGTTGATTATCGCAAAAAAGGCAAGATGCATGATATCACGATAACCGGGCATGCCTCCGGAGAAACAGGAAAGAATATCATATGCGCCGGATCAAGCATGCTGGCCTACACACTAGCGGAAGCACTTATGCGAATAGATGATGCCTCAGTCAAAATAAAAGACGACGGAGAGATATTCCGTGTTACGGCAGAGGATAGTTCAAAAGTGAGAGACGTGATCAGTACAATAATGACCGGCTACGAGTTGCTTGAAAATGAATACCCACAGGAAGTGAGTCTGGTATAGAAGGAGGGTGTCCTTAGGGGCACCCTTTTTTTAAGTTATTTTATTTTATATATTGCGAATAGAGGAGTCGTGAACCTAATCACAGAAAGGAGCACAAGATGCTTAAACTTTTTTTACAGCGTTTCAATGAAGACGCTGCGGCAGAGAGTCAGCCCGCCACTGACACAGCAGGAGCCGGAGAGACCGGCGAGCAGGTCGCACCTGTAGAAACGGATCAGGCAATGTCATTTGATGATCTGATCGCATCAAACCCGGAGTACAAAGAGGCACTGGGAAAGCATGTAGCAGATGCAGTAAGCAAACGCTTCAAGAATCAAAAGGACCTTCAAAGCCGTATAGACGAAGCTTCACCCATTATCGAGATGATGGCTGACAAATACGGAGTAAGACCCGACGAGCAGGGAGCGATTGATCTTGCAGTGTTACAGCAGAAGATCATGGATGACAACTCATTGTACGAGCAGGAAGCCTTTGATCGAGGAATGAGCGTTGAGGACCTTAAACGCTGGAAGCAGGCAGAACGCGAGAACGAGCGTTTACGCCGGGCAAACGAGGGATACGAACGCGAGGCCGAACAGAGAAAGGAGTTTGAGGCTGTAGCAGCCCAGGGAGAGGAGTTAAAGAAAATTTACCCATCCTTTGAGCTAGGTGCAGAACTTCAGAACCCGGAGTTTGGAAGGCTGATAGCATTGAATGTACCCTTAAAGACCGCCTATGAAGTAGTCCATAAGGATGAGATCATGGCAGGCAGCATGCAATATGCAGTACAGCAGACAGCGCAGAAGATCAGCAACTCCATCCAGAGCGGACACAGACCTACAGAGAATGGTCTGACCGGAAAGGCACCGGCAAGCGGCAAGCTGGATCCGTCGAAGTTATCCAAAAAAGAAATCGACGATATCAAAGCTAGGGTTGCAGCAGGTGAAAGAATCATCCTGTAATCCGGAACAGGAGTAAATTATGAAGATCAAAGATTTTGTATCATTCAACCTTCAGCGTTTCGACGCTAACACACAGACCACGACTCAGGAGAGCATGTCTCCGCAGATGAAGACCTTTTATGACACTGCTCTCTTAGAGAACAGCCGTCCGCAGCTTTACTTCAGCCAGTTCGCAAAGAAGCAGCGTCTTCCTAAGAACCACGGCAAGACAGTAGAGTTCCGCAAGGCAAACACAATGCCTGAAGTAACTGCACCCCTCACCGAGGGCGTAACCCCTGACGGATCAAACTTCGGTTATACCAACAAGACGGTTGCCATTGATCAGTACGGTGCATACAGCACAATCTCTGATCGTCTGGAGCTTGAAGCAATCGACAACACAATCGTTGATTGCACCGAGGAGCACGCAGCAAGCGCAGGCCAGAGCCTTAACAAGCTCACCCGTAATGTAGTAGTTGCAGGAACCAATGTAAACTACGCAGGCGGAAAGACAAGCCGTAGCGCATTGACCGGCAGCGACAAGATCACGGGCGCACTTGTATCAAAGATCCGTACTCAGCTCGTAAAGAACCTGGTACCGAAGATCGGCAATGATTATATCGCAATCATCCATCCTTCTGTAGCAGACGACCTGAGACATGACAGCGAGTGGCTGGCACCTCATCAGTATGTAGACTCTGAGAACATCTACAACGGCGAGATCGGCAAGCTTCACGGCATCCGCTTTATCGAGGATCCTACTCAGAAGGTATACTGGGGCGCAAACCTTGCAAGCGATTCCAGAACGCTTACACTTTCTGCAGCAGCAAGCGCAGCTTCCTCCGTATCTTTTGACGGCGGCACAGTAGCAGCAAGCGCACTTGTAGGCCGTTATGTAATCATCGGTTCCGGTAAGTACTATGTATCAGCTAACACTGACTCAGCACTTACACTGAAGGATCCCATTGATCACTCACAGGCAGCTTCCGTAACCGCAGACGACAACACCGTTGTTTATCCTGGCGAGGGTGGCGCAGCTGGTATCGCAGTATATGCAACAACCTTCTTTGGTAAGGATGCATTCGCAGATATCGAGCCTACAGCAGAGAGCCTGGAGGTTATCGTAAAGCAGCGCGGTTCATCCGGTGCAGCAGATCCTCTTGATCAGAGATCGACAGTAGGTTGGAAGGCATCTCATGCATCCATCCGTCTGTATGAGGAGAGACTTATCCGTCTTGAGAGCGGATCATCCTTCTCCAGCCTTGACGAGGGCAACTAAGAACAATCGGCAAAAGCGGGCCATAGTGCCCGCTATGCCTATATGAAAGGAGATTATTATGGCTAGAAAAGCAGCTGAAGAAGTAGTCGTAAATGAGGAGATCACCACAGAGGTACCCGAAAAGAACGATGAAAAGGTTACACTGGCAATCCCGGCAGTAAAGACTATGGACGAGGAGCCGAACATCTTTGTTGGTTTGAACGGCAAAAATTACATAGTCAAGAAGGGTACAACCGTTGAAATGCCCCGCGCAGTAGCGGAGATCATCATAAATTCAATCGAGGCAGAACAGGAAGCTGTAGAAGCTAAGATCAGCATGAGCAAGGTAAAGGAAGTCCTTATCTAAGGTGTGTAAGGGGCGTGAGGGAGAAGGATCCTTACGCCCCTGTTTTGGAGAAAGAATATGACAGTAAGTGAACTGATAAGCAGATATAACGAGGAACGGACAAACGAAATCCCGGACGACACAAAGCTCAGATGGTTAGAGACCTTAGAGCGGCAGATCATGGAGGAAGTTATCCTGACTCATGAGATCCCGAAGGACTGGGAGGACTTTGATGCAGAGACATACTTTGATGACTGGGGCATGCTAAAAGAATTGCTGGTCCCGGACATGTATGCCGAGGTATATACTCACTATCTGGATAAAAAGAGCGCATGGGCCAATGATGATGTAAAGCGTCAGAGGGTTGCGTCAGAGTTGTTTAATAACGCGTTTATGACTTACCAAAAGTATTACAACAGGAACAACCTTCCCGCAGGAAAGCAGGGAATATACATAGATCACAGCAGGTACTAAGATGTTTGAACCGGAGATATCAGAGGTAAAAGAGACAAGGAAAATGACCGGCGCATTCCTGGGACTTAATCACAATGCCAGGATAAGCGACGGTGAATTATATTGGATGAAGAATCTTACATCCGATTATTTCCCAGTACTCTCACCCAGGAAGAAAAGAAAACTGGCACTCTCACTTGCAGACAACGAGTGGGAGACGGTATCTCTGACCATTACGAAAGAATATCACGGCGACATAGCGCAGAAGTACGCGCTATGGAAGACCGGGGATATAACTGCAGAAGGCAGCAGGTACTACAAGTTGTCTATAACGTCGGTTATAGCGACCTTCTCATCATTGAAAGCAGAAATTACATACACTTGCACCGGTGCAACAAAGACAGAAACCCTTACGGTATCCGGCAACAGCTGGACTGGAGAATTTACGACTCCGGTAGGAACGAAAAAAATAAGCATAGTGATAAGAGGAGATGCTGCAGACCCCGATCATTTTGATGAAGAGGATCTGGATATCTATATCACTGATATAGAGCTGACATATAAGAATACAGTAATCCGAGGGATCGTATGCAGAGGCAGTTCGCTTGTCTACATGATCAGCCAGACTCTGTATTACAACGATCAGACCTATGACATGTCAAGTTATATGCCGGCCGATGACGATAAGATAAGCAATCAGCAACTTATCATATTCGGAGCATATGTAATCGCATTCCCGGCAAATATCTACCTAAATCTCATAGATCCTACGGACAAAGGAGCACTCGGACAAAAGAACACATTAGCAGGCACGGCAACCTATAGTCTATGCGATAAAGACGGAGTGGCCATCAGTGCAACAGTAAGCGTTACCGCGCCCGCAAATCCTGACGACGGAGACTATTGGCTTAGAAACTCTGCAGATCCGGGACTCTTTATATACTACGACTCAATGGGAGCCTGGGTACAGGTAACAACGACATACATAAGCATATCAATGACAGGAATAGGCGTAGGCTTCCAGGCCGGAGATGCGGTATTCATGAATACAAAGCTGTCAGATATCAATAACGGAAGCATCATACAGTCGAGGACAGATAACTCTATTGTAGTCATTGCCATGATGAAAGCTGCAACGGATACGGAGACATTCACTTCGGGAAATCCTCTGGTGATCGAAAGAAAGATCCCTAAGATGACAAGTGTTTGTGTATCAAATAACCGAGTATGGGGATGCTATTACGGCGAGGAAGGCAGCAAGGTAATCAATGAAATACATGCATCAAAGCTGGGAGATCCGAAAAACTGGTACACATACGCCGGAGTATCAACAGACTCTTATACATTATCCCTGGGAGACGAGGGAGTATTTACCGGAGCATTTTCCTATCAGGGATCTCCGATGTTCTTTAAAGAGAATATCATATACAAGATTTACGGCAATTATCCGGCCCAGTATCAGTTAGTTCCCTATGACTGCAGAGGCGTACAAATAGGCAGTGAAAAGAGCATAGCCAGAGTAGGCGAGTATCTTTTCTACAAGTCTGATAAGGATATATGCCTGTTTGACGGATCATATCCCAGGCCGCTTTCAGTAAAGCTGGGACCGGGAATGTATTACGAGGCGGCAGCAGGCGCATGTCTTAATAAATATTATGTATCCATGAAGGATGAAGAAGACAATACACATCTGTTTGTATATGACCTTGA
>Ga0326512_10000597_pt1 | contig 31435 bp, 52 predicted proteins | sample 1_2617_0518_D_FD_203652 | JGI IMG/M metagenome (GOLD analysis project Ga0326512, IMG submission 203652) | Bovine rumen microbial communities from UC Davis, California, United States - 1_2617_0518 | ecosystem: Host-associated > Mammals > Digestive system > Stomach > Rumen | place: USA...
TACGTAATAAACGGACACTATATCCCCGGGAGGACTATATGAAATTAGACAAGGAGACAGAGACCAACATCAAGGCTCTCATCAAGATACGCGATGATGTGGAGACCTCTCCTGCGGTTCGCATCCAAGCGATCCAGACTATGCAGAAGATTATAGATGCTCTCGGTGCGAACACGGCAGATGACCGACCATCCGAGGCTGACATCATGAAGAAGATACGAGGTGCGAAGAAGTGAAAGGAATAGATTACCTGAGCAAGAAGCTCGACAAGAAAAGAACGCGAGCACTGCTCCGATATAAGTTCTACGAGCAGAAGCAGTTCTCGAAGGATCTCGGTATCTCTACGCCTGAGGGGTTGGAGTGGTTTAATTCGGTCAATGGTTGGTGCTCAAAGGCAGTCGACAATCTTGCCGACAGACTCCAGTTTGACGGATTCGCAAAGGATAACTTCATGTTCGCGGAGATGTTCGATCAGAACAATCCCGACATCTTCTTTGATGACGCGATGCTCTCGAGCTTGATCACGGCGTGCTCGTTTGTATATGTCTCACGTGGCGAGAACGGTGTGCGCTTCCAGGTTATCGACGGAAGCAACGCAACGGGCGTGATCGATGACTTCACAAAGCTCATGACAGAAGGATATGCCGTTCTGGAGCGTGACGATTATGATAAGCCGACCATGTGGGCGTACTTCATGCCCGGGGTGACAATGGTATACCAGAAGGGCGTGATTGATCCGATCGCAGTGGAGACATTCACTTCGGAATATTGCGCTCTCGTTCCTGTTATCTATAAGCCTGACGCGAGAAGACCATTCGGTCACTCGAGAATATCGAGAGCCTGCATGGACTACACGCTCGCAGCCATGAGAACGATCAAGCGTTCGGAGATCTCCGCAGAGTTTTATTCATTCCCGCAGAAGTACGCGACGGGATTGGCGCAGGACAGTGAGGAGATGGACACATGGCAGGCTACGATGTCCGCCATGCTGACCTTCACAAAGGATGAGGACGGCGACAGACCGACAATCGGACAGTTCCAGGTCGGCTCCATGACTCCTCATGTGGAGATGATGAAGAACATCGCGTCCATGTTCGCAGGAGAGACGGGCTTGACGCTCGACGATCTCGGCTTTGCTACAAGCAATCCTTCCAGTGCGGAAGCGATCAAGGCAGGACATGAGACTTTGAGGCTTATGGCGACAAAGGCACAGAGGTGCTTCGGTGTCGGCTTTAAGAATGTTGGATATATGGGAGCCTGTCTCCGAGATAACGAGAGTTATAAACGCGAGTCAGTGTTCGCGACTGAGGTGTTATGGAAGCCCGTCTTCGAGCCGGATGCACAGATGCTCTCGGCCATCGGCGACGGCGTGCTCAAGCTGAATCAGGCGATGCAGTCTCCGAGCTACATCGACGAGAACAGAATGAGAAGGCTCACGGGTATTGAATGATGGCATTAACGTACGAAGACATCAAGCCGTTGTTTCTGGCTGAATTGCAAGCGGACACGCGAGCAATGGAACTATGGGCGATGATCGAGGACGGCTCTGCCACATACTCGATCGCGTCAGAGTATGCTGCACACGTTGGCGATGCTCTGGCTCGTGTCTTACGCATGAATGCTCCGCTCGAGGATATATCCGAATGGGACATCGAGGATCTGATTCCGAAGTCACTCGGCCTTGATCACGAGATGGTCACAGGAGCCTGTCAGAGAGTTCAGGAGGTTCTCAATGCAGACGCAGGGCTCGGAGTTAGGTTTCAAGCTCCGATATTTGATGCAGATCGCGCCTATGGAATAGTCGCTGAACTCCGTGACAATCCCGAGTTCGTGAACATTCAAGATACATTCTATGATCAATTAGTGAACTTTTCGCAGAACGTGGTCGATGAGTCGATTCGCGATAATGCGAGAGTGTTAAGCAGTGCGGGGATCGAATCAAAGGTCATCAGAGTGGCTGAGTTTGGTGCTTGCGCTTGGTGTAAAGCGGTCGCAGGAACATTCGACTATGACGATGTAAAGGCGACAGGCAACGATGTATGGCGCAGGCATGAGAACTGCCGATGCACGATTGACTTTATAACCGAGCGCAACGGCAGACGGTACGAGGAACGTGTCAATAATCAGCGACGAGCTAACGGAGACACGAGACCTGCCTCTCAGGTGGTACGGACAGAGCCGAGAAGGACTGCCACAACTACAATGAGACGTTTGACCGACGAAGAACGTAATCTCACGCCGGAGCAGCAGAGGGCTTTGCAAGAAGCTGCTGCAAGGTTAGCGGAATACAGAAGGACGCACGGAGGTTAATTCTATGAGATCACATTCACGCGACAAGCCAAAGGAGGAATCAATCAATTATGAGTAGAGTCGGGAATCAGATCCCGACTCAATCAGTTATATTGCCGTACACAAACTCGTATGGCGATGAAGCTGTCCAGCTTTACAACCTCAGCGGAAACGTCTGCCAGGAATGGCAGGCGTTAATGCTCAATGACATCATGGCGACGAATAAAGACGGGCTATGGGTTCATACGAAGTTCGGTTATTCCGTGCCACGCCGTAATGGTAAGACGGAGATCCTGACGCAACGCGAGCTCTGGGGGCTGTTCAATGGAGAGCACATTCTCCACACTGCACACCTCACAGACACGGCTCACATCGCGTGGGAACGTCTCAAGAACAGGCTCGAGGAGATAGGCGTTCGACCTGCCTCGACTTATAAGGCATACGGTAAGGAACGCATCGAGATGCCTTCCGGCGCGGTCATCGACTTCCGTACAAGAACGAGCTCGGGTGCTCTCGGCTCAGGATATGATCTCTTGGTCATAGATGAGGCGCAGGAGTACACCAAAGCGCAGCAGACCGCACTCAATTACGTCGTATCAAGTTCCAAGAATCCGCAGACGCTCATGTGTGGCACGCCTCCGACGGCGGTCTCACAGGGCGATGTCTTCCGAGACTATCGGGATAAGACCTTGCAAGGCGACTCGATCAATGGCGGATGGGCGGAGTGGTCAGTCGACCACAAGACTGATGTCAAGAATAAAGACGCATGGTATTTGACGAGCCCGTCGCTCGGCACGATCTTAACTGAACGAATAGTCCAGGACGAGATCAACGGCGATGACATCGACTTTAATATTCAGCGTCTCGGCTTATGGATCAAATACAATCAGCAGTCAGCGATAAGTGCTCCCGACTGGGATGAGCTCAAGGTTGATGCCTTGCCGAAGCTCAAGGCTCCGCTTTACGCGGGTGTTAAGTTCGGCAGGGACGGCTTGAACGTGTGCCTGTCAATCGCAGTTAAGACTGAAGACGGACGCATATTCGTGGAAGGCATTGATTGTAAGGATCAGCGCGAGGGGAATGACTGGATCATTAACTTCCTGATCAAGTGCAAAGTGAAGGCGGTCTTGGTAGACGGTGCTTCCGGGCTCGAGACATTCCTGCGGGAGTGCAAAGAGCAAAAGCTCAAGAACGTCAAAGGCGCAACAGTCAAGGAAGTAGTGCAGGCATCATCAGCCTTCGAGACTGCCATCAACAATAAGACACTCTGTCATGCAGGTCAGCCTGCGATGCGACAGAGCGTTGTTAATTGTCAGCATCGAGCCATCGGCTCGGGTGGCGGTTACGGTTACAAGACTCTGGATGACGATATAGAGGTCGCTCTGATGGAGTCTGTTGTTTTAGCAGCTCACGTGTGCTCAACGACTAAAGAAGTCAGGAAGCAGCGCGTAAGTTATTAATTTACGTTACCGAACGGATTGAATCGGGGAAAGGAAATTTTTATGTCAGAGGAATTTAAGCCTATCGAATCACAGGAAGAGCTCGACAACATCATCAAGGATCGTCTGAAGCGCGAGCGGGAATCCGCCAATAAAAGATTTGAGGGATGGATCTCCCCGGAGGACCATCAGAAGCAGATCGATGCAGCTAACAAGGCATTCGATGATTACAAGAAGGCTCACGAGAGTGATGAACAGACTATCGCAGACCTCACAGCGAAGACAAAGGCTTACGAGACAGCCTCATTGAAGTCTCGGATCGCGCATGAGGTCGGACTTTCTTATGACTGGATCTCACGCATCGGTGGAGAGGATGAAGCATCCATCAGAGCCGACGCTGAGGCACTTAAAAAGATGGTCGGCAACGGTCCCGTTCTGCCGACAAAAAACACAGAGTCAGGCGAGGGTGCAGGTTCAGCTAATTCAGCTTACAGAACGCTCCTCAATGATCTACAAAAATAAAATTTTATAAAGGAGGATGCAAAAATGGCATTCACATCAGCAGGTTTTCCCGCAGAACTCATTAGCGAAGTATTCGTAAAGGCACAGGGTAAGTCTTCCATCGCGAAGCTCGCAGATCAGACTCCCGTTGCATTCAGCGGCACAGACATCATGACATTCACTTTCGACGGCGAAGTTAATATCGTTGCCGAGGGTGCAGCAAAGGGACAGCACACAGGTAAGAATGAGCCTGTCAAGATGGTTCCTATCAAGATCGAGTATGGTCAGAGAGTTTCTGATGAGTTCATCAGATGCTCCGACGAGAAGAGAATCGCTTACCTCCGCGATTTCGCTGACGGCTTCTCCCGCAAGGTTGCAAGAGGTCTCGATATCATGGTAATGCACGGCGTTAATCCGGCAACAGGTTTGCCCGCTGCCTCCATCGGAAAGAACTCCTTCGATACAAACGATGATGTAAACGCAGTTACATACAATGCCCAGACTCCCGAGGCTAACATCGAGACAGGCGTTGCTGCTATCGGCGATTATGATCTCAACGGCATCGCTGTTGATAAGACATTTGCACAGAATCTCGCAGCTCTCAAGGTCAACGGCGTTTCCCAGTACCCTGAGCTCCAGTGGGGCGGCAATCCCGAGGCAGTTCGTGGCGTTCCCTTCTCTGTAAACTCCACAGTATCTAAGGTTGACGGCGAGCACGCATACCTCGGCGACTTCCAGACAGCTTTCAAGTGGGGCTATGCAGGCAACATTCCTCTCGAGGTAATCGAGTACGGTGATCCTGACAACAGCGGAAGCGACCTCAAGGGACACAACCAGGTTTACCTCAGATCTGAGGCTTGGATCGGATGGGCTATTCTTGACGGTGCTGCATTCGCAAGAATCGAAGTTCCTCAGGAGTCCTGATGCGTTACCGTAACAGGAAGACCGGAGTCATAATCGACGTTCCTTCTGCGCTTGGCGGTTTCTGGGAGCCTATCGAGAAGCGGTCTGTAAAGACTGCTCCTCCGGCTCCTGTTGCCGAGCCGACTGTTAAGGTCGAGGAGCCTTCCGTCAAGGTGGAAGTGACTGAGACGAAGACAACGGTAAGGAAAAGAACATCAAGGAAAAAGAAAACAGAGTAAACGAGGATATAACGATGTCAGACTATGCAACAGTTCAGGATGTCATTAATTTAAAGCGACCGCTCACAAACGATGAGCAGACACGTGCGGGTTATCTCATTCCTGTTATCAGTAATCTGATCCGCGTTGAAGCCATGAGGACGGGAAGAGACTACGATGCTATGATCGCAGCGACTCCCATACTCGCTGACGTGGCAAAGAGCGTAGTCTGCGATGTAGTTATCCGCGAGCTGAACACGCCAGGCAATCAGCTCCCTGTCGCTTCATATAGTGAAGCAGCAGGAGGCGTGTCGCAGTCGTACAGTTTGCCTAATTCAAGCGGAGCGATCAAACTCTGGCCTTCTGACTTCAAGGCACTGGGGTTAAGGGTTCAGAAGATTGACGCTTTGAATCTGATGAAGAAGAGAGGGAGGTGTTCATAATGCTTCCCTCTTTTTGTAATCAGACTGTCGACATTGTAAGACCGAAGAAGACCATCGACTCGAGAGGCTCGGAGATCCCCGACTGGACAAGCACTACCAAGACAACAGTCACAGGGTGCTCGGTTCAGCCCGCATCGACATCACTCTCGCAGGATGGCCGAGTTCTCGGCATATTGGACGGATGGACTGCATATCTTCCCGAAGGCACTGACGTTAAGGCAGGAGACCGCATCGACTTCGATGGCGAGTCTTATGTCATCAACGGCGAGCCGAGGAAGTGGACAGGACCATCAAGGACTTCTCACATTCAGCTCAACCTCTTGAGATGGGAGGGATGACTTATGTCGAACATCACGCGAATCGAGTTTGTAAATCAGGGCTTCCGTGATCTTCTTAATTCTGCCGAGGTCAGAGGCATGGTCGAGTCCGAAGCGCAGGCTATTGCGAACAGGGCAGGCGAGGGCTTTGAAGCTCGTACGATCAAGAAGGCGACTCGATGGATCGCTGTTGTGAATACGACGGACAAGGCATCCGAACAGGCTGAATCAGAGAACAAAGTATTAACAAGGGCGGTAATTCCTCATGCCTAACTATGAAATCACTAGATCAGTAGACATTGAAGCGGTTATCCGCACGGCTTTGGCGGAGAAGTTCACGGCGTACTGTCGACCGCTTCCGGCGAAGTTCACAGTTCCATCGCTACTCGTTCAGCAGACGGGCGGAGAAGAGTCGAATACCATCGACACATTCTCGGTCACGATCGACGCGAGAGCGAAAACAGAGGCAGCAGCCTCCGAACTGTTAAGGAATGCGATCGGATTCCTCAAACTCAAAGCTAATGAACAGACCACGGCGATCAGAAACGTGTCTGTTAATTCTTCAGGCTCATGGGGGAGCGATCCCGTCAGACCTGATCTGTCGATGTGCTCGGCTCTGTTAAGAGTTACGGCACACCAAGAGAAAACAATTATTTAATTGGAGGTAAATGATATGTCAGCAAATGACGTTATGCTCGGCGGCGGTAATGCCACGGGTATGTTTTATGTCGCTCCCGAGAACACAGCACTCCCCGCATATCCGGGAGCGGATCTTTCATCCTGGACAAAGGTCGGAGACGTTTCCGAGGACGGCATCACTGCCGATCTCAAGAGATCCTTCACAGCTCTCAAGAACTGGGCAGGCAAGATCAAGAGACAGCAGCCCAGCAAAGATCCCCAGGAAGTTAAGGTTCCTATCATGGACACTACGAAGACGGTCCTCGAGACTGTATTCGGCAACAACAAGGTAACGACCGTGGCTGCCACGTCTTCTCATGGCAATCTCATCAAGGTCGATATGTCAAACGGCGATACACCCGGAGGTTCTGCTTTCCTGTTCATCATGAAGGATGGAGACAGACTTTCCATGCTCGGAACAGAGAGCGGATTCGTCAGCTCACTCGACAGCTTGTCATTCAAGCCCGATGACGCAGTGAACTGGATCGCAACGATCTCTTCCGACAAGTTCGTATTCGTCACAGACGATGGAGACATCGAGTCTTAATAAGGAGACAAAACAATGGCTGAAGTGTTCAAGTTCCAAAGAAAAGACAAGGCATTCTTTAATGTAGACATCGACGGCACACTCCTCACGCTTCCTATCGGGCAGAGTATGTCGCTCGAGTTATTCGAAAAGATTGCCAATATCACAAAGATCGCACAGAAGGCAGGAGCATCCGGCATCGACAATCTCGAGAGACTCGAGAGCGGTGTCGAGCTTGGCAAGTGCCTGCTCGATCTTTACAAGAGCGTCATTCCTGCTGACAAGTATGAAGCAATCGGCTTCGATACATGGTCAACGGATGACCTCATCGCACTTTATTCTGCATGGCAGAACTCCGCGAAAGTTATCCAGGGTATGACTCTGGGGGAATCGCAAGCCTCAGAGGGTTCATAAGTGAACACGAAGAGGCACTTCAATATGACTTGATCACTTCAGCCGGGATTGAGTTGAGCGATGTCGGAGGCTCTCTTTCGTGGGGAGCCTTCGCTTCGCTTATACGTAAATTGCCGACGGATTCCGCGACATTCAAGGAGCTTCATCCCGAGTTCGCAGAATGGTCAAGCACATTAAAGACAAACATCATTCTGGCTGACATCTATGACGTGTTGAGTCAGATAAATGCAAACTTGTGCGCTGTTGGCTCCCGCAAGCAGCCGCACAGGATAAAGCCATATCCGCGTGAATGGACAAAGAAGCAGGACAAGATCGGCAAGGATGCCCTTCCCGCTTCCGAACTCGAGACGTGGATCATGGACAAGTGGGAAGAGGCAAGAAGGAGACACGAAGATGGCAAATTCGATGGAACTGGCTAGAGCATATGTGACTATCGTTCCTTCAATGGAAGGCTCTCGTGGAGCTATAACCGAAGCTCTGACAGGCGAAGCCGACAGTGCAGGATCGCAAGCAGGCTCGGTCGCAGGTTCGCGATTCGGTGCCGCTCTCGGTGCCGCTGCACAAGTCGGAGCCGCTGCTATCGGTGCAGCCGCGACGGGTGTCGCTGCATTAACTTCGCGAGCGATCAGCGCATATGCTGATTATGAGCAGTTGACAGGTGGTATTGAGACTCTCTACGGCGAAGCATCTGATCAGATGATGCAGTTCGCAGCAGAGGCGGCAACATCCACAGGTCAGTCCATGAATGAATTCATGGAATCCGCCATCGCCACATCTGCCGCCATGATCTCGGCAGTCGAGGGAGACCAGGCACGAGCGGCAGAGCTGACTAATATGTCCATGATCGATATGGCGGACAACGCCAACAAGCTCGGCACGGACATGGAAGCCATCCAGAACGCCTATCGAGGCTTCTCACGTGGTAACTTCACAATGCTCGATAACCTCGCACTCGGCTATGCAGGAACGCGAGAGGGAATGCAGCAGCTCCTTGCTGACGCACAGGCTATAAGCGGAATTGAATACGACATCGACTCATACGCCGACATCGTTGACGCTATCCATACTATTCAAACGGAGATGGGTATCGCAGGCACGACATCAACCGAGGCGAGCGAGACCATCCAGGGCTCCATCGGTGCTCTGAGCGCATCATGGCAGAACCTCATGATCGGCATCGCTGATCCGAACGCAGATCTCGGAGTTCTCATCGAGGAAGTAATCGGAAACGCAGAGACGGCTTTGATGAACTTCATGCCGGTTATTGAGCGAGCCCTCACAGGCATTGGCGAGGCACTCGTCACAGTCGCTCCAGTAATCGCATCACGTCTGCCCGAGCTCATTAATAATCTGCTCCCGCCGCTCCTCACAGCGGCGATGTCCATAGTTCAAGGTCTGGCAGATGGTCTCATATCGTGTCTATCAGCCCTTGCGCCAGTTGCGGCAGACATGATAGTAGAGTTTGCATTATTTGTGGTAAACAGTCTGCCATCCCTTGTATCAAGTTCGATAGAAATTATATTAGCTGTCGTTCAGGGCATCACGAATGCCCTTCCCGAACTCATACCTGCGGCTGTGAACGCGGTCACAGAAATCTGCATGGCATTAACCGAGCCCGACACTCTGATGCAGTTGCTCGATGCGGCATTAACGCTCATTTTGGCACTCGGAGAAGGTCTCCTCAACGCCGCACCGGAGCTCATCGTTGCGGCGAGTGACGTGCTCGCAAATCTGATCGAGTTTCTAGTCGACGCGGCGGGTTCATTCCTTGATGTAGCAGGCGAATGGGGCGCAGATATAATTGAGGGCTTAGTCAACGGTATTCTCGGAGGCATTCAGTACGTTGAGAACGCCGTCAGCTCAGTCGCGAGCTCGATCAGAGATTTTATAGGATTCTCGGAGCCTGCCCGCGGTCCGTTGTCTAACTTCCATACTTATATGCCCGATATGTTCGACTTGCTCGAAGAGGGCATTGAGGAAGGTGCTCCTGAGTTCACGGCAACATTGAACAGAACACTGGCGATGCCGATGTCTCCCGACATAAGCGGAGGCTATGCTTCCGTGAGTGCAGCTTCAGACGGCAACCTCGTCATCCCTGTATATATCGGACAGGAGCAGCTCGACACGATCCTCATTCGTTCCGAGCAGTTAGCAACATATAGGAGGGGCGGATGATTAGTCTGGCATTAAATGGTCGTTATCTCGACTTAACGGATGACAAGTATTCCGAGAGCTATGGAGCAGTCGATAACGTGTCCACATCGGAAGCGGGCACGACGCTCAGAGCAGTCACACGGACGCACATTCCGACGCTCTCAGTCGCTTACAAGTGCATCGAAGAGGAGAAGGCATTCCTGGATGAGTGTGACAAGGCTTCCATGCTGACCGCTTCCAAGTGGAGTGAGGAAGACAGCGGAGCGGAGCTCGAGTGGCCATGCTACATGAGCGGATATTCCGCCGATCTCATCGTTGATGGCTCGTCACATAGGTTTTACAAAGTCTCATTCAAATTGAACGATCTGGAGAATTAAGTCATGTACCCAGTAACGAACGATTATAAAATAGCGATCGCCAAGAATGCGAGAGCTCACAGGATCGCGGGATCTGTCGACGGTCACTACTTCGACGGCTCGGATGTCATCCGGGATTCGTTCGTATATAAGAATCAGCTCTGTCCTGCGACTGCGATCCAGCTCGGCGGAGTCTATATCGGCGAATGTGATCTCGTATTCTCGAAGGCATTCGCTGACTCATTGAATATTCGAGGATCTTGGAAGGGAAAGGCTCTGACCATCGCGCAGTCCGTCGAGGCTGTCGTGGATGACGAGCCGACCTTCATCTCCATCCCGATTGGAGTGTTCACTATCGAGAATGCCGTATGGAATGACCGAGGTCTCTCGGTCACTGCTTACGATAATATGGCAAAGTTCGACAAGCCTTTGCTTTTTGATCAGTCAGGTGGCACATTATATAGTTTCCTGTCGTACATCTGCCGAGAGTGCGGTGTCACTCTGGGAATGACAGAGGCGCAGGTGCAGGCGTTGCCGAACGGCACAAGAAACATCGGCATATATCCGGGAAGCTCCATGAGTACGTTCCGAGACTGCATCTCACAGCTCGCAGTCGTGGCTTGCTCATATGCCACGATAGACAGATCAGGACAGCTCGTATTGAGACGGCTCCCTGACTTTGATGCCTTAACAGATACAGTCAGTGAGAAGATGCGATATTCGACATCATTCTCGGACTATACGAGTTATTATACGGACCTTGCAGTCACAAATATGGATGACAGCACGACCACGATATACTCGAACACTAATATCGGCGGTCTGACGCTCGACATTGGCGAGAATCCATTCCTTCAGTACGGAGTGAGTGAGACAGTCAAGGAGATGCGTCAAGCGATTATAGACGCACTTACGGGCTTCAGAGCGGTGCCGTTCAAAGTGTCCTGTCTTCCTAATCCTGCATACGATCTCGGCGACAGGATCAAGTTCACGGGTGGTATTGGTCAGGATTCCCAGGGCGTTGTCATGTCTCTGATCATGAAGTCTACCGTGACCACGATCGAGGGCTATGGAGAGAATCCTGCTGCTGCGGGTGCCCAGAGCTCCATTCAGAAGCAGGTCGCTGCCAGTGCAAAGAATCAGAAGGGCGAGAGCCTAACTTATTACTCGTATATAAATACAGCAGCGGTCAGCCTTACGACTACGGCACAGAGGCTTTATCGAATTGCTTTCGCAACAGCTGATACGACAGACGTTGAATTGTGGCACGAGGTCAAGTGGAATATCGATACAGAGGGTGGTGATCCTGTTGAGATCACTTACGAATACTATCTTGACGGTGTCAAGTTTGATTATGAGCCTGTCGATACATGGACGGACGGCTATCACTCGATGCCGCACCCGTATTGGCTTCTCGAGGTCAGCGGCGGCGAAACTCATTATTGGGAAGTAAAAGCGAAGATCAACGGAGGCTCTGCTGTTGCTTCGATCGGCGATGTTCATGCGTTGCTCAAAGGACAGAAACTTGTCGGCTCTGTTAAGTTTGATGGCAACATCGAGATTCAAGATACCTACACACCTTGGAGCAGACACAGACGAGTTGCCTCGCTTACGGAAAATGTATTTATTACGAAGGTTGTCGTTAATCCCGATATCGAGATTACTGACACTTACACACCTTGGACTAGACACAGAACGATAGCCACACTTACTGACAGTATGAGCCTTACTGCACAGACATTACAGTACACAAGAGTTACAGAAGATGGAAATACAAGAGTTACCGAAGATGGTAGCGAAAGAATAACGGAGGTATAAATATGCCCGATTCAAAAGAAATATCGGCTCTGATAACGGCAGAAAGCACAAGCGCAAGTGATTTGTTCGAAACGGCATTACCTAATGCTATGACAGAAACAGGCTATGTATCGAGGAAGGTTACACTCGGCACTATTGCCAACTTCCTGTTGAGCACGTTGCAATTCTCTAGCCTTCACACGACTGTAAAGAATATCATCGGAGCGATCAATGAGGTGCTGTCAAGTGCAGGCGGTGGCGTTGTTCTTACGGAAACATTGACCGCAGGGCAAACGTCAGTTACCTTTACTGATGATGCGTTGGTTTCTACTTGCAAGAAAAAAGTATATGTACCTGATGATTTCTTTGGAGTTGCGCCTACGGCAATAACTACCGACTATGCTAATCATACAGTTACATATACGTTCCCTGCTCAAGCATCTAATATGCAAGTTAAGTTGGAGGTAACGTAAATGGGTTGGTCTTTATGTCAAGGCGGTAATGGCGGTGGCGAGGCTAAAGTTATTCGTAATATATACGCTCCTACGGATCAAGCCTCTTCGGAAACATATACAATTACAGAAAGCGGTCTGTATGTAATCATAGCAGGATATTCCGCTAAAGGTTCGGCAACGATAACATTACCTTCGGGAAGAACTGCGATAGTTAGTGGCGACCTTATTATTGATAGTCCTAGCTATCCTAGAGGACTAAAATATGCAGTATCAGAATTAAGGACGAATGACGTTGTTACTATCGGTAGTACCGCAGGTAATTGGGCAGGTCATGGAAGATTTATTGGCAAGATTGAAGGTTTTGATATAACAAGCGGAACAGCAGTTGCAGAGGTCATTCAAAAAGATGCTATAGCTTCTTATACAATACCCGATAACACACCTTATTTTCTTATAGGTTTTGGCTGTGGCAAAGATGGTAATAATACTTCGTATTGTCATGGCGACACATCAATTAGTGATACCTCTATCACCACGGAAGGCGGTGCAAATTGTGTTGCACGCTTTAGTTATTGTTCGGGAATGCAAGGTGCAGTCTATACAACTTACGCATATAACGGCGGTGTGTCTGTAATAGTTGCATTAAGAGCAAGTGCATAATAGGAGGTAGATATGTTACAAGGAAACACAATTCTTGAATTTGCAAGAGAGAAGAAGGTCAATAATAGAATTAAGAGAGATGTTGTTAAGCGAATTGAGAAGCATAACGATATTACACCTCTTTATAATAATGTGCTAAATAGTGGGAACTTTATGAATATGATTAATAATTCGGCACTAATACCCGTTTATCAATGGTTTAATGGGTGTCTATTGACCGATAATCCAAATGACGCGTCTACTTCTATGATAGCAGGCAATTCAAATATTACTGCTCAGTCGGGGCATAACGCTTATTCGGGTTCTGCAAACTCAAAAAGAGGTTCGTTTAACGAAACCGAAAGTGGAGAAATCACAGGCGGTTATAGAAATGTTTTTGATTGGTCAACATCTCAAGGCAATGGTGTTATATCTTCTGTCTGTCTTTGCCCATCGGAGATAGGTACAGTAGAATTATTTGAACAGGCTTCTAGCCTCGATAGTTCTGTGAATAGTAGTAAACATTTAGGGGTTAGTTCTTCATCTGCTGAAATTATCGGAGTGTCATGTATTGACTATAAAAACGAGAGGGCATATAAAATTTCTTATTCTTCGGGAACACTCAACATTAAAGAGTATTCCTTGAACACATATAGGTTGTTATTATTAGAGCCTTTACTTAACGTTAAATTATTAGCATCGCATGATATAACTGTAACTATCTCTAATAGTAGTGTAATGAGTTTTACACCCGAATGGGATAACCATATTCTTAATATTTTCACTACTAACGGAGGTACACTTTACCAATATATTGTAAATTTAAATAATTGGACTGTTACAACTTCTGTTCATACATATCAAGGAATTTCGTTCTATCATGCCAAAGGCGAAGGTCGCATTCTCATTAACGATGGTTATTTTTATACTTTTTCTGCGAATGGAGCAAAGATAGCCAAATGCAGTGTTACAAATGATGCTGACGTAACCGAGTATAATAATCCGCTTGCAACTGATCCTATATATAATGCTTCGATATCTAACGGCTTCGGAACGATCTTAAAAAATGGAGATATGATATGGAAATGTTTGCGTGATAGAAACGCTACTTTGTATTATCATAACGGCAATTTTTATGCTACACGCATTGAAAGAACAAACGAAGGAACATATTCGGCAACTTCTATCTTTAGCGATACAGAATTTGGAACATTCTTAAATATCGACTCAGACCTTATTAAATTAAGTACTATGTTCCCTTATGTCAGCACAGTAAACAACCTTGACGAAGCGGTTACAAAGAGCGCCGACCTTACGATGAAGTTGACATATGAGATCACGGAAGCCTGATTCAATAAGAACTTAATAAAAATACAATATCCGGGAGGAACACAACATGGCAGTAAAACTTGCAGATTCATCACACATCCAGAACGGCATCATTCTCGGCGTAGTCGCAGCAGACACAAAGGCTGACGTTACGGATCATTTGAAGTTTGGCGACAACGAGATGGGACTCGGCTCTATCGCATACACGAAGGATCTTGAAGTCGCGACCTGTGATAGCACGGGTCATTGGAATTGGCAGTAAGGAGGTGCGACATGGACTTTACCCCATTAATTTTCGCAGCTCTCAAATCAGCCAAGACCGCTAACGAGCGTATAGACGCACTTCCGCTCCCTATGGTATTCAAGGGTACTCTCGGCACAGGCGGTACTATAAACACACTACCCACGGCTTCAAGCGAGAACGAGGGCTATGTGTATATCGTCATTACTGACGGCACTTATGCGGGACAGAGTGCAAAGGCGGGAGATACTTTTGTGAGTGACGGCTCTACGTGGGTTATTATTCCTTCTGCCGATGATAGCGGAAGCCTTGTTATCTCACAGACACTTACCGCAGGACAGACGAGTATCACATTCTCTAATTCCGCTATCCTTGCCACATCGTTTATTAGCATTGCAAGCGAAGCGTGGTATGAGAGCGTGTCGCAGACCACAGGTAGCGTTACTATCACATTCCCCGAACAGAGTACAGATATGCTCGTACAGATTATGGTTGCTAATTAAGGAGGCTTACTTATGGCTTTCAGAACGAATAAAACGCCTGTTTTGCAGACAAAATCAGCTTCGGGTAGTGTTGCCACATTCAACACGGCTCTTGCTATGCCGTTATCCTCTTGCAATATAGCCCTAACCGCCACGCAGTCGGGTAGCGGTACACCTTCGCCCGATAATGTGAGAAATATTAATGGGTATAGTAATATCGATATTAGTGCTACGGGGAAGAATATAGGAAATAAAGATTTATTTGTCCGTGGTACTATCATAGGTGATGGTACTGACGGTGCATCATCATGGAGACTTCGTTCGCCTTTTATACCTGTAAAGCCTGACACATCATATTCGATTATGTGTAATTCGGAAGTTAATATTTATGAAATACACAAATACGGAGCAAATGGTGAATACTACGGGTATAATGCTATCAATGCCCCATCTAATGTTTATAATTTCCCGTCTAATGTTTATTATACAAAAATCTTAATTAGGTATAGCAATAATAAGGAAATTTATGTTACTGATTTAACACAATTTCAGATAGCGGAAAGTGAAACGGCTTTACCTTATGAGCCTTTTGGCACATACACCACAATAACTATCGGCTCGACAGTTTACGGCGGTGAGTATGACGCAAGAACAGGAGTGTTGACGGTTACGCATAAGTTGAGGATATTTAACGGGAGCGAAGTTTGGCTTAAGGATGGTGAGAATACAGGGAGATATTTGGTTCCGAATTGGGTGGCGCAAATATCAATCCCTTATAATAATGACCATTATCAAAACATTTGCCCCACCGCTACTACTTGGGCGGAATTAAACAATAGCAACAATGCTTGTTATTTTGCCAGTTCCTTGATTTACAAGGTAGATAATTCTTTATATCCGACAGTCGAAGATTTCAAGAATTTCATATCGCAGAATAATCTGCAAGTGTGTTATCCGCTCGCAACCCCCGAAGTAATCAACCTCGGCGGAATGGAGATAGATACACTTCAAGGAGTGAATAACATCTGGGCGGACACAGGCGATATAGACCTCACATACAAAGACCTCGACATAGCGAAGCGAGGAAACTTCCGAGAAGTGTTTAAGTTGCCGAGTTAAGGAGGTACACAATGACCAATAATCAAATCTGTACGATGTGCAAGCAGGATAACCCTAATTGCAATCGTAATTGTAAGGAATGCGTGATTAAGGCTGATAAGAAAAGGAGGCTCACAATGAATAACAAGACCTTCAATTTGATAAGAACAATAGGCGAGATAGCCGTTCCTGTAATCGCTTTCATAACCGCTATATGCACGATATGGAATATCCCGCATTGTGCGGAGGTTACGGCAACGCTCACGGCACTTGATACGCTGATAGGTGCGGTGGTGATGATTTTGCGTAAGAAGTATAACGAGGGTAAGTAAGGAATGAATGAGATTTTGCTAACAGGAGCCGTGGCGATTGTCACGGCTTCTGCTATCTGGGACTTTATCAAGTTCCTCATCAGTCGCAAGGACGGCAAGGAGTCGGAACTCGGCGGGATAAAAAAGGCGATAGAGGTTCTGTCCGACAAGGTCGACAGAAATCAAGCTATACTTGCGAGGACGCATATACTCCGCTTTGATGATGAATTAATAAACGGAGTCGAGCATAGCAAGGAGTATTTCTCACAGCAGCTCCAAGACATCGACACATACGAGGCTTACTGTCAGATACATCCAGACTTTAAGAATAATTACGCGGTTATTGCGAGTGAACATATCAAGAAGACGTATAAAGAATTGTTAGAGAAAGGGGAGTGGAGAACATGAGTAAGATCGAGACTTATATCGCATACATGATGGAACTCGTCACGAATCCGAAGCACGGCTATGATCAGATCCATCGATGGGGCGAGGACTACGACTGCTCCAGTGCCATCATCACGGCAGTGCAGACGGTTATTCCTGTCAAGGACGCAGGAGCGACATACACAGGGAATATGAGGAAGGCGTTCGAGAAGTGTGGCTTCATATCCATCCCGTGTAAGAACGGACTTCCGACTCTCTGTCGTGGAGATATTCTGCTCAACGAGAAATATCATGCAGCCATGTTTATCGGAGGCGGCAAAGTCGCTCAATTCTCTTCGAATGAGAACGGAAGAGCGACAGGCGGGCAGACGGGCGATCAGACCGGACGCGAATCGGGAACGATGCCGCTCTACAATTACAGTAAAGGCTGGGATTACGTCCTGCGCTATCAGGAGAAGGAGGACATCATCGTGAACGTAGAATTAAGACAGATCCAGCTCGGATCACAGTGCCCGGAAGTCGGCACCGTTCAGACTTTGCTCAATGCTCTCGGGTATCTGGGTAAGAATGGTAAGCCGCTGACCGTGGACCACCTGTTCGGTCAAAATGTCGAGTACGCCGTGAAGAACTTCCAGAAGGCGCACGGCATAGGGCAGGACGGCATCGTGGGCGCGAAGACGTGGCCTGCGATCCTCAAGGCTGATTATTAAGATGTATATAAATCTATATACATACTAGGCACGGCTCCTTTCTGTTAATTACAATTTCATAGGCATAAGGTTACGCCCCGTAACTACCTCCAGATTATATAAAGCGAAATCACTGACCTCTCCCACCGTGCCGGGAGAGGTCTTTTTTATTGTTTGAAAACAATAAAGCCATCTGAGTGTAGTCAGATGGCTTTACCTATTCCTTAACGAGCAGTCTGTACATCTCCTACACGAGCGGCTTGCCTTTGGGGAACATCTATGAAATTATTCTATCATAATTTTGACCAAATTTTGACCAAAGAAAAAATAAAAAGCCTCATAACACCGATGTTATAAGGCTTTGCTATGGTGGAGCGTACGGGGATCGAACCCGTGTCCGTATGTCTACCCGTAGACAAAATGTCTATAAAATAAGGACTTTTCGCTTGCTCGACTTCTCAATGTCCACCCATTATGGACTCATTTTGACCAAGAATTTGCCCCAAAGTGAGATCAATTATCTCCGCGGTCTGCTTACGTTCGCCATCCATCTCGTGACCATAGGTGCCGTATGTGTCGAAGTCTTTAGAGTGACCGACGTACGACTTGAGAGCCGATTCAGGCAGCACGTTCTTTGTGATGCTGACGAACGTATGGCGCAGGGAGTAGAGAGTGCCCGGAAGCTGACGTTCGCGCTTGAGCTTCTCCCATTGATTTTTCATAGTGCGCTGATTACCCTGCGAGCCGTCCGGAGAACAGAATATCCATTCGGTGTGAAGGTTGAGTTTCTCATTCCGTTCGATCGTGTCCTGGATGATCCTCTTCGCGGTCGCTCCGATCGGGACGATGCGTCGGCTGTTCTTATTTTTACCGGGCGTGATGAAGTTGCGGCTGTTGATGGCTCTCTGCACATGGACGGCATCTTCAGAGAGATCGCCAAGCTGAAGGCCAAGGCACTCTCCTGGGCGCAGTCCCGTCAGGATCATGAAGCGGAAGGCGTTCCAGTAGAACAGATCAGAAGGCTCGAACAGTCTTCCGATGTCTTCCTTCTGAAGTATCTCCTTCTCGTGCTTTTCATGCCCTGCGGGAATGTAGAGCTCTCCTCGCGGGAGCTCGCATTGATAATCAGCATAGCCGAACTTAATGAGTCCCATGATGATCGAGCGTAGATTGGTCAGTGTCTTATGCGATAACGGCTCGCCATTCGCACGAGATGCCGTGTTAATGACACTCTGCCAATCGCGGAGTGTCATTTTGCACATCTTTTTGCTCGCGCATTTAGGGGCTATATAAACGCGGATGTAGCACTCGTTCTGGAAGTACGCAGCGGAAGTGCGACCGCACCGTGCCACGATGTCTTCGAGGTATTCAGCGGAAACCTTGCCGACAGTCTTCTCGCCGGAGCCTTCATTGTAGAGCCATTCGTTATATAGGCGGATGACTTCCTTCCTGCCTTTGCTTCCCGGTTCCTTGCATGAGAAGGAGTGCGTTTTCCCGTCCTGCATGACGCGGATGCGCCATCGTTTGCCGTCCCATGTTGGATTCATGCGTCATTACCTCCACGTAGAGAAATTAAGAACTTGATATACTTATCGACCTGATCCTGCTCGGATGGTGTCATGTTTTCGAGTAATAAAGCCATCGAGCCTACCTTCATGGAGTAGTCCCAGCGTGTCTCTTCCTTATCTATCCCCATAAGCCATACGGGATCAACGTGTAGAGCGTCAGCCATCTTCTTAATAGCATCTACTTTGGGTTCCATCTGCCCGAGAAGGTAACGGGATATAGAAGCCTCGCTAAGTCCGCAACGCTTAGAGAGCTCGCGAGAGTTAAGGCTGTTGTCATTCATCGCTTTTCTTAATCTATCTCTAAAGTCCATCTTCTTAACCTCCTGTTATTGCAATTCTATTACATTGTTCGCGTTACCGCAAATAATTGTTGACATCACGAAAATAATTGCTTAATATCGAATTACGCTAACGCAAACGCGAATACTACAAAGAAAGGAGACAATGAATGGAGAACGCAGAGAACTTAAAGTTCTTAATCAGAGCTAAATATGGCTCTATTAAGAAGTTCGCGGAGGTTATTGAGGTGTCGGAAAACACAGTAAATAACCATCTAAAGGATGGTAACTGGGACCGTAATCAGATGATTCGAGTCATCCGAGCCTTACAGATTCCGAAGAGCATGGTCTATCTTTATTTTTTTGAAGAAGAACTTGCGAAAACGCGAACGGAGGATGCATGAGAGGCTCATGCGGGCTCTACCCAGGCATAGGCAGGTACTTTGAATCAAAGCAAGAACTCGCCGATGCCGGTTGTATGAGCCGACAACGATTAGATGATTGCCTACACGGGAGAAAGGCATTCACAGATCAAGAGAAGGTGGCGATCAGCAATTACATATTCATGAAGTCACGTTATGAACGTGTATCGCCTGCGAACTACCTAGACGAATTTTTCAGAGTTAAAGGAGCGTAACAATGACGATTAGAGTCTTATTATTACTTACCATTTTAGGATTCATTCTCGTGACGGTCGGTCTGTTCATGCTTTACATCGACGTTAATCGTCGGATCAGGAAGCTGAACAAGACCATGTGGCAGAATCAGCGAGACATTTTCAAGAACAGCGACAGGATCAAAGTTATCGAGCAGCGCGACCGCGACCAGAGCGATCACGTCTACTTTGCTACGGACAACGAGATCGATGAAGTGCGTCCGGACTATTCGGACATCAAGTACGGAGGGGAGGGCATCTGATGGCTAATCTGTACGAATTAACAAGCGACCTGCTCAAGCTGCAGGAACTTCTCGAAGAGGGAGAAATCGATGCGGAAGCACTCGCTGACGCGATGAGTTACACGAAGGAAGAGTTCTCTTCAAAGATGGAGGGCTATTGCAAGGTCATACGCAACATCGAGAACTCCATCAACGGACTCAAGGCGGAAGAGGAGCGCATGGCATCCAGACGCAAGGCAATGGAAAACAACGTCAAGGCGATGAAGGCAAGGATGCTCGATGCGATGGTTACGACCGACACGAAGAAGGTCGAGGGCGAGCTGTTCACGATCTCGCGTGCCAAGACTGCGCCGAGCGTCAAGTTCGACATCCCGGACGATCAGATTACGAAGTTATTGTCGGCGCGCTGGCTCGTTCCTGTCGAGCCGAAGGTCGATAAGAAGTTAATCAAAGCCGACCTCGAAGGCGATGACGAAGTGCTCAAATTTGCACTTGAGGGCATCTGCCATCTCGAGAGTTCGGAATCTTTGAGAATGAGATGAGGAGACTAAGATGGGATTTATCGTAGTTGATTATAACGAATTAGTAAACACGGATTATATCGTGTCTGCCAAAGAAATAGATCATGGTCCGTATTCAAAAGAACCTTCATTCGTTGAATTTAATGACATCAACGGAATCAGACACGAATACAGAGGAGACCTTTATTCATTTAAGGCGTTAATCGAGGAGGTATCTAATGGCTGATAAAAAGATAGATATGTCCTTCGCTGAGAAGCTCATGCATATCCAGGTCGAGCTCAAGGCACCGAAGGATAAGACGAACAAGTTCGGAGGCTATAACTACCGCTCGGCAGAGGGCATCCTCGAATCGCTGAAGCCTCTGCTCAAAACGTACGGCGTATATGTCACATTGAACGATGACATCGTGGAAATCGGAGGCAGATTTTACGTCAAGGCAACAGCGACGATCAAGGACATCGGTTCAAGTGAGTTCGCATACACATCAGCGATGGCTCGTGAAGCCGAAATCAAAAAGGGCATGGATGACTCACAGGTCACGGGCTCGGCATCGTCTTACGCGAGGAAGTATGCCCTGAACGGACTCTTCCTGCTCGATGACACGAAGGATGCGGATTCCGATGAGTATCAGCAGGCAACAAGCAAGCCCCAGAGTACGCCTAAAAAGGCGAAGCAGACCGAAGATAAGAAAACACCCGAGCTGATATGTGACAGGTGTAAAAAGCCCATTCCTGCGCACGGCAACGCTACTCCCGAGCAGGTGGCAAAGTTTACCGAGAAGGAGTGCGGCAAGCGGCTCTGTTATGACTGCGGCAAGATCGTCAAGGAAGCACAGACCGCTCCGATTGAGGAGTTCGTGACGGACGCAGAAATGAATCTGCCGTTCCCGATTGAGTGAGGTATTCCATGACATACGAAGAGTTTTTAAAGACAAAAGATCTCGAGCGAATCGAGGCAGGCTTTAAGGTCCGCAAGTCATCACTGAATGAGCACTTGTTTCCATTCCAACGTGACATCGTGGCGTGGGCATTACAGAAGGGCAAGGCAGCGACATTCACGGACTGCGGAACGGGCAAGACCATCATGCAGCTCGAATTTGCTCATCAGGTGTGCAAGCGTACTCACGGTCGGGCTCTGATCATCGCTCCGCTTGCCGTAGTCGGTCAGACTAAGAAGGAAGGCGAGAAGTTCGGCATCGAAGTCAATATATGCAGAACTAAGGCAGACGTTAAGAAGGGCATCAACATCACAAATTATGAGATGATCGAACATTTTGATGCGAGTGCGTTCGTTTGTGTAGTTCTCGATGAGAGTTCCATTCTCAAATCGTTTACAAGTACAACGCGAGACATTCTGATCGATAAGTTTCAGATGACTCCGTATAGGTTGGCATGTACGGCAACGCCTAGCCCGAACGACCATTCCGAGCTTGGTAATCATGCGGAGTTCTTAGGCATTATGAGTAGGACCGAGATGCTCGCGACTTACTTTATCCATGATGGTTCAGATACATCGAAGTGGCGACTTAAAGGCTACGGAGAGAAGAAGTTCTGGGAATGGGTGGCAACGTGGGCGGTCTGCGTCAGGAATCCCGCTGACCTCGGATATACAACCGAGGGATATGTCCTTCCGAAATTAAACATCATTGAGCACATTACAGAGTCCGCTCCAAAGGAAGGCGAGCTCATCGCTATGAGAGCCGAGACGCTTTCAGAACGTCGAGAAGCTCGCAAGGAATCCATGAACGACCGCATCGAAGAGGCTCGCAGGCTCGTCGAGTCATCATCTGATAATTGGCTCGTTTGGTGTGATTACAATGTCGAGTCCGAGACTTTGCACAAGACCATCGCCGAGAGTGTGGAAGTGCAAGGGAAAGACAGTCCTGAATATAAAGCAGAGACCGCGCTGAGCTTTGCAGACGGCAAGATCAAGGCACTCATCAGCAAGCCGTCGATTTATGGCTTTGGTATGAACTTTCAGAATTGTCACGAGGTCATATTTTGCGGAATATCCGACAGCTATGAGCAGTTTTATCAGGCGGTCCGTCGCTGTTGGCGTTATGGTCAGACTCACGCTGTAAATGTTCACATCATCCTGTCGGAAGCAGAACTCAACGTGCTTGAGAACATTAAGAAGAAGCAGGCTCAGATGGATGAGCTTCAAGAGAACATGGTCGGCTTGATGCACGATGTCACGATGAGTGAAATCAAGCACACGACAAGGATCACGACGGACTATAAGCCGTCAAAAGATTTTACATTCGCTATTGGAGGTTAATACATGAAAGTAATAGATCAGAAGGTCGGAAACGGCTATCAGTTAATCAACGGAGACACTTGCGAAGTCATCCGCGACATTCCCGACGAGAGTGTTCATTTTGAGGTTTACAGTCCACCGTTTTCGAGTCTCTACACATACTCGAACAGTGACCGAGACCTCGGAAACAGTAAGAACGACGAGCAGTTCTTTGAACACTTTCACTTTATCACGACTGAACTTTACAGAATATTGAAGCCTGGGCGCATCATGGCGGTCCATTGTATGAACTTACCTACATCAAAGGAGCGCGACGGATTCATCGGCATTAAGGACTTCAGAGGCGATCTGATCAGAGAGTTCCAGAGCGTCGGCTTTATCTATCATGCTGAAGTCGCCATTTGGAAGAATCCCGTAACTGCGATGCAGAGAACAAAGGCACTTGGACTGCTCCACAAGCAGATCAAAAAGGACTCGTGTATGTCGAGAATGGGTATTCCTGACTATGTGGTCATTATGCGTAAGCCCGGCGAGAATCCCGAGCCCGTAACACATACGAATGAGACCTATCCCGTATCGGAATGGCAGCAGGTCGCATCGCCTATGTATGACGAATATTCGAGTCCGTTCTGGTGGGATATTAATCAGAGTAACACGTTGAACGTGCAGGCGGCACGAGAAGGTCGAGACGAACGTCATATATGCCCGCTTCAGCTTGATGTCATCGACAGACTGCTCAAGTTATATACGAATCCTAACGACATCGTATTTACACCGTTCATGGGCATCGGTTCCGAGGTATATCAAGCAGTTCTCAACGGCAGACGTGGTATTGGTATTGAACTCAAATCAAGCTATTACAAGTGCGCCGTTCATAACTTGCAGATGGCAGAAGTCACTAACAAGCAGATGGATATTTTCAGCTTTATAGGGGGAGAGGAATAATGAACATAATCATCATCGAGGGCAGACTCACTCGTGATCCCGAGTCCAAGACAACGCAGAACGGCTCAACATATACGACATTCTACGTCGCAGATGACCGCATCGCTAAAGGAAACGAGAAGAAGACAACATTCCATTCGTGCATCGCATGGGGTAAGAAGGGCGAGTTCGTCAGTCAGTATTTTGCGAAGGGCAAGCCGATCAACGTGATCGGGAATCTTCAGATGGAAAAGTACGAGAAGGACGGGCAGGAGGTCACATTCTATCGTGTGGTCGCTGATCAGGTTAATTTTGTAGTCGGCGACAGCAGCGGGAAGACTGAGAAGCCTCAGCAGAATGATCTCCCGTTCCCTGAAGATGACGGCGGTCTGTCATTCTAATTATGGCGAAGCAGACACATTCATATGATGAGGCAATAGCCGAACGAGTCGGACGGACTGCTGCCATGATATACGACCACATCGAGCATTGGTGCAAGAATGACGGCGAATATCATGATGGTCATATGTGGATATTTTGCTCGGTCAAGAAGTTCCAGGAACGATTCCCGGACTTGAATGAGAGAACAATCCGAAGATGTCTCCATAAGCTCGAAGAGGTCGGACTAATTAAGTCGGGTAATTATAACAAGATCCCGTATGACAGGACTAAATGGTACACGGCTTTAAATGTCCATATGGAAGCGGACAAAATGTCCGCATCGAAGCGGACAAAATGTCCGCACCATGTGGACAAAATGTCCGCTTCTCAACCGGACAAAATGTCCGCTTCTCAACCGGACAAAATGTCCGCACCAATAACAACAATACCAATAATACCTAATAATACCACTCAACAATATAGGGGAAGCTCCCGCTTCACGCCTCCGACAGTCGAAGAAGTCAGGGCATATTGCAAGGAACGAGGCAACAATATCGATGCCGAGCACTTTGTTAATTATTACGAATCTATCGGATGGATGAGAGGCAAGAACAAGATCAAGGACTGGAAAGCCTGCGTCATTACATGGGAAAAGAAGGACAAAGAAGCCAAGACCGCATCCAAGACAGTCAGGCAGGAAGGAAACGAGTTCGATCAGTTATTACGAGAGGAGGGATATAACTCATGACAAGGGAAGAAGTTATCAATCTGCTCAAGTACGTCAGGAACGCATATCCGAATCAGCGACTTGAAGACGCAAAGGGAACGGCGAACATCTGGGAAGGTGCGTTCGCGAATGAGGATGCCCGTGTCGTATTCCGCGCCGCTCGCATTCATGTTGAGAACTCGCCTTATTTCCCGGCTCCCGCGAATATCAAAAATCTGATGGTCAGGGCATCACTCCTCATCGAGCTCGAGACAGAACAGGCGGAACAGAGGAAGCTCGAGGGACCGCAGGCTCCGAAGATGCTCATTCCCGCCGTCGGCGGTTCCTGCCCGTTAAACGATCACGAATGCGTTTTATATAACGATCTTTGCTTCGGGCCTAATGAGCACGGTTTATGCCCATTTGAAGATTTATAAGGAGACAAAAATGAATAGTTGGAAAAACAAATACATGACAACAGCAGAACTCACAGCACGCGATGACGTGGCACGTCAGATCAGAGAACTCAAGAAGGAAAAGGATATGCCGACACTCAACCTCGGAATCGATGCTCAGCTGTCTTCTCCCACGTTATGTGAGATTTACCGAGAGGACGGGACTGCCTGTCCATCGTTCCGCTCCATGATCCGCATCTTCGATGCTTTGGGGCTGAAGGAGGTCACGATCAGATGGAAATGATGAACATATACATCAGCGGACCGATAACCGGCAAGACAAAGAGCTATTGCATATGGGCATTCGGTTATGCCAAGACACAAATCGAGCATCTCGGTCACTTCGGCGTGAGCCCGTGGGCATTGGCTGATGTCCTGCCCAAGTCATTCAAACATGAGGACTATATGGCAGTCGATCTCGAGATTATGAAGCGATGCGATGCCGTTCTTTTCCTGGATGGGTGGAGACAGTCGGAAGGGTGCAATAAGGAGCGGGCTGTCGCGGAACTCGCAGGGATCAAGATTTATGACCGCATCAGCGACATTCCGAGAGTAAGACCGCCTCTGACGAATGAGCAGATCGAGAACTTACTCGACTCGGGAATGTTCAACATCAGACTGATTGAGGAGGCGGAACCGTGAGAATACGCATTGACCTCGAATCCAATCCTTCCGGGACTGCACAGCAGAAGGGCACATCAGTGCAGCACGGTCGCGTCCATCATTATGAGAAGGCAAACGTCCGCGCACTACGTCAGCTTTACCATCACAAGATCTTCAAGTTCCTTTACGAGAACAAGATCCATGTGCAGAAGATAGACGGTCCTGTCCGTTTATCCGTTCTGTTTAATTTCTCCATCAAGCAGAAGGGCAAGTGGGGTATGCCGAAGGACACGAGACCTGACTGCGACAATATCGTCAAGCTGCTTCAGGATGTGCTCACGGATCTCGAGTTCTGGAATGATGACGGACAGATCGCGATGCTCCAGGTATGCAAGTTCTACGCCGAGAAGCCGTCCGTCATCATCGATGTGGAGCCGTACATCGCATTGAGGAGGGATGAGCCATGATGGACTATTACTCATTCAAGCAGCAGTTCTACGATGTGCGGGAGAACCGCAGAGCAATCAAGGCGATCATGGCACGCCTCGCCACACTGGAAGATGACATTCTGGGATCTGTCTATTCGGGAGCGGTCGATTATTCGAAGGACCGCATCCAGGCGACACATGATCCTGACGCGGCGATCATCAACGCAAGCGAGACGTTAAGACGTGACTACGATCGCATGATGGAGAAGCTCGGAGCACTTCAGGCATCTGATGAGCGCATTGAGGAGCTTATCTTCTCGATTCCCGGTGCAGTCGGCGAGATCTTCGTCTCTTACTTCATCTACTGCAAGAAGATGGAAGATGTCGCGAACGAACTGAACTATACCGAGAATCACTGTTGGAAGCTCATGAGAGAGAAGTTCGATGAATTGTATGACAAGGATGTCAGAGGATATGGCAAGGATGTTTAAGTGTTACTACTGCGGCGCAGTGTTCAGTAAGTTCCGCTATAAGTACGACAGCACGCCGAGAGGAGATGACGAGATAGTGTGTCCGAAGTGCGGGCATGATGATGGTTTTGAGGAGGTAAAGGATGAGACTAATTGACGCTGATGATTTAATGCCGTTATTCATCAAAAAGGCTAACACAATGAAAGACCGCCACGGCGTCAAGCTGGGCGATGAATGGCTATTAAACTACAACGACATAAAAGACGTTATAGACAACGCACCGACAGTTTGCAACGATAACTATTCTATGGGTTATCAAGATGGTGTGAAGAAAGTGTTATCAGAAAGACCGAAAGGCGAGTGGATTCTTATAGCCGAGAGATTACCCGATCGGTTTGAAGATGTACTCGTAACATTTCAAATACCTAACAGAGAGCCAAAAGTGCGTAGAGCGTTTTATGTTGGCGGTAAGTTCAACTTTGATAACGGTGACACATGGAATTGGAACGATCCCGAGGTTAAGGCATGGATGTCGTTACCCAAAGCATATAAGGAGGCAGACAATGACTAAAGAAGAGATTATCAAGGAATTATGGAATTGTCGCAACGAGCTCTGCTTGAAGTGTGAACGATATAAAGAAGCATGGAACGGAGCTTGCAAAGACTGCCGTTATAACTTCGAGAACATGGAGAAGTGGAAGGAGGGCTCCGATGAAGTGGCTGACGATAAGCATTTATAAAGACATGGCAGGCAACGAGATCCACGAGGTCAAGTGCTCAAACTGCGGACATCGTGAGACGATTCGCGTCGACAACGTGCCGAAGAGATGCTACCTCTGTGAACAGGAGGATGAGGACTTATGAAGTATATCGTGACATTCATGACGATCATGTCCATATGCATCAGTTTGCTCAAGGCTCCAGTACCCTTTGAAGCGACCACGATCGAAGAGAGAGCTGCATCTGTCGGACTGTCAATCGAAGAGTTCACTCTGTTCTCCGGAATCGTGGAAGCGGAATCCAATCGCTCGACGGATGGAGACCTCGAGGGGCGCATCATGATCGCGCTGACTATTTGGAACAGGTTACATGACACTAGATTCCCGAGCGATTCTATCACATCCGTCATCGCACAACGTGGCCAGTTCTCCACATACAGACGCTCGAGCGGGACTTCCTGCGTCAGCGGGACCGTCTATTCAGACGAAGCAATCATCCGTGCGTATGAATGGATTCAGAGCGGTGAGGAATATCCGGAAGTCCTTTTCTTTAATTGCCGTGGGTACAACATGGGAGAAGCTGCAGGCTGTTACGGTGGGAACTACTTTATGACTTATGGAGGGATTCAGACATGAAAGTCATCATACGAATCAATAATTTTGGCTCCACGAAAGAGGATCGAGAATTCGTCCAAAGGTATGTAGTCGATAACCTTAACGAGTGCGGCGTTGCCGTCGTTCCATCTTATTGCGACGTATTCATTGTCGAAGCTGACAGGAAGGAGGAATCGCGAATTGACATACAGAGTCGAACTCAAGAATCATCCCGTTCTGGAGATCCATGCTGACAGCAAGGAAGAGTTCAGAGCCATTCTGAATGACTATCTAAAGGACAAGCCGAACGTCAAAATCGTCAAAATCATCGAAAACTACTAAAGTGGATAGTAAATGATAGGCGGATATGCGCTATTATGATAGTGTAAACTTTAATTAAGTTACGTCTCCAAACAGACCGAGCAACCGTGGGCTCGGTCTTTTCTATGCTCGGAGGAAAACATGATCTCGATAATAGTCCCGTTCAAGAACGCTGCACCGTGGATCAAGCGATGCGCTGACAGCCTTATGGCACAAGACGGCTCGTTCGAGGTCATCTTTGTTAATGATGGCAGCGAAGACGGCTCGGATGACATCGTGGCGGAATACGCAGGCGATAAGTTTCTCCTCGTCGACAACGAGGATATGAGAGGCGTGAGCGGTGCTCGCAACACGGGACTCAAGTACGCACAAGGCGACTGGATCACGTTTCTGGATGCTGATGATGAGTATGCGCCCTTTGCGATGAATGCGTTGAACGCGAGCATCCGTATGTACCCGGACGCAGAACTCATTCAGCTCAATCACGTCAGAGTGACATCGCAGGGAGTGCAGATGCCGAGGATGTTCAATCCCAGAGGCAAGTACACGCTCGATCATCTGCCGAAGCTCTGGATGAGCACTTGCAACAAGCTATTCAAGCGCGATCTGATCCGAGGGCTTGAGTTCATCACGGGACTCAATCATGGAGAGGACGAGCTGTTCGTTCTGAACTGCCTCGAGAGAGCACGGGCGATCTACTGCTCGGAGCACATAGCTCTCCATTACCACAAGGATAATCCCAGGAGCCTGTCGACAGTGACATCGTTCGATGATCTGATCGACGAGCAGGGAGCCTTGCTCGAGTTCCTCGAGCTCCACCGTAACGACATCGAGCTATGCGGAGCGGTCAGAATAAGACAGACGGAGCTGTGGAGCAACGCAGTATATAAGAGAACATTCGGAGGCTGAACGAATGAAATACATAGTGATGTGCGGCGGAACGTACGACAAATGGGACAGACCGAAGCATCTAACCGAGCTAAAGGGCGAGCCATTAGTCGCGAGGACGATCAGACTGTTGAGGGAGAACGGTGTCGAGGACATCGCGATCTCTTCGAACAGCGCACTCTTTGAGCAGTTTGGCGTGCCTGTCCTGCATCACTACAATCCGTACACTCTTCCGGTAAACGACAGAGCATCAACGCCGTGGCTTGATGCGTTCTATCCGATGGAGTCTCCCGTCTGCTATGTCTTCGGCGATGTGGTCTTTAGTCCTGAAGCGATCAAGACCATCGTCGAGACGGACACGGACTCGATCGAGTTCTTTGCATCGGCAAAGCCACTGCCTCCGATCTACCCGAAGCACTGGGCAGAGCCGTTCGCATACAAGGTCAAGGACACTCGCCGATTCTTTAAGGCGATCGAGGTCGCGAAGCAGTACGACAAACAGGGTTTATTTAAACGGCAGCCAGTCTCGTGGGAACTGTGGCAGGTCATCAAGGGGACGCCGCTCAACAAGGTTGATTACACTAATTATCATGTAATCAACGATTACACCTGCGACATTGATACGCCGGATGATATTAAACTCTTCGAGGCGTTCGTATGAGAGACATCGTATATATCATCAAGGATGACCTTCCGACAAGCGAGCTCAAGTATTCGCTTCGCTCCGTTGAGGCAAACTTCCCGCATCGGCTCGTGTGGTTCGTTGGCGGCAAGCCGGACAGCCTCAAGCCCGACAGGATGCTCAGACATTCCCAGACGGGACCGACCAAGTGGGACAGGATCAAGTCCTCGATGCTTGAGGTGGTCAAGCAGGATGAGCTCTCCGATGAGTTCTTCCTGTTCAACGATGACTTCTTTGTGATGAAGCCGCTCGAAGGCGAGTTCGTGAACTACATCGACAGATCACTTGAGGATAGGATTCAAGACTTTTACAAGGAGCGCGGCAGTCTTAATCGGTATGCTTACTCGTTATGGCACACTGAGAATGAACTCAAGCTCAGAGAACAGAGCACTCATAATTTTGAAGTGCATATCCCCATGCTCCTCAACAAGAACAAAGCACTGGAGATCCTCTCGGAGTATGAAGCTCCGCAGCTCCGATCACTTTATGGCAACGTGTCCGGGTGCGAAGCCATCGACAGACCTGATGTCAAAGTGAACAGAATCGACATAGTTCCGAAGGATGCGGACTTCATAAGCACGAACGATAACACGTTCTGCATGGGACGCATCGGCGAGTATATACGGGAGACATTTAAGACTCCCTCTCCCTTTGAGATGTGAGGTGTGGCATGAGAAAACCGAGGAGAGCTGACCAGGCAGGCAAAGCCGAGGCTGCATTCGACAAGGCCAAGAAGATCATATACGCCTCCCAGTCGAACTGCGCTATATGTGGCAGGGCGGTGGACTTTGATAAGAGGTTCCCTGATCCGTGGTCGCCGACACTTGATCACATCATTCCTGTTTCAAAAGGCGGCGATCCCGCGAGCCTTGAGAATTTACAGCTCGCACATCTTCAGTGCAATCGAATCAAGGGTACCAAGACAGTTGCCCTGCAAGTCAAGGAGAAGACAGTCGACAATCGATTGCTTCCTTTATCTTGTGAGTGGGCAAAGGCTTTAAATAAATAAAGGCGGTTTGATAATCAAGTCTTTTTGACGGGGGCTAGGGTACCCTCGAGGCCTGCAAGGAGACGTA